>Ga0114951_10005649_pt1 | contig 11439 bp, 10 predicted proteins | sample AM7aDNAmetaG_FD_88677 | JGI IMG/M metagenome (GOLD analysis project Ga0114951, IMG submission 88677) | Freshwater microbial communities from Finland to study Microbial Dark Matter (Phase II) - AM7a DNA metaG | ecosystem: Environmental > Aquatic > Freshwater > Lake | place: Finland: Lake Alinen... | reverse complement strand
TGATTTCGATAACGTCTTAGCCATTTCCAGCCATTTTGATTCTCGGGGTTTACTTTTGTATTTAGCAGAAGATTTGTGGATTTCTATAAGAGTGCAGATGTCATTCTTTTTCCAGGCCGACAAAAATTTTCCTTTATTCCTTTGTATAACTTCAACTCCTTTTGCCCAAAGTTCAAAGTCCTTCTTTTTTTCTCCGGATAAAGCATTTTTTCGGAAAAATGGAACAACAACTTCGGCAACGTCACTAATTTTTTGCACCGAGAACCTTGCTTGATCTTTCGACACAGTAACTTCTCCGCAATCTAATTCTTTTTTTATCTTTTCTAAAATTTTGATATTTTCTTTTTGGCCAGTAACAATGAATTGAGCCTTCCAGCGGTAGTAAGTGGGCGAGTTGGTCCTTTCGTGCCGGGTGTCTTTTCTAAACTGCAAGTCAAAGCATCCGTCATTATTTACTAAAGTCACAATACTAAATTTTTCTGTCGCCATTTTTTTGTTTTTATTTTTTATAACAAGTTTATTGTATCAATTATGCGACAAAGTGCAAGTATTTAATTACTTTGCCCGTCCGAAGCCTTGGCGAAGGAGGGTGCGACAACCCCCACGCTATTATGGAAAAATTTATTATAAAAATATATAATAAAATAAAGTAATATTATTAACTTAATAATAAAATTTATGGAAAAAATAAAAATATTTAAAAGTAATGTAGCGTGGGGGTTTGTGTTGTGGCTAGTTGGATGGATTTTAGGCGTAGTGCTTTTTATGACGCCGTTAAAACCAATTATGGGTTGGGTAATAACACCAATTGGAACCGCAATAACATTGTGGGTGTTGTTTAAAAAAATCAACAGGGAAAAGTATATGTGTTATTTTGGCGTTGCGGTAATTTGGACCGTAATGGCAATTGTGTTAGATTATCTTTTTAACGTTCTACTTTTTGGTATTGGAGCCAGTTACTACAAACTCGACATTTACATTTACTACGCCCTAACATTTATTTTGCCACTGCTCGTCGGCGCTTATAAAATGCGAAAGCCAAAAGTCCAATGAGGGTCTGGGACGTACATCCAAAGCATTTATGCCGGAAGCATTTACTGGCCGAGCATCGTGAGTTGCACGGCCTTTGGAATATTCTAACTAAACACGGCGGGAAGGGTGGCTATTCTAGGCACCCTGAAACTTTGCGATGGGTGGGTAAGCAAAAAGCGCTTTATTTGCGTCACCAAGAATTAGTTAAAGAATTCGGCCGCCGTGGCTATAAACACCACACCCCACTAGACAAAAAGTTTGCTATCGGCTCCGGCAGCCAAAAGACATTCATAAATACAATAAACGATCAAAAAGTGATCCTAAAAGCAAAACCCTGCGACTGCCTATTGCACACCAAATAGCCAATAGTCGCGAAACATATATTTTCGGACATTTTTTTTGATTGTTTGATTAATTAATCAATTTAAAACTGAAAAACTGATAAATATATCAGTTTTTAGGTGTTTTTAATTTTTTGCGATATTTTTAATCTTGAAATCTTGAAAAATAAATCAAGTTTGAAGATTGGTTTAATTGGTTAATAAACCAATCTTTAAGTAGGCAATTAATGTTTTGCGACATTGTTTTGGTAGTTTTTTTACACGATAAAAGGGGGTTCCAAAATGAGGTACAATTTGACGTTTTTCTAAAAAACATTTCTGGTTAGTCTCAATTTTCATTTTTTCAATAAAAACCCATATTTTATATGTAAATAGTGGGTAATTTGGCATAATTAACGTTTTGCGACATTGTATTTTATCGTGGAATAAGCATAATTAAATTATGCAAGAACACGGATATAAAAATTTATGGATGAGTCCAAATGTCGCAATTATACGGTTAAATTTGCTTATAGAAAAATATGGCATCAAAACGGTGGTAAGAAATGGTTTATTCAGGCATGAGCGCGAAGCTTGGATAGCAGCTTCTTTCTTGCTGGGGTGGAGAGAAAATAATAACGAAGAATATTGGTTAGAAATAGAAATGGAGGAAGCTACGCCGGATATACACGGTTATACCTTAAGGCCGCTTAAAAGAGGCTTCCATCGTGAAGATTATAATTTCGAGATTGTTGAATGGGAAGAACATAGCAAAGGTATTTTGGATGTCATTAAGAAAAAATGTAAAAAATGTTATCCAAATTATTTTTTGCTTTTAGTTTACGCTCGTAAGAGGGGAGAGCTTATCGATTATGAAAAAGTACACGATGAGATAAAAAATAATAAAGTACCTTTTCTAGATATTTGGATTTTGGCCGCATCCTCAAACAGCAATGATTACCACCTAACGAGGGTTTACAGGGACAAATTTCAAATATGTTTTAATTTAAATGAAGCATTAAAAAAAGTTAATAATCAAAGCGATTATGCAACTAATTTGGGAAGGGGTGGCGGAACCGATAGGAAAAACTTGGGTGTAGTCTATGTGCCGCTTCCAGAGCTGAAAAAGTAGATTGAAACTTTCCCTAAAAAGGAGTAAATTAGACTTACATTATAATTTATAAAATTATGGAAAAAGAAGCTAAAAAACAGAATTCGGCGGATGTGGGGTTTGAAGAGACGCTTTGGGCTGCGGCTGATAAAATGCGAAATAATATGGACCCGGCTGAATACAAGCATGTGGTTTTGGGTTTAATATTTTTAAAATACATTTCTGATTCATTTGAAGAAGTGTCTGCAAAAATTAAAAATGGCCCGGAATATTACGATGGACAAGAAGAAGACAGGGATGCATATCTTTCGGAAAACGTGTTCTGGGTTCCGCAAAAAGCTAGATGGGAATATATAAAAAATAATGCAAAGAAGCCGGAAATCGGAAAGATTATTGATGATGCAATGATTAGTATTGAAAAAGATAATCTTAATTTAAAAGGTGTGCTTTCAAAAAATTATGCAAGGCCAGATTTGGATAAGGCCAGACTTGGCGAGCTGATAGATTTAATGAGCACAATTACACTTGGTGATAAGGCAAGCAGAAGCAAAGATATTTTGGGGAGGATTTACGAGTATTTTCTTGGCAGGTTTGCCGGAGCAGAGGGGAAGGGCGGAGGAGAATTTTTCACGCCTCAATCAGTTGTAAAATTGTTGGTTCAGATGATTGAGCCATTCAAAGGCAGGGTTTATGACCCATGTTGCGGAAGCGGTGGAATGTTTGTACAGAGCGAAAAATTTGTGGAATCTCATGGCGGAAATACTGCTGACTTGGCAGTGTATGGGCAGGAGTCTAACCCAACCACATGGAGGCTTTGCAAAATGAACCTGGCCATTCGCGGCATTGAGGGCAATTTAGGCGCACAAAATGCTGACAGTTTTCATAATGACTTACACAAGGAACTTAAAGCAGATTATATTTTAGCAAACCCGCCGTTTAATATTAGCGACTGGGGAGGTGAGAGATTAAAAGATGACGTGCGATGGAAATATGGCATACCGCCCGCAGGAAATGCAAATTATGCATGGATAGAACATATAATCCATCATCTTGCGCCTACTGGGATTGCTGGTTTCGTTTTGGCAAATGGTTCGCTTTCTTCCAACACTTCCGGTGAAGGTGAAATCAGAAAAAGTTTAATTAAAGCCGGGCTTGTTGATTGTATCGTTGCTATGCCTCCACAGCTTTTTTATACAACTCAAATTCCAGCCTGCCTTTGGTTTGTGTCTCGTGACAGATACGATCATAAATTCAGAAACAGACACGATGAAGTTCTTTTTATTGATGCTAGAAAAATGGGAACAATGGTCACAAGGAAAAATAGAGAATTGACAGAAGAAGATTTACAAAAAATATCTGGCACATACCACGCATGGCGAACGGTTGGTGGAAAGTATAAAGATATAAAAGGTTTTTGCAAAGCAGCCAAAATTGAAGAAGTTGAAAAAAATGGTTTTGTTTTAACTCCCGGAAGATATGTTGGCAGTGATTATGTTGAAGAGGATGAAGGAGTTTTTGAAGACAAAATGGCTAATCTGACAAAAGAATTATCCGGGCAATTTGAACGGTCAAAGGAGTTGGAAGAACGAATAAAGAAAAATTTAAAAAGTATTGGATATGACATCTGAACAGTTTAAAGTAGAAAAATTTTCTGATGTCGGAACGGGCAATCCATTTGTTGCAAGAATAGGACCTGGGCTTATCCAGATACTAGAGGCTACAAGTTTTAAAAATAGAAATGAAATAAACGATGCTATTTTCACCGTTTTGTTTGACGGTCTAGTTCCTGCATTTATAAGTTTAAGAGAAATAAGAAAAATTGAATCTGGCGAAGTTGAAAAAATTATCATTAATCTCAACAAGCACTATTTTAATCTTTTTAACCATCTATGGGTTGCATATAAAGACAGAATGCCAAAGGTTACAGAATTATTGGGATTCGATATCGGCTTTTTATTTCAGAATGAAAAAAACTTTAATGAAGGGGTGGAGAAGTTTTTATCTAGTAAGGGTGATTTACCTGGAATAGACGTCAATTTCACAGATATGCTTGGTGATGAGCGGAGAACCTGGCAGAATATTTTAGGGGAAATCAGAAACAACTATTTGGAACATAAAAAGGTTGAGGACAAGGAAGTGCAGAAGCATTTTAATTTAGAGACAGCTGAAGCTGTTTTTAACAACTGCTGGCAAGCTATAGAGGATATATTAGTTATTCTTTTAAGGACTGGATTGCCACTATATGCCGGAATAGATATTGTAGAAATTCCCTTGGAAAAACGAGACCCTAGTATTCCGAAACGATTTCAATTTATTTCGACAAAGCCAATACCATGATTGATATTAAAACAAAATTTAAGGAAACAGAAATTGGAACTATTCCAGAAGAATGGGATATTTCTAATGTCGGGAAATTGGGTAGAGTCGTTACTGGTAAAACACCACCAACAAGTAATTTAGAATTTTATGGAGATGGTTATCTCTTTGTAAAAATCCCAGATATGACTGATTCGGTGTATATTATAAAAACTGAAACAAAAATATCCGAGAAGGGAGCAGAATATTTAGGCAAAGCAAAGCTGCCGAAAAACTCCATCATGGTTTCTTGTATAGCTACAATAGGTAATGTCGGAATAACTTCAAAAGAATCTTTTACTAATCAACAAATAAATACACTGATTCCTGATTGCAACATTGCCGATTATAGATATCTTTACTATTTTTTTAAAAACAATAAAGAACTTCTGGAAAGTCTTGGTGGTGGAGGTTCTGTGTATACTAATATTTCAAAAAGTAAATTTGAAAGTATGGCGGTAGCCGTCCCAGAATTAAGTGAACAAAAACAAATTGCCGAAGTTCTTTCTTCATTGGATGATAAAATAGAGCTTAATCGCCAAATCAATGCCAATTTGGAAAAAATAGCCAGCTCGCTGTTCAAGCAATGGTTTGTAGATTTTGAATTTCCAAATGAAAAAGGTAAACCATATAAATCAAGCGATGGAAAAATGATTGATTCTGAATTGGGTATGATTCCTAATGAGTGGAAGGTTATTCCAATGGCCGAATTTTTCGATTTTCTCGAGGGTCCAGGGATAAGAAATTGGCAATATGCTCAACAAGGAACAAGATTTATTAATATCCGACTTATTGATGGTGGCGATATTGATGTGAATTCTGCAAATTATATAAACCAGACAGATGTAGATGAAAAATACCAACATTTTTTATTAAAAGAGAGAGATATGGTCCTTTCAGCTTCGGGGACATTGGGTAAAAGTGCAATAGTCAGAAAATCTCACCTGCCACTATTACTTAATACTAGCGTTATTAGGTTCAGGCCAAAAGATGGTATCAGTTATCCTTTTTTGTATCAGTACTTGCAGTCGAGGTATTTTTTAGAAGAACAGGTAAGATTGTCCGCTGGTAGTGTGCAAGCTAACTTTGGACCAACTCATTTAAATAAAATGTCAGTAATTGTCCCTAACAAAAAACTATTGGATAATTTTAATCAAGTATGTGGTTCGTTATATGACCAAATGCTTTTAAATTTTAATAAGAATGAGGATTTATCTAAAACTAGAAATTCTCTTTTACCTCGCTTGATGAGTGGAAAAATGAGAATTAAACCATTATGAAATTACTTTTAGCCGGACCTGGGACCGGTAAAACAACAAGAATAAAGGAATTAGTTAACGGTCAACAGGATTTGGATAAAATATTGGTGATTTCTTTTACTAATGCTACGATTCAAGACCTTTTGAGAAGCTTTTCTGATGCAAACATTGGTATCACAGGAAAGAATTGCATTACATTACACAAATATGCATTGAAAATAAATCATCAGAAAAGTTTACATATCTTAAGCGGCGTTGAAGTAGAAATATTGGAATCATATGCAAAAAAGTTCAGCATCACTTTTGATGATTTATGTAAAACATTAGAATGCATTACCTTCGAGCAGATGATTGCTCAAACAACGGCATTTATAAAAACTAATCCAGCATATTTGCAAGATTTGGTTGGTGATATTGATTTACTGATAATTGACGAATTCCAAGATTTTAATCCCACAGAACGTGAGTTGATTAATTTACTTTCTACGCATGCTAAGGACTCAATCATTCTTGGGGATGACGATCAGTGTATTTATGAATTTAAGGATGCCGATACAGAAGGAATCATCAATCTTTTTAATGACACGTCCGTAGAAAATCTTATCCATCATAACATATGCCATCGGTGCCCAGATTGTATTGTTGACGCTTGTTCAAACCTAATAAACATAAACAAGAAACGTGTTTCAAAGGAATGGAAAAAGAGCGGAAAACCCGGCGAGATCATATTCAAACAATTACGGACTCAGGAGGAATCGGCAAATCTGATTTTTCAGGAAATAAAAAAAATAAAAAACATAGCACCAGATGCTTCAATCATGATTCTTTCTGCAGTTGAGTTCGCAGTTGAAGGCGTGATAGCTGTTCTAAAAGAAAAAGAGGTAGAGTTCACAAGCCTGTGGAATCAAAAAATTGATTTAGAAAAAATGAAACGAGTGTGGGAAATCAGGACTATACTTGGGAGCAAAAAAATTATAAATCTTTTATTCTTAATACATGAAAATGTTAAGAACAACAAAAAGACAATAAAAAATATTGGTGAATTGCTTGGCAAAAAATTAAATTTTGAAACATTTTTAAACCTGGTGGAGAATGGTGGTTTTGTAGAATCTGATTTTATCACTCTAATAAAAAGCAAACCATCATTGGCTGATGTGGTAGGTATAGATAAATATTCCTTCTTATCATCATATTTGGCAGAAGATACCTTGGAAGACGACTCGGAAAAATTGGCAAAAATAATTGCTGAACCGTTGCCCTTTAATTCTAGTGGTATAAATATTATGTCTATTCATAAATCTAAAGGGCTACAAGCAGATTACGTTTTTATGATTGGTATGGTTGAGGGAATAATCCCAAATGCCCTTCGTGGCCTTGATACTATTGAGGCGCAAAGGAGGCTATTATTTGTTGGTATGAGCCGGACAAAGAATAAGCTTTATCTTTTGTCTACGGTTGAATGGGACGGAAAATATGTAAATAGGGTTGATAAAAAACAATTTAGATTTGATTTTAGGTCAAGAAAATATCATGGAAGAACCTCCATGTTTATCGCAGAATTAAAAATTACAATATGAAAAATATAAAATACACGGAAGATAATTTAGAAAGCGCAACATTGGAATGGCTTAAAGGGCTTGGCTATTCTGTTGTTTTTGGGCCAGACATCGCTTTTGATGGAGCATCTGCGGAACGAAGCGAAAAGGAAAATTATAAAGACATTTTGCTTGTTGCGCGCTTGAAAAATGCCATTGATAAAATTAATCCTGACATTCCAGCAGAAGCAAAACAGGATGCTTTTGATAAAGTGGTAGGAATTCCTTGGTTAAAACCCTCCTTAATTGAGGGGAATAAAATTTTTCATAAAATGTTGTTTGAAGGGGTTGATGTGGCGTATAAGGATAAAGATGGAATATTGAGGAACGACAAAGTAAAACTGTTTGACTTTGAGAAGCCGGAAAATAATGATTTTCTTGCCGTTAACCAATTTACAATTATTGAAAACAGAAATCGCAGACCTGATATTTTGATTTTTGTGAATGGAATTCCTTTGGCGATTTTTGAATTAAAAAACCCAGCAGATTCCAATGCGACAAATGAGGATGCTTTTAATCAGTTGCAAACATACAAGGCAGACATTCCATCTCTATTTGCATACAATGAAGTCTGTATTATTTCAGATCATATTTGGAATTCTTTTGTTGGAACAATTTCTTCAGACAGAGATCGCTTTATGGGTTGGAAGAGTGTTGACGGCAAAGAGTTCGCAAAAAGGGATGATATGGAAATTCTTGTGAAGGGTGTTTTTGAAAAAGAAAGATTTTTGGATTTAATAAAAAACTTTGTCGTTTTTGAATCAGACGGAGAAACTACAATTAAAAAAATAGCTGGTTATCATCAATACTTTGCAACAAACAAAGCGATACAGAGAACCATTGAAGCTACGTCAGAGAAAGGAGACAGAAGAGCGGGAGTAGTCTGGCACACCCAAGGAAGTGGCAAGAGCTTAACGATGGTATTTTTCGCAGGAAAAATTATTCAAGTCTTAGATAATCCAACACTCGTAGTTCTTACAGATAGGAATGATTTAGATGGGCAACTTTTTGAATTATTCGCAAGGTGTTCGGATGTAATCAGACAGAATCCTGTTCAAGCTGAAAATAGGGAACATTTAAAAAAGATTCTTAAGGTGGCCTCCGGCGGAGTTATTTTTACAACAATCCAAAAGTTTATGCCGGAAAATAAGGGAGATGCTCATCCGTTACTTTCCGATAGAAGAAATATTGTAGTTATTGCTGATGAAGCGCATAGAAGCCAGTATGATTTTATTGATGGTTTTGCTAGAAACATGAGAGATGCCCTGCCTAATGCCTCTTTCATTGGCTTTACAGGAACTCCAATCGAGCTTGCCGATGCAAATACAAGAGCGGTCTTTGGGGAATATGTGGATGTATATGATATTGTGAGGTCAGTTGAAGATAAAGCAACTGTGCCTATTTATTACGAACCAAGATTAGCAAAGATTCAGTTATTAAAAGAAGCTACGCCAAAAATTGATCAGGAATTTGAAGAGCTTACTGAGGGAGAAGAATTGAACAGAAAAGACAAACTGAAAAGCAAATGGGCGAAGCTGGAGGCAATGATTGGTTCGGAGAACAGAATCAAATTGGTTGCAAAAGATGTTGTTGAACATTTTGAAAACAGATTATCTGTTCTTGATGGAAAGGGAATGTTTGTAGCGATGAGCAGAAGAATTGCTGTTGAAATGTATGACGAGATTATAAAATTACGTCCGCAGTGGCATAGCGATGATATAAACAAAGGATTCATTAAAGTTGTAATGACCGGATCTGCAAGCGACCCGCAAAATTATCAAAGGCATATTCATACCAAAGAACAAAGAGATTTACTTGCAAAACGGATGAAAGATAACAATAACGAATTAAAGTTGGTTATTGTCCGTGACATGTGGCTTACAGGATTTGATGTTCCGTCCTTGCATACTATGTACATTGATAAACCAATGCGAGGACATGGACTTATGCAGGCAATTGCCAGAGTAAATCGTGTATTTAAAAATAAGCCAGGCGGATTGATTGTGGACTATTTGGGAATTGCGCCATTTCTTAAAGAAGCTATGTCAAACTATACACATGCAGGCAAAGCAGAGCCAATGATAGATCAGGAAGAGGCGGTTAGTGTCATGTTGAGCAAATATGAAGTGGTGAAAGATATGTATCATGGCTTTGATTATTCCGGTTATTCAAAAGCCAGTCAGGCAACAAGAGCAAAAATATTGTCGGGTGCAATGGACCATATTCTAAAAGACCCAGATGGCAAACAAAAATATTCTCATGCTGTAGCTGAATTATCGGCAGTTTTTGCATTAGCTGTTCCAAATTTGAAAGCAATGGAAATAAGGGACGATGTTGGATTTTTTCAATCGGTAAAGGCGTTTATTCAAAAATTTGATGATGTAGGTGGGTTTGGGGGTCCAACAGATAATGATTATGATCAAGCAATTAAACAGCTTGTTTCTGAAGCAGTCGTTTCGGATAAGGTAATAAATATTTTTGATGCAGCCGGAATTAAAACTCCAAACATTTCTGTTCTGTCTGACGAATTTTTGAATGAGGTTAAAGGGCTGGAACACAAAAATGTTGCATTGGAAATTTTAAGAAAAATCTTGAATGACGAAATAAGAACAATGGAGAAAAAGTTTCTGACGAAATCAAAAGTTTTTTCAAAGATGTTGGAGGAAACAATTAAACGATACCAAAACCAAACAATTGAATCTGCTCAAGTGATAGCTGAGTTGGTTGAGTTAGCCAAAAAGATAAGGGCAGAAAAAGAGAGAGGAGTTGATTTGAATTTAAGCGATGACGAGACGGCTTTTTATGATGCGTTGTGCGACAATGAAAGTGCAGTAAAAGATTTGGGGGACGAAACATTGAAGGCTATCGCCAGGGAGCTTGTTATTATGTTACGTAAGAACACTTCCATTGATTGGACGCTCAAACAGAACGTTCAGGCAAAACTACGTGTATTGGTAAAGAAGTTATTGAACAGATATAAATATCCACCGGATAAACAGGAAGTGGCAACGAAAACAGTTTTAGAGCAGGCAGAAGTTTTGTGCAGAGATTGGAGCGGAGATGGAAAATAAAGATAGCCTTTATTAAGGGATTGTCTTATTGTGCGACAGATTGTCGGAAAAGATACCTTTTGCGAATTGCTTAAAACCACCTTTTAATTGGGGTGGTTTTTTAGTAAAATAGAGTATGGTTAAAAAAATTGTTAGAAGCCAAGAGGAGTGGAAGAAGATTCTTACACCTGAGCAGTTTAAGGTAATGCGGTTGAAAGAAACGGAGCATCCTTTTACTTGTGGTACAGAAGAAATAAAAACTGGGGGAATTTATTATTGCGCGGGGTGTGATTTACCACTTTTTAATTCGCAAACTAAATTTGAGTCGGGGACTGGGTGGCCGAGCTACTTTGAACCTATTAACTCTGAAAATATTGAAGAGCGACAAGATAATTCTTTTGGAATGAAAAGGATAGAAGTTATTTGTGCACAATGTGATTCGCACTTGGGGCATGTATTTAATGACGGCCCCAAGCCAACAGGAAAGAGGTATTGCATGAATTCAATAGCACTAAAATTTAAACCAGAAAATGGAAAGTAATAATCAAAAAATTGAAAGGGTTGCTTTTGGCGGAGGTTGTTTTTGGTGTACAGAAGCAGTATTTTTAATTTTAAAAGGCGTAGTTGCGGTGACCCCTGGCTATGCTGGTGGGAAAACAGAAAATCCAACATATGAACAAGTTTCATCTGGTGCAACGGGACATGCCGAAGTAATAT
>Ga0114951_10005648_pt1 | contig 11443 bp, 11 predicted proteins | sample AM7aDNAmetaG_FD_88677 | JGI IMG/M metagenome (GOLD analysis project Ga0114951, IMG submission 88677) | Freshwater microbial communities from Finland to study Microbial Dark Matter (Phase II) - AM7a DNA metaG | ecosystem: Environmental > Aquatic > Freshwater > Lake | place: Finland: Lake Alinen... | reverse complement strand
GACGGCATCACGGGCGTCGAGATCGTGGAGTGGCTCAATACGCTGCCGGAGGCGCAGGCGCTGATGGCGGCGGAATTCGACGGCCGTCCCATTCGCGAGCAGAACCTTTCGGAATGGAAGGCCGGCGGCTACCGCGACTGGCAGATGCGGCAGGAGGCGCTGGAGATGGTGCGCAGCCTGGCCGAGGAGGCCGGCGACTTGAAGAAGGCCGTCGAGGAGCCGCTGACGGAAGCGCTGGCGCTGTGGGTGGCATCGCGCTACGCGGTGGCCGCCAAGAAGCTGGCGGCCGAGGGGTTGGATGGCGAAGCGCATTGGAAACTGCTGCGGGCCTTTTGCAGCGACATCGTGGCGCTGCGCCAGGGCGACCACAGCGCGGAAAACCTCAAGATCGAACGGAAGCGGCTGGCGCTGGCAAAGAAGGAGTATGAGTTGAAATTCAAGAACAAGGTCGAACTGGGCTTGGCCACCATGTTGAGCGAAATCCGCGGGAGGCCGGATGTCATGGCTTTATTCAAGCCGTTCCGCGATGCCTACGTGAGAGGCGATTGCCCCAAAGCGGCCTAGCCAGTTCCCATTGGACACGAAGACGGGAGATTGGAAGGCAGAGCGAAGCGTCCCGCTGAGCCGGGTCCCGAGCGCAGCGAGCGGGGCGGCTCGCCGGGGACGGCTCGCCCTACCCGTCGCACACATGAGAATCAAAGCGTCCCATGCGTGGCACAGTGGCTGTTCAATTACTCCGCCTCCTTACGTCGTCGGCTACGGTCGGCGGCTGCGTTCGGAGACCCGAGCGCCGAAACAAGCAACCGGAATTGCGGGACAACCGGCCCGATCCGACTCGATCCGACCCAATCCGGGTGAGACCGACCGCAGGAGAAGGCGAAGCTATGGGAAATGTGATTGTTGTGAACATGACAGGGTCAAAGCGTCTCATGCGCGGCACAAGGGCCATGCAATCTCTCCGCCTCCTTACGTCGGCGGCTACGCGTCGTCGGCCCAGTCCGAGCGAATCCGACCCAATCCGAGTGAATCCAACTGGATGAAACCACGAATAAACCCAGATGAACGCGGATGGGATTATCTTTATCGGTGTGCATCCATGTGCATCTGTGGTTTCCCGATCCACGGAAAAACAAAAAGGGGCGCGGTCACTTTTGGCTGGCTCTTGAAAGAGGGAGCAGGCAGAAGTATTAGTCACAAGACGGGCCGGACGCCGTGGAGGCCGGGAGTGAAATGGCCGGCGGCAGGTTTTGGCCCGTCACAGCATTTTCGATGAAGACGATTTTATTTGTTTGCACCGGCAACATCTGCCGCAGCCCGATGGCGGAAGGGTGGGCGCGACGGTTGCTGGCGGGGCGCGGCGACGTGCGGGTGATATCCGCGGGTGTCGGCGCGCCGGACGGCCAGCCTGCCAGCCCCAACGCCGTGGAGGCAATGGCGCAGGTCGGCGTGGACTTGTCCTCGTTCCGCAGCCGGCGGCTGACGGCGGCGCTGGCGCGGCAGGCGGACTACATCTTTGGCATGACGCAGGGCCACGTAGACTCGATCTTCATGGCGTATCCGGAGGTGGCGGATCGGGTGTTTCTGTTGCGGGAGTTTTTGGACAACCTGTCGCCCGACCGGCGGGACATTCCCGATCCCATCGGCATGCCGCTGAAAAGCTATCTGGAGACGCGCGCGGCGATTATGGAAGCGATGCCGAGCGTGTTGCATTTTGTCGAGGAGACAAGCAAACCGCATCCGGCAGAGGCCGCTGCGAAGGCCGCCGCCATGCACGTTGCGCTGGGCGCGGACCACGCGGGCTTCGAGTTGAAGAACGCGGTGAAGGATTTGCTGACGAAAGCCGGCGTGGCTTGTACCGATTTCGGAACGAATTCCACCGCGAGTTGCGATTACCCGGATTTCGCGCACGCGGTGGCGCAGGAGGTGGCGGCGAAGAAGTTCGACTACGGTATCCTGTGCTGCAAGACCGGCGTGGGCATGAGCATCACGGCGAACAAGGTGTCGGGCATTCGCGCCGCGGTGGTGGCCAGCGAGGAAGTGGCCAAGCTCACGCGCCAGCACAACGACGCCAACGTGCTCTGCCTCGGCGCGTGCGATGTGACGCCGGAGAAGGCGCGCGGCATCGTCGAGGCGTTTCTCCACACGGGGTTCGAAGGAGGCCGCCACGAGCGGCGCGTCCGGAAAATTGAAAACGTCGCCGACCCGTCAACACCGACTCAAGATTTATCCATGAATACACTGCAAAAAGTTGATCCCGAAATCTACGCGGCGGTCTGCAACGAAGTGATCCGCCAGCAGGAGAACATCGAACTGATCGCCAGCGAGAACTTCGTTTCGCCGGCCGTCCTGGAAGCCGCCGGCACCCCGCTGACGAACAAATACGCCGAGGGTTATCCGGGCAAGCGTTACTACGGCGGCTGCGAATGCGTGGACGTCGTCGAGCAACTCGCCATAGACCGCGCGAAGCAGCTTTTTGGCGCCGACCACGCCAACGTCCAGCCGCATTCCGGCTCGCAGGCGAACATGGCCGCCTACTTCGCGCTGGCCAAGCCGGGCGACACGCTGCTGGCGATGAGCCTGAACTTCGGCGGCCACCTGACGCACGGCTCGCCGGTGAACTTCTCCGGCCGGCTTTTCAAGATTGTGCCCTACGGCCTGAGCCAGTCCACCGAGCGGATTGACATGGACGAGGTGGCGAAGCTCGCCCGCGCCGAGAAGCCGCGCATCATCGTCGTCGGCGCGAGCGCCTACCCGCGCACGCTCGATTTCGCGGCATTCGCGAAGATTGCAAAGGAAGTTGGCGCGGCGTTGGTGGTGGACATGGCGCACATCGCCGGTCTGGTCGCGGCCGGGCTGCATCCGAACCCGGTCCCATACGCGGACATCGTCACCTCGACGACACACAAGACCTTGCGCGGCCCGCGCGCCGGCTTGATCCTCTGCAAAGAGGCACACGCCAAGGCCGTGAACTCGCAGATTTTCCCCGGCATCCAGGGCGGCCCGCTGGAGCACATCATCGCGGCGAAGGCGGTCTGCTTCAGGGAGGCGATGCAGCCGGAGTTCAAGACTTACCAGCAGCAGATCGTCAAGAACGCCGCCGCGCTCGCCGCCGCGCTCGCCGCCAAAGGCTTCCGCATCGTCAGCGGCGGCACGGACAATCACCTGATGCTCGTGGACCTGCGCCCGAAGAAGCTCACCGGCAAGATTGCACAGGAAGCGCTCGACAAGGCCGGCATCACGGTGAACAAGAACATGATTCCGTTCGATCCCGAGAAGCCGATGGTCACCAGCGGTGTTCGCATCGGCACGCCCGCCGTTACCACGCGCGGCATGAAGGAGGCGGAGATGCAGCTCATTGCCGACTATATTGACGAAGTGTTGCGCGCGCCGGAGAACGCGCAGGTGGCCGGGCAGGTCAAGACCAAGGTGAAGGCGCTGACGGCGCGGTTCCCGCTGCCGTATTCGACGAAGTAAACTTTTGCAGTCAACCCAAAGGAAATAAACCAACACATGTCCATACCGATCATTATTTTTCTGGGGCCGCCGGGATGCGGCAAAGGCACACACGCCAAGTTGCTCGCGGAGCGGGCAGGGGCGGGTCACTTCGACCTCGGCAGCCTGTTGCGCGGCATTGCCAAGGGCGGCAGCCCCCGCGGCGTCGAGCTGACCGGCTTCATGAGCAAGGGCCTGCTCGTGCCCGACACGCTCATCATTAACATCGTCCGCGACGCGCTGTCCGAGCGCGTCAAGACCAACCCGCCGCCGGCGCTGTTGCTCGACGGTTTTCCCCGCACGGTCGCGCAGGCGGAGGCGCTGGAGAAGGTCGCCGCCGACATCAAACTCGGCCCGGTCAGCGTCATCAACATCAACCTGCCGGACGAAACGATTATCGAGCGCATCGCCAACCGCCGCGTGTGCAACAAGTGCGGCGCGATTTTCGACGTGCTGGAGTTTTCCGGCAAGCAGTGCTCCAAGTGCAAGGACGGCCAGTTGATCCAGCGCGAGGACGACAAAGCCGAAGTAGTTCGCCGCCGGCTTGAGGAATACAAGGCCAAGACCGCGCCGCTGCTCGATTTCTACGGCAAGAAAGGCAAGCTTGTGAGCGTGGTCAGCGACGCGCCGGTCCAGACCGTGCGCGAGCGCGTTTTCGACGCTTACAAGCAGATTCAGCCGAAGTGAAGCAGGTCGCGAATCCGGGGGGGGGCGAGGTACAACCGCCGCGTTCGCCGTCGTCTTCGATTTCGACGGTCTCATTGTGGACAGCGAGACGCCGGAGTTTGAGGCGCATCGGCAGATTTTCGCCGAGCACGGCGTGGAGTTGACCGTGGAGGAATGGCGCGGCGAGGTCGGCATCTGGTCCGCCACGCGAGACTGGTTCGCGAAGCTCGGCGAGATCACCGGCCGGCCGGTGGATACGGTGGCGTTGCGTGAGGAGAAACGCCGCCGCTTTTGGCAGATCATCAAGATGGAGCCGCTGCCCGGCGTGCGCGCGCTGCTCGATGAACTGCAAGCCGCCGCCGTGCCACTGGCGCTCGCTTCCAGCTCCGAGGCGTGGTGGATTCAGCGCGCCGCTGCCCAACTTGATGTGACCCGCTACTTCCACGCCATCGTTACAGGCGACGATGTAACTCAACGCAAGCCGCATCCCGAAGCCTATCTGCTGGCCGCCCGCCGCTTGGGCATTGTGCCCGAACGTTGCGTGGCCATCGAGGATTCCCAGCACGGCCTCGCCGCCGCCAAAGCCGCCGGCATGAAGGCCGTCGCCATCCCCAACTGGCTTACCGCCGAGCACGATCTGGCCGCCGCCGACCTGCGCGTAATTGATGCCACAAATCTCAACCGGGAAATCCTCGCCCGGCTCGCGGGCACCGGTACAACCTGAGATAACTGGGGACGTGCGGCGTCCGGCGGTTCGGGCTGACGGGTTGACAGCGGGAAGGGCGTTCGCTAGTCTGCGTGCGATGCATCGTTTTCAAATCGTCGCGTTGATTGTGGCGGTCACGTTGTTAGTGGCTCCGGCGAGGTGTCCGGCGCCGATTGTTTACCGGCCGGGCGAAGGCTGGGAAGTGAAGGGATCGGCCACGGCGGCGTCCACGCCCAAGGACCAGCTCGAACAGGGCAAGGAGTTCGAGAAAGTCCAGAAATGGGATGATGCGATCAACTCGTATCGGATGTTGCTGAAGCGATGGCCGACCTCGATTCACGCCGGCGATGCGCAGTTCCGGATCGGCTATTGCCAGGAGCAGCAGCGCGACTACTACAAGGCGTTTCTTTCCTATCAAAAGGTGGCGGACAATTACCAGGGTTTTGACAGGTTCGACGAACTCATCCAGCGGCAATACAAAATCGGGAACCTTTTCCTGGCCGGCGAGCGCGTGAAGTTTTTCTTCATCAAGACCTTCCCGTCCATGGACCGCACGGTGGAGATTTACGAGAAGGTGCTGAAGAATGCGCCTTACAGCGACATCGCGCCGTCGGCGCAGATGGCCATCGGCTACGCGCGGGAAAAGCAGAAGCAGTTTGACGACGCCGTGGCGGCTTACCGGAAGCTGATCGAGAAATATCCGAACTGCTCGCTGACGCAGGAGGCTTTCTTCAACGTCGGCCTGGCCTATTACCGCGCTGCCACCCGGGCGGAATATGACCAGGGCTACGCCAACAAGGCCGTGGAAGCATTCAACGAATATCTGGCGAAATACCCCAACGGCAACAAGGTCGCCATCGCCCGCGACCACATCGTCAAGGTGCAGACCGATCAAGCGCGGGGCCTGTTCGAGGTCGCGCATTTCTACGACAAGCAGAAGGACTACAACGCGGCCTTGATCTATTATAACGAACTGATCGCGCGCCATCCCCGGTCCAGTTACGCGGAGGACGCCAAGGCGCGCGTCGAATTGCTGCGCCGCCTGGCGGCGCTCAAACCGGCCGTCACCGCCGAGAACAAACCATGACTACCGCCCAACGGCTGCTCGTTGCCGCGCTCGCCAGCACGCTTTGCGCCGGCTGCGCCTACCATCTCGGCCCGGCCAGCACGATGAATGTGCATTCAATCGCCGTGCCGAATTTTCGTAACAAAACTTTCGAACCGCGTGTTACGGTGCAAATCACCGACGCGGTCATCCGGCGAATCCAGAACGATGGCGCGATTCGCGTTGTGAGCGAGGACTCGGCCGACGCCACGCTGACGGGTGAGATCACCACGTGGACGCGCGAGCCGCTCCTTTTCCGGAGCGACAACGTGCTGGTGGCCAAGGAGTACATGTTGTTGATTTACGCGCACGTGCTGCTGACCGACAACCGCACGGGCAAACATCTGATTGACACCACCTGCGTGGGCCGCACGCAGTATTTCTGGAGCAATGACATGACTCAGGCCGAACAGCAGGCGTTTCCGCTGGCGGCCGATGACCTCGCGCGGCGGATCTGCGACCGGATCGTGGACGCTTGGTAGCGGCACGAATCAAAAATCGAAAAGGCGGCCGGGATGAATCGCGGCCGCCTTTCGTTTTGGCGGAGAGTGCTACTTCGCGGCCGGGGCGGCCATCTTTGCCAGCCGGACGGCGAACCGCGACTTCTGACGCGCGGCGTGGTTGCCGTGAATGACGTTGCGCTTGGCTGCCTTGTCGAGCGCCGAGCAGAGATCGGGGAACAGCTTCGTGGCGTCCTCCTTCTTCCCCTCGGTGACGAAGGCGAGGAAACGCTTCTCCAGGCTGTGGAGCGCGGACTTGACCGATTTGTTTTGCAGCCGCTTGGTTTCACTCCCGCGGAGCGCTTTAGCGGCCGATTTGGTATTGGGCATACTGGTTAATTCTCCTGACGATGTGAATTTAAGTGCGCCGATGCTATTGAAAGACGCCCGCAAGTCAACTGCATTTGCTGTGTTGCTGGCCTGTTTCCAACATCGGTTTTACGGCTTGTGGAAGCGGCTGAGGCGGATGAACTCGGCATAGCGGCGGGCGATGTCCGCCGGGCGGAGGCGTTCGAGACGGTGAAGACTGAAGCTCTCGACGTTGTAGCTGGCCACGACACTGCCGTGGACGATGGCGCGGCGCAGGACGGCGGAGGTGGCCCGGCCCGCACGCGCCACGTAGCCGATAAGCGCGCCCGCAAAGCAGTCGCCCGCGCCGGTCGGGTCGTGGATGTCTTCCAACGGGTAGGCCGGGGCGCTGAAGAAGTCGCCGTTGGAGAAGAGGAGGGCGCCGTGCTCGCCTTTCTTGATGACGGCGAACTTCGGCCCCATGCGGAGCAGGGCGCGTCCAGCTTTGATGAGGCTGGTCTGACCGGTGAGTTGGCGGGCCTCGCTGTCGTTGAGGCAGAGGGCGTCCACGCGGCGGAGAAGCTTCAGCAGGTCGGGCTTGGCGGTTTCGATCCAGAGATCCATCGTGTCGGCGAGGATGAATTTGGGTCGGCGCATCTGGTCGAGCACGCGATGCTGGAGCGATGGATGGATGTTGCCGAGCATTACAAACGGCGCGGTGGCGTAGTCGGCGGGGAGGGTGGGGTTGAACCGCTCGAAGACGTTCAGGGCAACCGAGAGGGTGCGGCGGGTGTTGTAGTCCCACTCATAGACGCCCGACCAACGGAACGTCTTGCCCTCGGCCACCTGGAGGCCGGCGAGGTCGATGCCGCGCTTGCGCAGGAGGCGGGTGAACTTCGCCGGGAAATCCGTGCCGACAACGCCGACGAGCTTGACCGGTGCGAAGAAGCTGGCTGCCACGCTGGCGTAGCTGGCCGAGCCGCCCAGCATGTCGGCGTGAGTTTCCACCGGCGTCTGCACGGTGTCGAGGGCAATGGAACCAACAATGACAACGCTCATGATCTAATCCTGTTCAGTTGACGATGGATGCTGTCGCGGAACGCGCGCGCGGCGGCGGCAACATCGGCCGCGCAAAGGATGGCGGAAACGACGGCGACGCGCAAGCCGCCGTTGCGGATGACTTCCGGAAGATTGCCCAACGTGATGCCGCCAATGGCAAACGCGGGCAACGCCACCCGCCGCGTCACGTCGCCAAGCGTTCCCAATCTGATCGGGGCCACGCCCGGCTTGGTGCCGGTGGCAAACAGTGGGCCGATGCCAATGTAGTCGGGCTTGAGCGCCTCGGCGGCGCGGGCTTGAGCCAGTGAGTGGGTTGAGACGCCGACCAGCGCGGACGGGCCAAGTTGCGCACGGGCGGCGGAGACGGGCATACTTTCCGAATCTTCCTGGCCGAGGTGAACGCCGTTGGCGCCGACACGGCGCGCCAATTCCACGTGGTCGTTGATGATGAGCGGCACCCCTGCGGTGCGTGTCAACGGCAGGACGCGGCGGACGATGGCGGCGATGTCGTCCTGGCTCCAGGTTTTGGCGCGCAGTTGAATCATGTCCACGCCGCCGGCGAGCAATTGGTGAACCAGATCGGCCGGATCGCGTGTGCCAAGATAAGCCGCGTCGAGAAAACCGTAGAGGCGGCAGTCCGCAATCGGTCTCATGCTTCAGATTCGACCGGCTCGATTTGTTTCGTGCCGAGGAAGTGGTCTATGAAACCAGTGGAGTAGCGCCCGCGCCGGAAGTCGGGGTCTTGCATGATGGCGCGCTGGAGCGGGATGGTGGTCTTGACGCCTTGGATGGAAAACTCGCTCAGCGCGCGGCTCATCCGATCGATGGCGGCACGGCGGTCGTGGCCGAAGGCGATCACCTTGGCGATCATCGAATCATACGTTGGCGGAATCGTATAGCCGGCGTAGCAATGGCTGTCCACGCGCACGCCGTGACCGCCGGGGCAATAATAGGATTCGATCCGTCCGGGACAGGGGCGAAAATCATTGGCCGGATCCTCGGCGTTCACGCGGCACTCGATGGCGTGACACATCAGACGGATGTCGCGTTGTTCAAGCGTGAGCGGTTCGCCGGCGGCGATGCGGATTTGTTCCTTGACGATGTCCACGCCCACCGCCTCCTCCGTCACCGGATGCTCCACCTGGATGCGGGTGTTCATCTCGATGAAGTAGAAGTTACCTTTGGCGTCGAGCAGGAACTCGACGGTGCCGGCGTTGGTGTATTCGACTTTTTCGGCGATGCGAACGGCGGCGCGGGTGATGTGTTTGCGCATGTTCTCATCGAGCGCCGGGGAAGGGGACTCCTCGACCAACTTCTGATGCCGGCGTTGGATGGAGCACTCGCGCTCGAACAGATGCAGCACGCGGCCTTTTTGGTCGCCAAGAATCTGGATTTCGATGTGCCGTGGCAGCTCGATATATTTTTCGAGATAAACGGCCGGGTTGGAAAAGGCGCGTTCGGCCTCGGTGCGCGCGGTGTGAAAGCCTTTGACCAGCGAGACGTCGTTGTGGGCAATGCGCATGCCGCGACCACCGCCGCCACCGACCGCCTTGACAATGACCGGGTAGCCGATTTTTTTCGCGAGCTTGACGGCATCCTGCTCGTTGCTGATCGGACCGTCGCTGCCGGGGACGATGGGGATGCCGGCTTTGCGCGCCGTCTCCCTGGCCACCGCCTTGTCGCCCATCATTTTGATGACGGAGGAACGCGGGCCGATGAACTTGATGTTGCAGTTTTCGCAGACCTCGGCGAAGTGGGCGTTTTCGGCGAGAAAACCGAAGCCGGGATGGATGGCATCGACATCGCCAACCTCGGCGGCGCTGATGATGCGGTCTATCTTCAGGTAACTCTCGGAACTCGCCGCCGGCCCGATGCAGATGGCCTCGTCGGCAAGCTGGACGTGCATGGAGGTCGCGTCGGCCTCGGAATACACCGCCAACGTCTTGATGCCCATCTCGCGGCATGCGCGGATGATGCGGACGGCGATCTCGCCGCGGTTGGCGATAAGGATTTTCTCAAACATAACGCAGGGAAAAGGGTCCGCTTTAACGCGGCGACGGTCGTGTCAGGCGGTCTTGCGCACGCGGAACATCGGCTGGCCGAACTCGACGGCTTTGCCATTCTCCACGAGCACTTCGAGGATGACGCCTTTGACTTCGGCTTTGATCTCGTTCATCACCTTCATTGCCTCGATGATGCAAACGACGGTTTCTTCGGTGACAGCCGCGCCCACCTCGATAAATGGCGCCGCCTCCGGCGACGGGGAGCGGTAGAACGTGCCGACCATCGGCGACTTGATCTCGGCGGAATCGGCGGCGGGCCCGGCGTTTGGCGCCGGAGGCGCGGCGGCTGATGCCACAGCCAACGGAGCAGGCTGCGCCGGCAGCGCAACGACCGGCACAGTATCAAACTGCGCGGCGCCGTTCGGTCCGCGCTTGATGCGAATCTTGCTGCCTTCGCGTTCCAGTTCGAACTCGGTCAGTTCGTTGCGTTTCATCAACGCGATGATTTGTTTGATCTCCTCGAGATCCACAGGTGTCTCCTCTGATGTAAAAGCCAATTGTTGAAAAGTATCAGGTGCGCGTGGCGGAAATCAAGGTTGTTTTCCAACCGTTTTCGCAAGCAGCACGGCGGCTTCCAGCCCCAACAGGTAGCTGTTGGGGCCAAAACCGCATATCTGACCGGCGCACACCGGCGCGGTCAGCGACCGGTGGCGGAAATCTTCGCGCGCATGGATGTTCGAAAGATGAATCTCCACCGTCGGCAACCCCACCGCGGCGATCGCGTCGCGCAGGGCGATGCTCGTGTGAGTGTAAGCGGCCGGATTGATGACAATGGCCTCGTAGCGCCCCGACGCAGCGCCGATATGATCCACCAACTCGCCCTCGTGGTTGGACTGAAGGAAAACAACCGTCACCCGGAGCGCGCGGGCACGTTGCATCACGCGTTTCTTGATTTCTGCAAGACTGGTGCGGCCGTAGATGCCCGTTTCGCGCCGTCCCAGAAGATTCAAGTTCGGGCCGTTAATGAAAAGAATTCTCACGCCGACAGTCTAACAAGTCCTCCGCCGAAGTCCAGCCCGCACGCGAGCCGGCGTCTGTGCTTCGCGGCCGGCTTAGGAAGCTTCCGGGCACGTCAAGTTCCCGTTGGGACGAACGGGCATGACCGGCAAACGTCGCGAGCGCTCCCCATTGCGAACTCCGGACTCGTGTTCTTGGCGTTATTGCGTCCCCGGTCAAGGACAGACCATGGGATCGGGCAAGCGCCTTTCTGCGTTGCAAATGCAATGGCATGTGCATGGTGCAATGGGGGTGATGCCTGTGGGGTAGAGCTATTGGAATGGGCCGAAATGTCGAGTTTTCCGTGTGAAAGCTCCATAAATCACGGTCGGGCTTGGGGAACTTCCAATGCCTCATTGGTCTCTGGCACGGCGATTGCGTTAAAGGGAGCCGACGCGAAAAAAGTGCGGCAATGAAGCCATTCGCGTCGGGAAGGCCAAAATCGAGACCATGAAACAAAAACTTATCAAATGGATCAGCACAACGGTCGTGGCCCTGTCGGTGACCACCAGTTACGCGATCACCTACAGTGTGAACAGCGTGGAAAGCTGGAACTACACCGCGAACG
>Ga0114951_10005647_pt1 | contig 11445 bp, 10 predicted proteins | sample AM7aDNAmetaG_FD_88677 | JGI IMG/M metagenome (GOLD analysis project Ga0114951, IMG submission 88677) | Freshwater microbial communities from Finland to study Microbial Dark Matter (Phase II) - AM7a DNA metaG | ecosystem: Environmental > Aquatic > Freshwater > Lake | place: Finland: Lake Alinen... | reverse complement strand
TGCCAGGGCTTCACCGACAATAAACATCCCGAACAGGAAGACCATTACATCGACGTTGATCGATCGGGCCGCATCGGGTAATGAGATCTGGCCTGTAATAATGACGGCAACAGCACCGGCACACATGACCTGCCAGATCCGGAACCTGAACCGCCCCACCTGGCGAACCGATATCAACAAAAAAACAGCCAGGAGGATAATGAGTGCAAATTCCACGGGTTTCACCAGGATTTTTATGTGGCATGGTGGTCCCGGCAACAGGGGCCACTCCTGTCACGTCCACACACCGCCTTGTTAATTCTCCCGTCAGCCCCGAGATTACGCAACCTGGCAGGGCGGTCTCATGCGCCAGTGGAGCAGTACCCCTTCATCAATCGGGACACATTCGACCAGATCCATCTTTACAAACGGTCCGGTCAGGCAAAATCCCTCGCCGTCGGCAGGAGTGGGGGATTTACTGCCACCGATGACCATGTTGCCGATATACTGGAACATCTCATCGACGAGTCCCATCCTGAACATGGACCAGAGCAGGGTCCCACCCCCTTCAACCATCAGGTTTCGGACACCCATCACATACAGTTGGCAGAGTAATCCATCCAGGTCTACTTCTTCCTTTCCCGCAATAATGACCGTTGCACAGGATTCCAGGGATTGAAGGACTTCAGGATCAATAATTTCTGCACAACAGATCACTCTCTCTCCCGGACCCCTGCACAAGACTGCTGCATTAACAGGAATACGCCCCCTGCTGTCTATTACCACCCGGATGGGGTTTTCATCCTGCCCCCGGGAAACCCTCGCCCTTTGCAGTACTTCTGATTTGACAGTTAGAGAAGGATCATCAGCCATCACGGTGCCAATCCCGACCATGATCGCATCACACCCGGCTTTCAGCTGGTCAACCCGTACAAAATCCGCATTCCCTGAAATTTTTACCTGCCGCCGCTCTTTTGTGGAGATCTTGCCATCCGCACTCATGGCAATATTGACGGTCACATGTGGGCGCATACATAACTGTTCGATATCGTTATATTAGTTTATTCTCAAGGAACGATTGCCCAGATATCGGGTCCTGGTTAATAATTGGGTCAGATGAACAGCTGAACGGATTGCTCCGGTGTATCACCGGCGATACAAGGACGGAACAATCGAAATTGTTACGAATTCCTCTTTCCCTCTACAAAAAAAATTCCCTTGCAGCACAGGAACATCACGAGGTTGCAGGGTACCGTACCACTCACCAGCGTGTATTCATTATTGAACCCGATCAACTGTACTATAGAACGATGACTCCGGCAGATCCATGTATATCAGCCCGCCCGGCACCTGAAGACAGGATATTACAGTTCTTTCAGTCTCCGTTTTTTTTGAGCGTTACCATCGGGATCCCGTTTTGCACCTACAAGTTTATTTTCGGTTCTCTTTCCATCCGGAACAGTACCGGAGGGGATTCGCCATTTTTCTTTCTTGGATGGCTGATTATCGGCTGGGCTGCACTGGACCTGGCAATGAACGTGGCAAGGGCGGTCCTCGATATTTTCGGACGGCCCGGCACAATAGAATATTGTTCTATCGCCCAGATTGGCAGGTATTTTCATGCACCAGGGGCATTTCTTGCATTTGACACCCTACTCTCATTTTCTATCATCTGCATAACGCTCTGGTCCGGCTGGATTACCAGGCTTACTTCCTTTGAATCGTTTCTATGGTATTCGGCGACTACATTAAACCTGATCAGTCTCTCTCTCGTTATTATGTACGACGAGACATTACGTACCCGATGGAATACTCGAAAAAAACAATAACTGCAGGTCTTTATTTAAAATACTCAACGTCACCCGCGCAATAACGGGAAGACCTGCTATTTACAGGGTTATGTGTGAATCCTTGCTTTTAGTCCCAGGACAGAGAGGAGAACTGATATGGCGAGGACAATCATGGGGATGGACACCGGGGCCTGTTTTGTCGTCGCCGGAACTGTCGGGGTAAACGGTGCGGTCGAGGGGACAGATGTCTGAAGCCCGGTGGATGGGGGAACTGGGACGGCCCTGGTCGGTTCAACGATCATGGACCTCGTGATCGATACGAATGACCCCGGGGTCACGGTAACACGTTCGATCAAAGGACGGTACCCGGGATGCTCAAACCGTATTTCGTGGTCCCCTTCGGGAAGGCCACGGGTCTGGGGTGTGAGACCGACGGACTGGCCATCAATGAAAATTTCCGATACCACGGGTGTTGAGTTGAACACAACGGTCCCGGATGAGGTATATGGTGCACCACTGTGGGTCAGGGATACGCGGATTGTACCATACACTGCATTATCCACGCGGGATTTCCCAACAGGTTTTTTTGCTGCATACACGGTGTAGATCCCTTCTTTCAGCGAAAAACCCTGCCTTGCCGTGTTCCATGAGTACGCCCATCGATCGAAATTCACGTCGGTTACCGTGAAGCTCTCCGGATCACCAGTGACCACCGGGATCAGCATGGTATCAAGACGTACCCCGTTCACGGGCAGACCGGGACCTGTTACAAAGAGGTAAATGGAGTCTGCACTCACGGCAGTACCTTTCAGGTCGATTCGATTCCCGATTTTCTCATTGATATCTGCCGCCTGGGAATATCCTGAACAGATGACCAGCGCTATCAATAGACATACAATGCAATACCAGCTTCCTGATACGATACCCATTATCTACCTCCACTGTCTGTTGAATGGTATCTCCCTGGGATCACGTAAGTAACGTTTTATAGGACCAGTACATCGACAGGATATTGCAATGCCCGGCCAATCAGCCATTTCATTCGTGATTAAATCACAAATTTTTGGAGCCATTTCCGACTTTGAAATCCTGGTACCATCAATGACCAGGTATGGTGGCATCACAATCTGTCATTGCACTCCCGGTATCAGCTACTGATCAGGTCACAGACCGCATCCTTCTGTACGATAACGGTCCCGATATTGGCCATATCATGGAGGTTTGCCTGGTGGACACTGGCATCCCGGGCCGCCACGGCATCCTCAACCAGGACCGTATGATACCCGAATGCAGCCGCATCGAACACGGTGGTCCTGATACAGTTCGGCGTCTGGATTCCGGTGACAAACACGGTGTCAATCCCAAGGGACCGCAGGAGAAGGTCAAGATCGGTATTCATAAAGGCACTCATGCGATTTTTCCGGATAATGTACTCTCTCTCTGTTGGCATGAGTTCATCAATAATCCCTGATCCGGATGTGCCCTCGACGGTAAAAGGAACCTTCTTAAATATTTCGTGCCGGAATATCTCCACATCAGAGCCATCACTCCGGTGAATTCGTACCACATGGAACACGGGATGGTCATAATGACGGAACATTTCCAGCACTGCCCTGACATTGGCAATAATCTGTTCCGCACCGGGCATCTGCATGGGTGCTCCCTCCCGGACAAAGTCATTTTGCATATCGATAATCAGAAGCGCCGGCTTGTTCATTCCTTTCTCTCCTTATAATACCATTTTATCGCAGGATTTAACCCCTAGTCCGCATTATTCCCACGTCGCGGGAACCAGGAGATCCTGAATAGTTGGTCGTGTCACGAACACCGGCGATGATCAGATCCCGGTACCATTACCTGACGATGTACACGCATCAACATATCGATCAATGGATTAGCCACGGATGAGGGAAACAGGAAAACGGCGTACCCCGCAATAATCCTGGACATTATCCTCGATAACGTCTCCTGATGTCTGTTCCTTACGGAAAACGAAGATACTTTACCCTCATCCGGGACATCGTCATCTGAATCTGATTCCCGGTAATCTGATAAAAACTCTTTTATTGTGGCCAGATGGGTTTTTCCTGGCAGTCTGTCTCCGGGATACGTTCCATCCTTATCAACCATATTATTCTACAAAAGGGGTACTCAGGGGGCACAACACAAGTTGCCAGTCGCATTGCCCCGAAATCATCAAAATAATACATTCAAATTACACCCAATCTTATTTGCACCGCCAAAAATTTGGGATTTCAAAAAAATCAGGTGATCGGCGAACTTTTGCCCCTAACATGACGAACAGGTGATCACGGGTGAATTACGGTGACATTCATTCCAGAACATGAAACCGTGACATGTTCTATCCGTTTGCTGTTGTGAACATCACCGTATGGTATTCTGGGCACGTTTGAACACCCTGGAGCCCGTGGAACAACGTAAGTTGTTCAGGTTTAAATCAGGTCCATTTTTTAAAATGGGCCTCACATATGATAGATATATATAAAAATCCCATTCATATAGTACATGAATACGGAATACATACGAACAGGGCAAATTTTTCTCGCTCGTCCCGTTGAACGCCAATTGTGGAAATTCACGGGGTTTCACGGTTGAACCACGGCAGGTTCCACCACGTGTGTTGATGAACTATCGGGCATATCGATCAAAACCTGCAGAGAACCATACAATGGAAGGTACACGTTCAGAAGGACCCATAACAAAGGTCAATATTGGCAGGCTGACGAATAGCATTTTTGTTTTCACTCTGCTTTTATTATTCCGGAATGTCAGGACTCCGACATTCGGTGATTATATCGGGAATGCCACGGCAAATGATTTCGGCCTGATGCAACTCCCTGATATCGTGAGTTTCCTCAACGCATTCATCATTATCGCTATGCTGTGGATCGTGCTGTTTCATGTTTTCCACCAGTTGCAGAAAATTGACAGACCCTACCTGTACCTCCACCTCATCACCCTCATGGCGGTAATTTTTATCCCTGTATCAAGCCATCTCAACGTAGTATTCCCGGGAAAATCCGCATTTCCGGTCCTTTTCAACCTTAATATGCTCATCATCGGTGTGTTGCTACTACTTGAATGGTGGCATATCTCCCGCGACCCGGAGATCCGCACACCGGGGATAAACCCCTGGCAGATGCAATGTATCAGTATAAAAATGCTGTATATCCCGGTCACTGCAATTTTCGGTATCGTGCTTTCAACATTCGATCTTCCATATACCCAGGGGGTCTATTTTGTCACGATACTCGCCTTTGCACTTACTTCACTCTATTCCCGGAACCGGGAGAAACACCGGTTGAGAGGTATATCATGACTGGTGAAGTGCCGGACACCGGTAAAAATCAGGATGACACTGGATCCTGCACCTGCTGCAAAGGGGCCATTCCACAGGACATGTTTGAGATCCTGATGAACGGTGTATTTGCGTTTGTGATGACGCTCATCGTGAAGAACAATATACCCCTTCCCTCTGCCATTAACGCAGATGATTTTGCATTCATTGCCACGTATGTCGAACAGATCTCCAGCGAATCGACAAATTTTATTTTTACCTTCGGAATTCTTGCCGTCTTTTATATCCTGTTTTTTGAGATGCTGCGGCATATCCGGGTCCTTGACCGCAATTTTGTCTATTTGTCCTTTGGCTTCATCCTTTCAATCATATTCATCCCGTTAACTTCATTGCTCTGGACATTTTCAGACATGCCGATGCCGTACGGGGTATTATTCCATGTGAATATCCTGTGTACCGGACTCCTGATGGTCACGCTCTGGAGATATGCCTCACACCACCAGAGACTCATTATCCCTGGAATAGCCAATAAAACGGTAAAGAATCTTTCCTTACGAATGCTTCTTTTTCCTGCGACTGCCGTTTGCGGTCTTGTCATCGACGGGTGGGACGGTTCCTTCGGGAGCATCCCCATTACAGAACTCTACCTCATCCCGATTATCCTGTTCTTCTTTTTATCATGGAAGAACTGAAATGTATTTTTACACCCGGATTTGTTCGGGGACCCCACCAGCCTCTTCCTTGTCCCGGATTGCGTCGACCCCCCGAACACAGGTCAATAGTGGATCCAGGCAATAATTGGATGACCCGGGGAAAAAGCAGTAATGGGGTATTCGAATAAAATACAACTCATGATCACGTGAAAACTTACCGACGGCATCTCAAACCAGGTTCTGGCGATTATTTCGAGCAGGGCAACCTGTGAACATCACGGGTACGTGATAGTTTCCCCGGGTCACCTGATGAAACAGTGCTGCAAGGTGGCCACCATGGCAGGACGTATCGCCCGCGCATTCAAGGGGTTCTATCCAGTATAATACGTTGAGAACCATCGTTGCATGAATTAACTCCTTTTTTTACCCGGAACCCGATTCACTGCACCACATCGCAAAAAAACAGTTTGCCGGCGAAAAAAATAAGATATCTTAACTATTGAAAGAGTTAAATAAAACATAAAAAATTGGAAAGAATTCTATTCACATACTTTTTTTTAATACGATACTACACGTTTTCTTTAATGGATAACCGGCAGGAAACAATTAAAAAAATAAAAACACTACTCCGATCCCACCGAAAAGGGCTCACCATTACCGACATCGCACAAAAATTACTGCTGAACCGGAATTCCACTGCAAAATATCTTGAGATCCTCCTCATGTCCGGCGATGTCAACCTCAACACGTACGGTCCGGCAAAGGTCTACACCATTTCACACAGAATGCCTGTTTCTGCACTTGTAAAATTTTCCGCCGATATTATTATCCTCATTGGAAACGACATGAGGGTGCTGGATGCGAATGAAAACGCACTTCAGACCTTGGGCCTTTCCCGGGAAGACCTTCTGGGTAACCGGATTGAAACCGTACATTCTCCTCTCCTCGATCGTCTTGCGATTCCTGAAATTTTTGAAGAGGTCCAGTTAAACGGAGAAATTCAGAGGGAATTCTCCATTGCATCTCATCATGAAGAATACCATTACCGTGTCCGCCTTATTCCGACAGTTTTTGATAATATGGAAGACGGACTGACGATTATCGGGGAAGACATCACCAGACAGATCCGGTTTGAACAGTCCCTCATGATCTCTGAAGCACGGTATCGTGGGATTGTGCTGGACCAGACGGATTTTATCTGCAGGGGGCGTCCTGATGGTACCGTTACGTTCATCAATGAACCGCTTAGCAGGTTCATTGGTATTTCATGCAGTGATGCCATTGGGAAAAGCATTTTTTCCTATATCGCACCCGAAGATCTCCATCTTGCCATGGAAAAAATGGGTGGGTTAAATCCGGACGAGCAAAACAATACCATCGAAATACGGGTGATCAATCACGAGGGGGTTTTCCGCTGGAACTTGTGGAGCAGCCGTGGTATATTTGACGTTAACGGGGCTCTGGTTGAGTGGCAGTCAGTCGGGTATGACATTACCGAACGGAAAGAGATGGAAGAAGCTCTGGCCCGCATCCAGAAAGCGGTGGACAGCTCCAGCGAGGCCATTGGAATCACAAATTCAGAGGGCCATCATATCTACCAGAACGCTGCCTTAACCAAAATGTTAGGATACACGAAAGACGAACTTGCGAGTTCGCCACTTCCCGTGATCGCGTACGAAGATCCACAGAAAGGATATGAAATTTTTAAGACCATTTTGCAGGGGAAATCCTGCAGCGGTGAGACGGTCATGGTCTCAAAAGAGGGTCGGAACGTAGAGGTCAGTTATCATGCCGACGCAGTGAGGGATGAAAATGGAACTATCATCGGCCTTATTGGTATCCATACAGACATCACTGAGCGAAAGCGGGTTGAAAAAACCCTTGCAGAGAGCGAACTTCTGTACCGTACGATCCTGAACAATATCCAGGATGTGTACTATCGCTGCGACCCCACTGGAAATCTCGTGATGGCCAGCCCCTCAGCACCGAAACTCCTGGGTTACGGCTCTCTTGATGAAATTGTCGGATTGAATATTGCCGAAAATTTTTATTACGATCTAGAGGAACGTGCCACTTTATTAGAGACCCTTCATGAAAAACAAAAAATATCCGATTATGAGATCACATTCAAAAAACGGGACGGATCACCTGTCAGTGTCTCGACTAGCAGCCACTTTCTCTATGGTCCGGATGGAAAAATAACAGGCATTGAGGGGTTTATCAGGGATATTACGGCCCGAAAGAATGCTGAACTGGCACTCCGTGAAAGCGAAGAACGATACCGGAAGGTAGTAGAAGACCAGACCGAATTTATCTGCCGTTTTTCTCCGGACGGGACCCATGTTTTTGTGAACTCGGCGTACTGTCGCTATTTTGGAATGAAACGGGAGGAGGTTCTGGGCTCCAGGTTCCGGCCGATGATTCATCCAGAAGACCAGCAGAGGGTTGCCCGGCTTCTTGCATCTCTCACCCCGGAAGACCCGGTAAAGAGTATCGAACAGCGGATTATCATGGCGGACGGCAGTATCCGCTGGCAGCGATGGACGGACCGGGCGATCTTTTTCTTAGATGGGAGCCTGAAAGAATACCAGTCTGTCGGTAGTGATATCACGGACCGCAGACAGGTGGAGGAAGACGTTGCCAACGCGTTGAAAAGAACCCGGCAACAGCAGGTAACGCTGGGTACGATCTCGCTTTCACCGTACCTTTTTTCAGGAGACGTTCATGGACTCTCGGCCACCCTTACGGAACTCTCATCCGGAGTACTCGGTGTGGAAAGGGTGAGTGTCTGGCTGTTTAATGGTAGTGGGGATGAACTGCAATGCATTGACCTGTACGAGGCCAGGGGTGATCGACACTCTTGCGGGGATGTACTGAAACGTGATGAATATGCACCAGAATTTGATGCATTAAGCACGGTAAAGTACATCGATGCAAATGATCCATTGACCGACCCACGCACAGCTGGATACGTGGAGGGCTATCTCAAACCCAACCATATTACCTCGATGCTGGATGCAGTGATCCGGGTCACCGGCCAGAACCTCGGGATCCTCTGTCTTGAGCACGTTGACCGTCCACACCAATGGGACAGTGATGAAATTGCATTCGCCTGCCATCTTGCAGACCAGGTGGCGATTACCCTGATGAACCATGAGCGCAGGCAGGCAGAAATGGCCCTTCTAAAAAGCGAGGAGCGGTACCGGAACGTGGTGGAGGACCAGACAGAATTCATCTGCCGTTTTACTCCGGGTGGAATCATCACATTTTGCAACGATGCATACTGCAGGTACTTCGAATTACAGAAAGATAGCTGTATCGGGAGCCCTCACCGCGTAGTAGTACCACCTCCGGATATCGGCGTGATGAAAGCTCATCTGGCATCACTTACTACGGAAAATCCTGTCAGGACTATCGAACACCGGATTCTCATGCCCAACGGTCACCTTGTCTGGCATTCCTGGAGCGATCGCGCAATTTTTGGTCCTGACCGGAATGTGATAGAATACCAGTCTGTCGGACGCGACATTACCAGAAAAATGGAACGGATCGAAAAGATCAGAGATAGTGAAGAGAGGTTCCGCATGATTGCCAATCTCTCCCCTTTCCCCATCTCTATTATGGATGGTGCATCGAATTACCGGTACCTGAATTCCATGTTCGAACGCCTCTTCGGCTATACACTCACCGATATTCCCACCGGAAGGGAATGGTTCGAAAAGGCATTCCCGGATGCTAATGAACGAAATGAGGCAATCTCCACATGGAAAAATGATCTCGCACATTCAAGCCCGGAAACGGCGAGGTCACGTGTTTTCCCGGTCACATGCAAAGATCGGACCGTCCGCCAGGTCCGGTTTTTTGCAGTTACACTCGGGAGCGGTGAACAGTTTGTTGTATATGAGGACCTGACTCCGAAAAATGAGCTGGATCGACTTCGTTTTGTCCTTGCCTCAATTGTAGACTCTTCCAATGATGCCATTATCGGAAAAACACTTGATGGGACTATCATCAGCTGGAACAAAGCCGCGGAGCGAATTTATGGATATCGTGCCGATGAGATAATCGGGAAATCGATTGCTCTGATTATTTCACCAGAGTTACGGAGCCAACTGCCGTCATTCCTCCGGAGAATCCGTAACGGGGAACGTATTGAACATTTCCGGACAATCCGGGTACGAAAGGACGGGACCCCCATCAAGGTCTCAATTACCCTGTCCCCGATCAAAGATGAAAACGAGCGGATTTATGGTGTATCCACGATAGCCAAGAGTATCTCTGATACTAATGAAAATGACCTCAGCAGTACCTCATGAAATCAGTTTCCATATGTTGCATTGATTCAGGGGGATTTGCTTCGCACTGGTAAAATGGTGTGAGGCCGGATTCGATCCTGATCGTCTTTTAAAAAGAAATCCGGTCTGAAATGCCTTTTCGTGGATGATATGGATAGCAGCCATTTTTGATCCGGACTGCTTGCCCCTTATGCCTGACACTATTGCCATGCAGTAATTTCTGGCAAATAATGATAATATACCCTGGTTGATTACTCATCAGCCTAATTTGGCGGGAACGTGTATTGAAATGAAAAATACAGCGGCATCACTTGCAAATAAAGAGAACATCGAACGTTGGAAAGCAGTTATCGAACTTGAGAAATTCGGGCAGCCGGCCGCCGATTATCTGATCCCGGCACTGAAAGATACTGATCGCTGGGTCCGGTACCTGGCGGCAGATGCACTTGCCACCATCGGGGCAACCCAGTCGGTGACCCCATTGATCGCACTCTTAAAAGACCCAGACCAGGATGTTCGGTTTGCGGCTGCGTCAGCACTTGGCAGGATAGGAGACCCAACTGCAGTGCCTGAACTTGAATCGGTTCTGAAAACAGATAACGCATATGTCCGGATCGCAGCGGAAGAGGCACTGGAGAAAATCACCCCAATCAGGTAAAGGTGCAATCCAAAGAGGAATATTAACTGACCGGACCGATATCATATTTCATCAATTCAGCAGATTCATTTTTTGATTTCTTCCCGGAACACCACCGGTTCCCGGACAGGGAGGCATATGCACTTAAACAGTGATCGGGACCATCTTTTTTCCAGGGACAAACCGTCCGACCCTGGTCTTTGATCCCCGGACGTTTGCCAGGAACCCGGTTGAAGATCTGCCCCGTATCGATACCATAGAAAACAACCGGGAATGCGATCCTGGGAAGTGCGTTGGTGTCACCCGGATGGAATGGTACCAACGCGTATCTTTTGCTATCACCTTCCTTCACCATTCTCCCTGGTCCGGGTCGCCGGTCCCATCGGGTGATTATCTGTAATGTGGTGAGATGGGTGGCAAAACTCGAACCCCACCCGGTATTCTTCCAGAAACCCGACAATAAGGTTTTTCTTTCTTTCAGTGGAATACCAATTCCAGTCATCCCTTCCCATGATGCGATCACCTTCGCACATCCCACGGCAGAGGTCAGGATAGTTGCGATGGTACCGCCGTATCGCCCATGCGAAGTCCACCAGGTTTTAAAGCATCCCTGATATGCAGGAGGACGACGAACATTTTTCTTTCGTTGATATAAATGATTTTTAAGGATTTCTACGGAGATAGCGTAACAGAGGACAGAAAAAATAAGCTCCTGTTATTCATACATCATACACCGGCACAGCGCGGACATTGTAGTCTTTCAGACACTCCC
>Ga0114951_10005646_pt1 | contig 11446 bp, 7 predicted proteins | sample AM7aDNAmetaG_FD_88677 | JGI IMG/M metagenome (GOLD analysis project Ga0114951, IMG submission 88677) | Freshwater microbial communities from Finland to study Microbial Dark Matter (Phase II) - AM7a DNA metaG | ecosystem: Environmental > Aquatic > Freshwater > Lake | place: Finland: Lake Alinen... | reverse complement strand
CTGCTGGTTAGTCCAGTAGAACGTTAGAGCGCCGGCGCCAGGATTATTTGTTGCGCCTGCGACTGCACAGGTTGTCTTCTGCGAACAACTGGTGATGGGGACTCCCGCCGCAGTAAACCACATGTCGGGGACATAGGACACACTGTCGCCTTTCCTGTAGATTGTGGTCGTCTCGCTGATGGGAACGGTCCACTGGTGCTGCGTTCCATCACTGATCCACGGCGTGTTGCCGCCATGAAGATGGAGCGTCGCCCGGTTCTCCGTGTACGGGTTGACTCCGTCGGGGCCATTGCCGGCGCCCATATAAGTATTGTCGGTCGGGATGAACAGGTCGCCGCCCGCGCCAGCGGGCAGGAAGTTGGTGAATTTCACACGCACCGGCCGGTCTCTTGCAGCGAGGATAGTGGGTCCCAGGTAACTGGGTTTATCCACGGCATAGACGGGCGCTCCGTTGAACACGATCGGCGTCCCATCTGTGTTGTACAGCCGAATATGCTTGCTGGATGCGAGGTTCCGGGAAGTCTCAATCTGGACGTAGCCACGCAGAAGCGTACCACCGGTCTGGACGTGAGTCGTGGGATTCGTGACAACCGGCGGCAGGTCCGCATGCAGTTGCTCGCGATACTGCACCAGGCCAATTTCGTAATAGTCGGCGGCCGGCACAGGCGGAGTTGCAGTCAGGATGCCCGCATAACTGATGGCATCCGGCGCAGCCACAGGCAGGTACTGACCGATATCATTGCCTGTTACGGTGTTCGTCGTTGGCAAGCTCAGACCGGGCAGCGTATCGACAAACTTGCGCATACCGCCAGTGACGTTACCTGTGGCATCGATGACTGGCAGCGGGCTGTTGGCCCAGTTGGCCACGCCAAAGTAATCCGGCGCACTGAGGGCATTCCCCTGTGGAGCGGATGGCAGTTTCGAGGCCGGCTGCATGCTGGACAACCCTTTCGAAGAGGTATTCAGCGGGCTATGTTGTGCAGTCGCCGGGTCTATGCCTGCAAATTTCTGGCTCACGCCCATTTGCCGGGCAGCTTGCCGAAGTGCGGCTGCTTTGCGTTCGGCAGCGGTCATCACACGCATCTGTCCAGTGCCACTCTGTGTTGCAGGACCTGACATCGTCTTCATTCCGGATTGGACACTCGCTTGCCCCAATCCTCTTTGTAAAGTCGTCCATGCCGCATCAAATTGCGCGGGACTTGGCGCTTGGGCGCTCACCTGCACGGCGCCGCCAATCAGCGACGCAATCACAGAAAGCGAAAGTGATGCATTAACAATCAAACGGCGAAACATATACTGTCTCCTATTACTAATTGATCACACACTACGGCCACATTTCCAGGATTGACCTGAATATAGCGGTACCCACCTGTCGCGACCCTTGTTGTCGCTGGAACACACACAATACACATACAATGCTGAAGCCCTCCTTGAATACAACACTATGTCTCAAATCTCTCTCTCTGGTACTACACACGTCTATTAATGAACCAGTCCCCTCTCCAAAGGCGGGTTCATATGAATAGGCAAATAATACGTGAGACTTTAGCCGATTATAAGAGGTTTCTCATTTTTAGGAAGTTACATTTGTCATCAAATAGTGAATTACAGATACCTTATGCATCAGACCTTAGTCCCCCCTCAGTCATCAGCACCAATGCCGATTACTGCACGCCGGAGTCCATGAGCATGACATTTGAGCCGGCGACTGCTGCACTGATGAATACCGTCAGTGTGCGCATGCCCCGGCTGTAAATGGCCATGTACTGCGGAATCACCAGGCTGGCGGTTCCATCCTGGTACGACGGCGTGCTGCAATAAGCCGACCTGATGAATGATGGATCTGAATTGGTTAAATTCTCCGTCCAGCCCTGCGCCGTGAGGGCCTTTTTGTAGTATTCGCTTGAACTGGTGAGAGTCTCGCTGGCCTTGAAGGTTGTTATTCCATTATCGGTGTGCATCTCAGTGGCATTGGCGGCCAGGGGGATGTCCTCTGCCAGTTTAGAGGCATTCGTGCTACTTGGGGTATTCGCCACAACCGTGGCAACAGCCTGCGCCGCCGCCGGGCACTCCTGCGGGAGTTGTATTACATCGAACTTACCAGCGTCCGCGATCGAATAGTCCCATTTAATGTTCCCCGTGCTGCCCGCGCCGAGCAATGCGGTTTTCCCGTTGGCTTCGCCCACGTATTTCAGCACATAACCACCGTCGCGCGCGACCCAGATATCACCTTTGACCATGGTATATGGACTTGAATTGCTCACGTTGCTGTTGGCGTTGTATTGATCCGCGAGCGTGCCGGCGACGACGTCGCCACTTTTTACCAGACTGGCATTATCCAGCAGACCCAGAACTTCAGTGGGGTTAAACAGCGCTGCAGGATTGAGAGTCAAACTGACGCGCGGGGGGACTCGCGCACAACGGCGGCTGACTTGTGCGTTTGGGCTATACACATACGTGTTATTACCAACCACGTAGAATTCAACGGAGCCACTGGTGGTGGATGTCACGGTGCTGTATGTGCTCAGTTTGATGTGTTGATCCATACTGCCGCGGACAGTCTCCTGTGCCATGACGATGCTCATTTTCCGAATCTGGCCCTGTTCATCCTTGCCTTCCAGTGAATAAGTCACAAATGTGCGATAACTCTTCAGTTTCTCCAGCCCCTTGTCCAACCTGAAATTACTGTTGAGTTCTTTCAAGACTGCCGGCGATGGCGTCAGCGCCTGCCCAAGCATCTGATTGCTGGCAACCGCCGCAGTTGGTGTGGAGGTATCTAATCGAGTGCTGAAGACGCTCCCCCCGCACGAAGTCGCCAGGACGGCCATAACCATGGTAAACGACATCAGTAATAACCTTCTTGACATTCCCATCTCCTTACCGCGCCAGCAATCATTTTGCGCTATATATCGCTGGCTATGACTGACATGGCTTCTCTGTGTGCCTGGATTATAAAGTCAATATAATCGCCTGCAATGACAAACTCACTAACCCCCACACCCCGACTGCGCGATGTCCCGGTTCAGGATCGGCTGGCCGTGCTGGCGCAGATGGCGAATCTCAGCGCTGGCGATGTCGCCGCGTTGCGCGCCGGTCTCAGTCTCGAACAAGCCGATCACATGGTCGAAAACGTCGTCACGACCTATGCGTTGCCGCTGGGCATCTGCACAAACCTGGTCGTCAATGGCCGCGAGGTGCTGGCGCCGATGGTGATTGAGGAGCCATCGGTGGTCGCCGGGTGTAGCTTCGCGGCCAAGCTGGCGCGCGCGGGCGGCGGGTTCACCGCCACAGCCGATGCCCCGATCATGATCGGGCAGATGCAGGTGCTCGACGTTCCGGATATCGACAAGGCGCGCCAGGCCATCGCACAGGCCGCGCCCGAGTTGATCGAATGGCTGAACGTCCACAATCCCGTCACGCGCGACCCGTACACGCGCACCGTGGGGATCGAGACCCGCGCGATCAGCGGGATGGGCGAAGGGGCGGTCCTCTATATGTTGATCGTGCACGTGCTCTATGACGCCGGCGACGCGATGGGCGCCAACATGGTCAACACGGTGTGCGAGGCGCTCACGCCGCGCATCGAGGCGCTCAGCGGCGGGCGCGTCAACCTGCGCATTCTGTCGAACCTGGCCGACCATCGGCTCGCGCGGGCGAAGTGCCGCATTCTGGCCGCAGACCTGGTGGACGAGAAGGCGAACAGGAGCGGTCTGCCCGTAGTCAACCGCATCGTCGAGGCATCCCTGTTTGCCGAGATCGACCCGTATCGCGCCGCCACGCACAACAAGGGCATCATGAACGGCATCGACGCCGTGGCAATCGCGACCGGCAACGACTGGCGCGCGATCGAAGCCGGCGCACACGCCTACGCGGCGCGCAGCGGGCGTTACACCTCGCTGACGCGCTGGCGCGCGAATGAGGATGGCGACCTGACCGGCGAGATTGAACTGCCGCTGGCGGCGGGCATGGTCGGCGGCGCCACGCGCGCGCACCCCTCGGCGCGGGCGGCGCTGAAAATACTGGGCGTCAAGACCGCGCGCGAGTTAGCCGAAGTGATGGCCTCCGTCGGGCTGGCGCAGAACTTCGCCGCCATACGAGCGCTCGCCAGCGAGGGCATCCAGCGCGGGCACATGTCGCTGCACGCCCGCCAGGTCGCAATGGCGGCCGGCGCGACCGGCGAACAAATCGAACACATCGCCCGGCAACTGGTGCAGGAGGGCAACATCCGGATCGACCGGGCGAAGGAAATCCTGGCGGGCTAGCCGCGCCCAGCGATGACGAAACAGGGCTACTCAATCACCACCATCTGATGCCCCTCGACGATGGGCACAGTGAGAACTATCCGCCCATCCCGATGCTCGAACGGCAGTTCGACGCGCGAGGGCGCGAGCGTGACGCGGCGTGGTGCGGCTTCTGCGCGCACCGATAGCGCGACGTCGTGCAGCGGCACGATGTCTTCCACCAGGTCGAGAACGTCGGTGCGGCGCTCGGCCACAAACTGCAACAGGTGCACAATCGTCTGCCGTCCTTTTCGCATTACGGTGACCTCCATCGTGCTTGGGCCGCGCACATCAACAAGCTGCTGCGGCATCAGAAGATCGAGGCAGTTCTGCACCAGTTGGCGATACGGCAGGTTGGCGTGTGTGCCATAGGCCTTGAAGATCGGATAGGCGATAGTGATCACCTGCCCGTTGCGTATCGCGGCGGCATATTTACTCGCCTGTTTCATTGGCGGCGTCTGCGCGTGCGAGCTGAAATGCTGGTAGTTGCGGTCAAAATAGGGTTCGACCACCTTCGCCAGTGTGGTTGCGCCTGCGGCGGGAATCATGCGCCACCCGCGCTCGTACATGACGTGATCGGTGCGCGGCACACCTGCCCCCACGGCGTCGCCAACGCGGATGTAGGTCGTTTGGTAGGGGCTCTCGCCCTGCACCTCAACGCCCATCTCGGGCAACACGGGCTGACCGGCGGCATCAAGGCCGCTCGCGCCAGAGAGAAGTAAACTACCGCCCGCCGCGACGAAATCGCGCAGTTTGGCCGCAAGCGCTTCATCCACGGCCACCGCATCCGGGAGGATCAACAGCTCATACGGGCTGAAGTTTGACGTGGCGGTGACGACGTCGAACTGATGTTTGAGTTGCGTCAGCATGCGCGTCGCGCCGTCGTTTGTCCCGCCCGGAGTCTCGCGATACTCGCCGCCGCCGGCCATGAACAGGCCAATCTGCGTGACGGGTTTCGCTCCTTGCGTCCATGGCTCGCATGCCTCGGCGTACTCGTAGACGCTGCCGATCAGGTCGTAGACGATGGGGTCCAACTCACCGCGCGGGTGCATCTGGTCGCCGATGGAGCACTGCGCCCCATGCGCCAGCATCTGGCACACTTCGTACTTCAGCGCCGCATAGGGTTTCAGCCCGCCGAAGTCGGCCCAGCTCTTGTGGAAGCGCGCGGTCATGCCCATGTAAGGCTTGCCAAAGGTGCGCGCGTAGCGCACGTTTTTCGGGAAGTACATGTAGCCCCACCCGCCGGTGGGCAGCGCCTCAATCTCGACGTGCGTCATGTGACGGATGTCACGCGGCAGTCCCGACAGCGGGCGCGAGTTGTAGTAAACAGTCGCCTGCGGCGCGCTAGCCAGCACCATCTTCTGGAAGCGCTTCATATAAGCGAGCGTGACATCGCGCGCGAACTGCCCGCGCGCACCAGGGTCGGCAGGGTTGCAGCCGCGTTTGTGCATGGCCGCCAGCCCATACTTGCTGAAGCTCTCGATGTCCATGCAGATATCGAAGAACACGCCATCGACCGGCTTGAAGCGCGCCAGGATTTCCTCGACCTGCCCGGCCAGATAGTCCTGGTAGGGGCTGGTCATGTCCATCACGCGCCAACCGGCCTGCAACGGCTGCGCGCCCACGTTGCTGCCATCCTCGTTGCGGGCGATCCACTCGGGGTGGGTGTTGGCCGCGTACTCGTCCAGCAGGATGGAGATGTAGATGGGCGCCCGAATGCCGGCGGCGTGCAACGCATCGACCTGCGATGCGGTCAGGTCAAGCCCCTGCTTCAGCCCGGGGTGACGCGCCGGATGGTCGGTCTGGTAATACAAGTGGCCATGATGGCACTTGGCAAACACCGTCACCGAATTGACATGCGCCCGCTGCATCTGGGCGGCAAACTCTGCCGCGTCGAAGTCCGCGCCGACGTCGGGGATAAACGGGCTGGTGTGAAAATCCAGGTGAACCTGGCGCTGTCGCAACGTTATCGCCATCTCTCAACTCCTATGGTTTTAGTTCATCATCTTCGCGTTGGCATACTGGCGCTCGATCTTCAAGGCCTCCATGTGCGGTTCGATGTTGAGCTGCACTTCGTTCAAGTGCCTGTACAGCCCGCCTTCCATCGCCATCAATTTCTGATGCGTGCCCTCTTCAATAATACGCTTGCCTTCGAGCACGACGATCTTGTCCGCGTTGCGGATGGTCGATAGCCGGTGCGCGATGATGATCGTCGTCCGCCCGACCATCAGTCGCTCCAACGCCTGCTGGATGAGCAGCTCGGTCTCGGTGTCGACGGACGAGGTAGCCTCGTCGAGGATCAGCACAGGCGCATCCTTGAGCACGGCGCGCGCGATGGACAGGCGCTGCTTCTGCCCGCCGGAGAGCTTCACGCCGCGTTCGCCGATCAGCGTGTCAAACCCATCCGGCAGCTTGACGATAAATTCATACGCGTTGGCGACCTTCGCCGCCTCCATAACCTCTTCCTCAGTGGCTTCCTTGCGCCCGAAGAGGATGTTCTCGCGCACGGTGCCGTGGAACAGGAAGACATCCTGCAACACGATGCTGATCTGTTCGCGCAGGCTGCGCAGCGACAGCTGGCGGATGTCATGGTCATCAATCGTGATCGACCCGGTAGTCACATCGTAGAAACGCGGCAGCAGGCTCACCATCGTGGTCTTGCCGACCCCCGTAGGGCCGACGAGCGCCACGACCGAGTTGGCCGGGATATCCAGGTTGATGTTCTCCAGCACCACGTCGCCACGGTCGTACCGGAAGGTCACATCGTTAAATGCCACCGCGCCGCGCGCCCGTTGTTTCAACACGACGGCGTCGTTCGCATCGCGCACCTCACACGGCTCGGCGAGAAGTTCGCCCACGCGGTCGCCGCCAGCCAGCGCCTGTTGCACCGACTCCCACGAGCCGCTCAATGCGCGCACCGGCTGGTAGAACATGTCGAGGTACAGGAAAAAGGCGACCAGGTCCTCGATCGGCAGCGTGCCGGCAAGCGCCAGCCGCCCGCCAAAGTAGATCACCACAATGGTGCCAAGCGACGACGTAAACTCGACGAACGGGTCGAAGGTCGCCATCAACCGCAACGCCTTGAGCAGCGAATCGCGATACTTGTCGATATGCCCGCCGATGCGCGAAGCCTCCACGTCCTCGCGCGTAAACGCCTTGATCTCGCGGATGCCCGACAGGTTGTCGTTCAACGTGGCGTTCAGGCTGGCCAGTTCCACCTGCCGCGCGCGCATGGCAGGGCGCACGTATTTGGCGTACAGGCGCATTGAGGCGATCACCAGCGGGATGGGCAACAAGCTCATCAGCATCAACTGCCAGTTCATCGTCACCAGCACGGCGGCCACGCCGACGAACATCAGCGCGTTGACGAGCACGTCGGGGATCGCGTGCGCGATCAACGCCTCAAACATATCCGAGTCGTTGATCGTGCGCGACATGAGCTGGCCGGTCTGCTTGTCGGAATAAAATCGCAAGGACAGCTTCTGCAGATGCTCATAGATGTGACGGCGCGTATCAGCGACGACGCCCCAACCAGCCACGTGCGCCGCATAACTGCGCACGAAGCGCAACCCTGCGCGCGCCAGATATATGACCAGCGCGAGGAACGCGAGCTGTGTAACCAGATCGAAGGATATGTTCTTGTCGACGGCGGCGGCCTGACCGGTGACGGCGCCAATCATCGTCTTGATGATCCACGGCGTGACCAGTTGCACCCCGACGAGCACGACCATGCTGATGATCGTCCAAACCATTTCCTTTTTGTAATTGCTCAGATAGGACACGACTAACTTGACGGTTTTCATGTGGCTGCTTTCTTCTTTAACTCCTCTCTAAAGTATAAAACCAAGTGCAAATAACACACCCTCTCCTCTCCTCCTCTCTCCATCTCCTCTTCTCCCCCGCTCCCCTTCTTCCCCTCATCTTCCCAAAGCCGCTATCATAGCTATCAAGGAGTATTTGATGACTTACGAATTCGCAGCCAATCGTTACGACAAAATGCCCTATCGCCGTTGCGGGCGCAGCGGCTTGAAGTTATCCGCAATCTCGCTGGGCGGATGGGAGACTTACGGCGGGTATCGCGGCGCCGATGTAGCCAAAGCGTGCCTGTTTCGCGCGTTCGACCTGGGCATCACCCACTTCGACTTCGCCAACAACTACGGCACGCCGCCTGGCAACAGCGAGACCGTGTGCGGCCAGGTGATCAAGGAGATGCCGCGCGACGAGTTGATCATCTCCAGCAAGGCCGGGTACACCATGTGGCCGGGGCCTTATGGCGACTGGGGATCGAAAAAGTACATCGTCGCAAGCTGCGACCAGTCGCTCAAGCGCATGGGATTGGAGTACTTCGACATTTTCTATCACCATCGCATGGACATGGAAACGCCGCTGGAGGAAACGCTGGGCGCGCTCGATCTGCTGGTGAAGCAGGGCAAGGCGTTGTATGTGGGCGTGAGCAACTACAGCGGCGCGCATTTTGCGGAAGCCACGCGCATCGTCGCCCGCGATCATCTGGCGCCGATCACCATTCACCAACCGTACTACAACATGCTGGGGCGCCGGATCGAATGGGATTTGCTGTCGCAGACCGAACGCGCCGGGACGGGCGTCATCCCGTTCAGCCCGCTGGCAAACGGGCTGCTCAGCGACAAGTACCTCGGCGGCGATATCCCGGCAGAGAGCCGCGCCGCGTTGAAGTGGGGCAAAGAATGGGTAACGCGCAACCTGAACGACGAGCGCCGCGCTGCATTGAACGGGTTGAACGACATCGCCAAAGTGCGCGGCCAGACGCTGGCGCAGATGGCGCTGGCGTGGGTGTTGCGATTGCCGGGCGTCACCAGTGCGCTGATCGGCGCGTCGACTGTCCAACAGATCGAAGAGAACGTCGCCGCACTCGACAACCTGAGTTTCAGCGAGGACGAGCTTCAACGCATCGACGCCTTGACGCAGGCATCGCCGCTGCGCAAGTAAGCGTGTGCGCCATGTTGCAACGTGTTTTTCATTGGCGCAACAGCGGAAGAAGTCAGACTTTTCCGAAAAGTCTGACTTCTTCCGCGCTCACCTTTGCACTCGCCTTGTTATTAGGCGCATGTGCGACTACCGCAAATACGCCGACACCCACGCAAGCGCCAACATCCGCGAGTTCTACATCGTCCACCGGCGCGTTCGATCCCGCTATGGTCAGCGCTATCACACTGGCGGATATCGCCATACTGCCCAATGTCAGCGCGCGGATGAAGGCGGTGTATCAGGCCGGGCTGGCGCAGGGCAACAACCCGAACGTCTTTGCCAAACTCGGCGACTGCATGACCGAGAATCCGTACTTCCTCGGCCCGATCAGCGATGGCAAGTACGACCTGGGCGCATACGTGGGACTGAAGCCGGTCATCGACCAGTTTGCCGGGCATCCCACACGCGGCAATGGCTGGCAGAAGGACTCGTTCGCGACAATTGGGCTGGCATCGGCGGGCGGGTTCAACATCGCCGCGCCGCTGGACTCCACGTGGTCCGACCCGAAGTGGTGCCAATCGGGCGAATCGCCGCTGGCTTGCGAGTATCGCGTCAGCAGACCGAGCCTGGCAATCATCATGTTCGGGACGAACGACGTGAACTATACCGACGCCGCGACCTATGACTTCTACCTGCGCGCGATCATCAGTGAGACGCTCAGTCGCAACATTGTCCCGATCCTGAACACCTTCCCGACGCGCCCGGAGGACCCGAAGAAGTCGCTACTGCTCAACCAGATTGCAGTGCGCGCGGCGCGCGACTTCGACATCCCGCTCGTAAACCTGAATCGCGCGCTTGAGGCATTACCGGACAAGGGCGTGAACCCCGACGACACAACCCACCTGTCGATCCCGCTCGATAAACGGGTGGACATCTTTACACCTGATCACCTGACGTCCGGCTTCACGATGCGCAACCTGGTGACGCTGCAGGCGTTGCAGAAGGTGTTGGAGGCAGTCAGATGAGATTGGGGATACGAGATTTGAGATTTCCCTGCGAAGGTTGGACTTGCAGAATTCAAACCCGGCATATGCCCCTTCGTAGGGATGCCGTCGGAGCTCAGTCGCGGTGACGGGTGCGGTCATCTCCAATCTCCGATCCCTAATCTCTCTTACTTGTACCCGCACATGCGCCAGTCGCCGCGATCCTGCACGACCTTGAATTGTTTGTCCGACACGCTCCAGTCGCGCGATTCACCGTTGTAGGTGGTGACGATCTTGCCGGTGCACGCGACGAGTGTGGCGCTACCGTCCGTCCCGGCATCTTTACATGCGACGTTATCGAGCGTCGCCTTCATCGACTTGAACGACGCCGCCTCAATACGCGCCTGCGCCTCCCACGACGCGCACGACAGGCCGATCATCGTGTCCACATTGCTCTGCACGCGCGCCTGCAAATACGACTGAACGGTCTGTGCCGCACTGCCGCTACCGCCGGACTGACAGGCGGCGACGAGTGTCGCCAGCCCGAATAGAGCGATAAAGAGTATCCGCAATTGTTGTTTCATGGTTTTCTCCCGGCGGCTATTCTAACGTGGGTCTTTCAGAGAGATTGGAGGTTAGAGATTGGGGGCAGGTTTTACGTGGATGCTGATCGCTGATAATAGAGGCACATGCAAGTGGGTCGAAACATAAGAAGCGGGTTAATTGCGGGATGCCTGTGCGCGGTGATTTTAGCGGGGTGTGGTGCAGCCGCGCCTCCTGTTCCATTCACACCCGAGGTCGTCATCCTGTTGACGCCGGAAACGACGGCTATTCCCGCAGCGCGACCCGCAGGAACACCTGCGACGCCCAGCCCGGTTACGGTGACGCCGATTCCAACCTCCGCACCGCAGTCCTATACCATCGTGGACGGCGACACCCTGTGGGACATCGCCGTGCGCTACGGGCTGACGATCGACGAGATGACCGCTGCCAACCCCGGAATCAACCCGGATCGCCTCAAGCTTGGGCAGGTGATCAACATTCCGTCGCCAGGAACGGTCACCGCCGCGCGCATCCTGCAGGTGAGGGCAGATGTCGCCGCCGAAGGCGCCCCGGCGATAGTCGCGGCAGACGCCGACGGGTTGCGCCTGCGCGAAGGGCCTAGCGAGAGTAGCGCAGTGCTCGCGCGCTTGGATGCGCTCACCGCGCTGACGGTCGTCAAGCACAGCGATGACG
>Ga0114951_10005645_pt1 | contig 11448 bp, 9 predicted proteins | sample AM7aDNAmetaG_FD_88677 | JGI IMG/M metagenome (GOLD analysis project Ga0114951, IMG submission 88677) | Freshwater microbial communities from Finland to study Microbial Dark Matter (Phase II) - AM7a DNA metaG | ecosystem: Environmental > Aquatic > Freshwater > Lake | place: Finland: Lake Alinen... | reverse complement strand
TCAATATTTTTTATTACACCTGTAGTTGTATTAGCGCTAACAATAACTGATTTTGATAAGTTGAAATTTCTAATCTATTTTACTGATAAAGCAATCCCTGTAATTATAACACTTTTTGGTTTTACATTAGCTGTGTTTACCTTTACTATGCATATAATTCCAGAGAATATGTTTGAAGAGCTTGAAAATGAATTAAAATCGGAAATTAAGAAAAATAAATTAACCAAATTTCAAAACCAAATATTTGCTTACTATTGGTCTCTTATGTTGCTTTTATTTTCACTTGTATTCATGTTCGCGATAAATATCATGCTAGTAAATTCTCCAAATACATTTTTAAATGAAAAATCATGGATCATTGATATTTTTTTCTATATCACAATCTTATTATTTATTGCGAATATGTTACTTACCGCAACGATTACAAAAATTACTGTTTTATATGCACAATTTCGTACACTTGCCAGAATTCTCAACAAAAAAAATCAAAATTCTGAAAATAAATCCGATAATGAGAACATTAATTAGAATAAGTATTATTAGTTTTTAATTCTATGCTGGCGAATGTGAAATATTTGGTTGGAACCTTGAAAGTATATTTTACAACTCGCTTGTAATTGAAGAATATAGCTGGAAGGATGAAATTTTGAAGCTATTTTTCTATCTATTTATTTAAACACCGAAATCAATTCCGCATGTTGCGGATATTGTTTCAGCAAGGCATTGGTGTCGGCCAGCTCGAAATCGTCGAAATCGAAACCCGGCGAAACGCTGCAAACCACCAGCGCAAATGAATCGGCGGCGGGAACGCGGGCTGCAAACCAGCATCCATTCGGAATAACAAGTTGAAACATCTGCCCGTTGGCAATGTCGGGGCCCAAAGTATAGTTGAGCAGTTTGCCCCTTTTAGTAATGATATACACTTCTATAGGCGAACCCTGATAGAAATGCCATATCTCGTCGGAGGCAAGGCGGTGAAAAGCCGACTGCTGACCGCTTTTCAACAGAAAATAAATAGAAGTAGTGAAGTTGTGTTCAGATTTATAACGCCCGGGCAACGAATCGTGGCTGATGGTTTCGGATGAGCGGAAATTTTCGCGATAATAGCCTCCTTCGGGATGCGGAATAAGCTGCAGGTTTTCGATCCAAAAATCGGCTGTTTGTGTCATAAAACAATAAAATACTACTTATCTTTCGTTTTGGGTTTCTTCTTTTGATGATGAAAAGTGAAACGCGGAGGCATATACTTTTCGTTCAAATAGTAGAGCAAGCGAATTGTGATAACGTTGTTATACTGATCGCGGTTCCATTGTTTGGCACCGTTGTTGAATAAGCGGGTTCTAATCTTGGCCATCGAATAAGAGTAGCTGAAATCCATTTTGAGATGTTTCCAGATGCGGAAACGGATATCGGCAATAATATCAAAATCGTTCTTGGTTCTGTAGGTGATAGTATCGGTACGATTCCAGCTCTGAGGCTTGTTGTGCTCAAGTTCTTTGAAAGCGATCATACGTCCCCACGAAAAACCGAGTCCAAAGGTCCATGTGGTTTTATCCTCGTAGTGCAACATAAGGGGAGCCGTTAGATAATTCCATTTGAGCGAATAATACGGTATGTGAGAGATCGAATCGGATTGAGGGGCGTATTTGCGATAAGCTCCGCGTTCGTCGTAAAGAATATCGAGGCTCAGCGAAAGATGATGCCCCAAAGGAAGTATACCACCCACACCCACATTGGCTCCTACTTTATGAAAGCCATACACCTGATCGCCATCAACCTGAGTGAGATTGATACCTCCGATCAAAACGCCTTTGATCTGCCTGTCGCCTTTTGTATCGCCCGATTCATCCTTTTTCTGTGCGAGTACACAAAAAGTTGAAAGCAAAAAGAGCAGAACCAGAGAAAACGAGTATTTTAATTTCATAGAAAGAAAGATGTGTAATGATATCGCAAAATTAAATAATTTTTAAGAAAAATTGTATAATTAAAACGAAATAGATGGTTGTTTAGTACAAATGAAGGCATAAAAAAAACCGCCTGATTAGAATATCTCAGGCGGTTTCGATAGAATCACTATCTTATTTTTGGACTTTTATCCGCATTTTATAGAACGAACGCCATACAAATACAAGAGCAATAATAAAAAATACAATACCTGCATAAGGGGCATAGTCCCTGAAATTAGGAGAAATAGCTATTTCCATAGCTAGCAAACCAAACAAGGTGGTGAACTTTATTATAGGATTTAATGCGACAGAAGAAGTATCCTTGAAGGGATCGCCCACGGTATCGCCTACTATGGTTGCATCGTGCAAAGGAGTGCCTTTTTCTTTCAGATCAACCTCAACCACTTTTTTAGCATTATCCCATGCGCCACCTGCGTTTGCCATAAATATGGCCTGAAACAATCCGAAAACTGCGATAGAAATCAAATAACTAATAAATAGCGCCACTGCATTGTTTCCTCCAATACCCGAAGGCGAAGAAAGACAAGCAAATGCCAATGCAAAAAAGAAGACTCCAACAAAAATATTAAACATGCCTTTTTGAGCATATTGAGTACAGATTTTTACAACTTCAATAGATTTTGCTGTATCTGCTTTTTTAGGAGCATTAGGGTCGAGATTGATGTTTTTCTTGATATATTCAACTGCACGATAAGCACCGGTTGTAACTGCCTGCATGGATGCCCCCGTGAACCAATAAATAACACAGCCGCCAAGAATAAATCCTAAAATTGAATATGGATTCAAAATATTAAGAATAGTTTCAGGTTCTACTCCAAGAGTTTTCTTTATCATTAAAATTAAGGCGAAAATCATAGTTGTTGCACCCACAACAGCAGTACCAATCAAAACTGGTTTTGCAGTTGCTTTAAAAGTGTTGCCGGCTCCGTCATTTGCTTCCAGATAGTATTTTGATTTTTCCCAATCAGGTTTAAAACCAAATTCTTTTTCTATTTCTATACTTGTTTTTTCTTTATCATCTTCTATTAACGAAAGTTCATATACAGATTGAGCATTATCAGTAACAGGACCATAACTATCAACTGCAATAGTAACCGGTCCCATACCTAAAAGACCAAAAGCTACCAAACCGAATGCAAAGATTGAAGGATATATCATGATAGCATCCAAGCCAAAAGTACTGGCAAAATAAGCAATAAACATTAAAACAAAAAACACAAGGCCAGTCCATATTGCACTATAATTACCTGCAACAAATCCTGAAAGAACCACCAAAGATGCACCACCTTCGCGACCTGCTGCTACCACTTCCTGTACATGGGACGATTTGGGCGAAGTAAATAATTTGGTGAATTCAGGAATCAAGGCACCACCAATAGTACCGCAACTGATAATGGTTGACAATATCCACCACATATCGGTATGACCATTCAAATCTGGAATCAGAATGTAGCTGGCGACAAATGTTACAATAATTGAAAGAATAGAAGTAATCCAGACCAGACTTGTCAATGGGGCTTCAAAATCCAGGTCTTCTTTTCCGCCATATTTTGCATTGCTAAAAATGCCATTAATGTAGAACGCAACTACAGAAGTAATAATCATAAGAATACGCATAACAAAAATCCATACCAGTAGTTTTACTTTTAGTTCGCTTGTAATAATATCGGTCATACCAAAAGCAGTTCCGCCAACAGCCAATAAAATAAAAGATATCAGAGCCACGCCCGTTACACCGTAAGTTTCAAATCCGTCTGCAGTAGGACCAACAGAGTCACCTGCATTGTCACCCGTACAATCGGCAATAACACCGGGGTTGCGCGGGTCGTCCTCCCCTATTTTGAAAACAACTTTCATAAGATCGGAGCCTATGTCGGCAATTTTTGTAAAAATACCGCCGGCAATACGTAAGGCAGAAGCACCTAAAGATTCACCAATAGCGAAACCAATAAAACAAGCTCCAGCCAATTCGCCAGGCATAAAAAGTAAAATTACCAGCATCAGGGTTAATTCAACACAAATTAATACAACCCCGATACTCATACCGGCATCCAAAGGAATATGTAAAAGTTTTAATGGATTTTTTCTTAAAGAAGCAAATGCCATACGAGCGTTAGCTAGTGTATTCATCCTGATACCAAAAGCTGCCACAGAATAAGAACCTAATATCCCAACTACTGTCCATGATATAATTAAGGCCACAGAACCAAATCTTGCTCCGGCTGTTTCGCCGATAGGAGATAAAAATCCGAAATAACCGGCAACCGCAGCACCAATGAATAAGAAGAGTATCGCAAGAAATTTGCCTTGCTGCTTTAAATAAGCCTTGCAAGTTTGATAAATAACTTCAGCAATATCCAGCATTGATTTGTGTGCAGGAAGTTTTTTTACTTTCATGAATTGATATAATCCAAAAAGTAATCCCAAAATTGTAATAATAAATCCGTAATAAAGTATGTGCTGATTTTTAACAGATTCGGGAATTTTTAAATCAGCTTCACTTCCATAAGACAAAGCAGGCATCAACAACAGTAATGCAGGTAGTAATTTTTGCATGAAACGTTTCATAAAAAAGTTTGTTATAATTGGGTGCAAAAGTACTATTTTTAGTTATTGTTTTTCAAATAAAATAAATCGATTTGTTCTGATAAATAGCAGTCTTATTAAATTTAAAATTTATGAAAGGAAAAAATGCTGCTGACTTATTTGACTCTTCAATAAAAATCATAAATCCGAATAAATTTCAATCGGATTTTATATTATAATAATTATCTTTGCATATACATTCTAATTGAAAAACAGCAATCGCAAACCTATTTTGTTGATGGAGAAGGTCAAACTTGAAGTTATCGGAATTACATACAGCCAAACGCAATCGGGGACTTATGCTTTGGTTCTTGAAGATGTTTCGAATAAAAAGCAACTGCCTATTCTTATCGGTCATGCCGAAGCCCAATCGATCGCTATAGCCATTGAAAATATCAAGCCACCCCGTCCGCTGGCACACGACCTGTTCAAGAACTTTGCCGACTCTTTTACGATAAAGATTATTGAAGTTATCATAACCAAGCTGGTTGATGGTGTTTTTTATGCAAAACTGGTATGTACGAACGGGAAAAAAGAAGTTGAAATTGATGCAAGAACTTCGGATGCCATTGCACTGGCGCTACGCTTTGGGTGTCCTGTTTATGCTTACGGACCTGTGATGAAAGCTGCCCGAAGTATTGAAAATGTTTTTCCTGAAGAACTGAATGAAAATAAGGCCTCAAATCAGAGTGAATTGAAACCCGATGAGGAAGATTCAGCCGAATATGGAAAATTTTCGAATGAAGAACTGGAAGAAATATTGAAGGAAGCTATTTCGAATGAAGATTATGAAAAAGCATCGAAAATACGCGATGAAGTTAAAAAAAGGAATAAATAAGTCTACAACCTACTAAAAGACCTTTCTTATGAACGTAAACACCAGCCTGAAGTATCGCCTGATCGTGATGAATTTTTTTCAATTCTTTATATGGGGATCATGGCTTCTAACAATTGGAGCATACTGGTTTCAAACCAAGAATTGGACGGGGACAGAATTTGGCGCCATTTTTTCGACAATGGGTATTGCATCCATGTTTATGCCTGCCATAGCCGGTATTATTGCCGACCGCTGGATCAATGCTGAACGTTTATATGGGATCTTTCATATTATGGGAGGTATTGTTCTTTTTACCGTGCCGTTGGTTGGAAATCCATCTTCTATGTTTTGGATTATGTTGGTGAATATGATCTTTTATATGCCTACAATTTCACTTTCGATAACTATTGCTTATTCTGCTTTGAAAAATCAGAATATGAATATCATTAAAGAATACCCTCCTGTCAGGGTTTGGGGTACTGTTGGTTTTATTATTGCATTATGGACTATTAGCCTTTCAGGTTTTGAGACCTCATCAACACAGTTTTATGTAGCTTCGATCGCTTCAATCTTTTTAGGACTTTATGCTTTTTCATTGCCAAAATGCCCTCCACTTGCACGGGGTCATAAAAAATCCTTCGTCAGCGAACTTGGGCTTAATGCTTTTAAACTTTTCAAGAGCACAAAAATGGCATTCTTCTTTATTTTCGCCATGCTGTTAGGGGCTTCATTACAACTTACAAATGCATACGGTGATACATTTTTACATGACTTTGCAAAGATCCCCGAATTCAAAGATCTGATCGCTATTAAATTCCCTGCTATTATCATGTCGATATCTCAGATCTCGGAAACATTGTTTATTCTGACAATTCCGTTTTTCCTGAGAAGATTCGGAATTAAAAAAGTGATGTTGTTCAGTATGGTTGCATGGGTTCTGAGGTTTGGATTGTTTGCATATGGAAATCCTGCTGAAGGTTTGTGGATGATCATTCTTTCATGTATCATTTACGGAATGGCTTTCGATTTTTTCAATATCTCAGGCTCACTCTTTGTTGAAACACAAAGCGAACCCGGCATCAGAGCCAGTGCTCAGGGATTATTTATGATGATGACGAACGGTTTCGGTGCTTTTTTGGGAAGCAGACTAAGCGGTTTGGTGATAGATAATTATTTTACCCTTTATAAATACGACAATGTTGTGCACAAAATTGTGAGCTCATTCGATTGGAAGGGTATATGGATCTCTTTCGCGGCCTATTCGCTGGTTGTTGCAATTTTGTTTGCCATTCTGTTCAAACATAAACACGACCCAAAAACATTGGAAAATGTGAGTCATTGATTCAGGATTGCGGTTTGATTTATTATACTAATTCATCGAATTGGTATAAATTTGCAGCTTCAAACTTTCTAAGTACAATTAATGATGATTAAGATTGGCATTAACGGTTTTGGCAGGATCGGGAAACTTGTTTTCAGATTATTGCAAAACAACCCTGAAATAGAAATTGTAGGAATAAACGACCCTGCAAATACCGAAACACTCGCGCATTTGTTGAAATATGACTCTGCCCACGGGTTGTTTTCAGGAACCATTGAAGTTGGTGATGACAATTTGATCGTGAACGGAAAAACGATACAGGTGTATCACGAAAAGATACCGGCAAATATACCGCGTACCATGCATGGAGCCGATATCGTTATTGAAGCTTCGGGAATATTTACATCGCGCGAACAACTGTCACAACATCTGAGTTCGGGAGCTCGAAAAGTTATTCTTACCTGCCCTCCTAAAGATGCACTTGACAAAACCATTATCATTGGTATAAATGAAAAAACACTGACTCCGAACGACCGAATTATATCGAACGCATCGTGTACGGCAAATTGTGTAGCGCCAATGCTTAAAGTCCTTCAAGATAATTTTGTGATCAACAGGGTTTTTATGAATACGGTTCATCCTGCCACAAATAATCAAAGCCTGATAGATGCTCCCCGAGCTGATCTGCGGCGTTCGCGCACTGCTTTATCAAATATTATTCCGACAACATCAACAGCAATTCCGGTTATAAAAGAACTTATGCCTTTTCTGACAGACAGGTTTGACGGCTTTGCAACCCGTGTGCCTGTTGAAGACGGTTCGCTAATTGAATTAAATGCATTGGTTGATAAGAACACTTCCGTCGAGGAAATAAACGAAACGTTTTTGAAGGCAGCAACCAATGAGTTAAAAGGAATCCTAGCGTTTACCTCAGATCCGATAGTTTCATCAGATATTATCGGGAATCCGCATTCGGTAATATTCGATTCATTATGCACCAAAGTATTGCAAGGTAATTTTATTCAGGTTGTGGGATGGTACGATAATGAATTCGGGTATTCAAACCGTGTGGTAGACCTGATAGAACTGATATCGCGTTTATAAAAACAAACAGGCATCGCCATAACTCAAAAACCGATAATCGTTTTGCAGGGCGTGTTCGTAAATTGCTTTCCACCGGTCGCCAAGAAAAGCAGAAATAAGTAATAACAAGGTGCTTTTGGGTTGATGAAAGTTGGTAACCATTCCGCTAATGATGCGAAATTGATATCCCGGCATAATGATGATCTGCGTTGAAAAGCTGATGTGTTCAAGTTCGTTTGCCGACATAAAAGCGAGCAAAGCCTTAAGAACTGTTTTGGTTTCTTTTGTTTCAACAGTATTATACGGTTCCCATTGTTTCACCAAATCGGGCATCACACCGTTTTGCATATAATTTAATCCGAGCCAGTACAAACTTTCGAGCGAACGAACCGAAGTGGTTCCCACAGCAATGATAGCTCCTTCCGCTTCCAGCACTGATTCAATAAGTTTTTTTGAAACCACCACCTGTTCGGCATGCATCACGTGTTGCTCGATGTTGTCGGCAGAAACGGGTTTAAAGGTTCCGGCACCAACGTGTAAGGTTATATTTGCAGTACTGATATTTTTTTTGTTCAGTTGTTGAAAGATATCGTTGGTGAAATGAAGGCCGGCCGTGGGCGCTGCCACAGAACCATCGTTACGGGCAAAAACGGTTTGATAGCGTTCGTTATCTATAGTATCGGCAGGACGATGAATATAGGGAGGCAAAGGTACTTTACCGGCAGCTTCAATAATTTGCGCAAAACAATATTCTTCGGGATTCCAGTTGAACTGAACCGAAAAGGTTTCGTCATCATGTCCGACAATGCTTGCCGATAATAAGCATTCGCCGGAATTTATGTGAACCGGTAAAACTAATGTTCCTTCTTTCCATTTTTTGGCATTACCGACCAAACATTTCCAAACGCAACTTCCCTTTTGCTGCATGGCAAGTTGTATATCTCTTTCGGGCGATTGAGGTTCGAGGCAAAATATTTCGATAGCAGCTCCCGTTGGCTTATGAAATAACAAGCGGGCATGAATTACACGGGTGTTGTTTAACACTAACAATGCATTTTCGGGGATCAAACCGGCAAGCTGATAAAATTCTTTATCAATTATGGTATCGTTCCTGCTGACCAACAATTTGGATGCGTCGCGCTTTGCGGCAGGAAATAAAGCTATCCTTGCTTCGGGGAGCGCATAATCGAAATCGGAAATGTTTATATCGGGAATCGTTATCATAAATTGAAAGAACGGCAAAATTACGAATAGCAAAACGTTTGGCATAATTATTTTTCGTTTATTCGGCAGTATTCCTATTTTTGTATGCAATTTTACCGAAGTGATGATGAACAAAAAGAACCTGCCTTTTGTGCTTTTAACCCTAAGTATGTTTATTGTACTCATCGTTCCTGCGTTATTGCAGGATGGTATGTTTTTAGACGGGCTACAATATTCGTGCGTGGCAAAAAACATGGCGGTTGGCAAAGGGAGTTTCTGGCAACCGTGTTTCAGCGACACATGGTGGAAAAGCTATTCGGGAGTTTTTTTGGAACAACCTCCGTTTGGGATTTGGCTGCAATCGCTTTTTTTCAGGATGTTCGGCGAGGGGATGTATGTTGAACGCTTTTATGCTTTAGTAACTGCCCTCGTCAATGCTCTTTTTATTATTCTCATCTGGAAATTATTGTTTAAAAATAAAACCGACCTTTTGAAATTATGGTGGATGCCTGTTTTATTCTGGATCAGCATTCCGGTTTGTTATTGGTCGGTGCAAAACAATATGCTCGAAATCACCATGAGCATTTTCACGCTGGCGGCAGTGTATTTTTCGCTGCGCGTTATGGTGTTGAAAAAGTTGAAAATTGTAAATCTGATCGTATCGGGTTTGTGTGTGTTTTTGGCCACGCTCACCAAAGGTTTGCCGGGTTTGTTTCCGCTGGTGATTATTCCGCTTTATTGGTTTATGTTTAAAAATACATCGTGGCTAAAGGCATTGCTTTATACCCTTTGTTTGATATGCATTCCGCTTGTTGCTTATGGCATTGTTATGCTGAACCCGGTGGCAGCTCACAGTTTGCATTTCTATTTTTTCGAACGGCTTTTGTCGCGCATTTCGGACGACCCCACTGCAACCAACCGCTTCGATACCTTGTTTAGGGTGATCAGCGAACTTTTGCCCATAATGATCACGGTTGCCACAATCTTTATGATTTCGAAAATAAAGAAACAAAAGATAGTTAGCGAAAAGACCCAATTTAAAACAGCAATGTTCTTTATTATTACAGGATGTTCGGCTTCGCTGCCATTGATGCTGACAATGGTTCAGAAAGGATTTTATTTTGTGCCCGCTTTACCTTTTTTCGCCCTTGGGTTTGCTGTTTTGCTTGCTGAAATTGTTGCGCGGTGGATCGTAAAGATCAATGTTCAAAGTTTAGGTTATAAATTGCTGACCGCAACTGTTGTTTTAATGTTGTGTGCTTCACTTTTATATTCCGGGTATAAAAGCGGTAGCATTTCGAGAGATGAAGCCGTGGTGCACGACGTGTATCTTTTTGGAAGCGTTATTCCGAAAGGCAGCATTGTTAAGGTTGATAAAAAGGTGTATGATAATTGGTCGGTTCAATGTTATTTGAACCGCTATTTTGATATCGCGGTGAGTATTTCGGACCAATTTCATTATAAATATTGGATAAAAGAAAAAAACAAGCTTCAGCCTGAGAATGCGAAGCTGAAAAAAGTTGCACTGCCCACCGAAACATTGGAGCTTTATGTTATAGAGCATCCCTAAACGGGGATGAAAAGCCAGCCACATAGTAATTTTGTGACAAAATGGCATAGAAAGTCTGATATTAGTTGGGAAAAACAGGGCTGAAAAAAGCGGAAATTTATTTTATTGGTCTAATTTGCTTAAATAGTGTAGATTGTAATGATTTAAATTGGTCGGGAATTCGATCAACATGGTCGGGAATTCAATCAACATGGTCGGGAATTGAGTCAACATGGTCGGGAATTCAATCAACATGCTCGGGAATTGAGTCAACATGGTCGGGAATTGAATCAACATGGTCGGGAATTGAGTCAACATGGTCGGGAATTGAATCAACATGTTCGGGAATTGAATCAACATGGTCGGGAATTCGATCAACATGGTCGGGAATTGAATCAACATGGTCGGGAATTGAGTCAACATGGTCGGGAATTGAATCAACATGGTCGGGAATTGAATCAACATGGTCGGGAATTGAGTCAACATGGTCGGGAATTCAATCAACATGGTCGGGAATTGAGTCAACATGGTCGGGAATTGAATCAACATGGTCGGGAATTGAATCAACATGGTCGGGAATTCAATTTGAATGATCGGGAATTGAATCTAAAAGTTGGATAGATGGAAAAATGCCCACCTGAACTAGTCGGGCAGGGATGGATGGAAAATTGGAAGATTGGAAAGATGGATAAGGGAAGGTTTGGAGGTTAGTTAATTAAACAGAAAAGGAGGAAAAAAATATTTTTTAAAAAAAGATTACATAAAATTTGGTTAAATCAAAAAATATAGTTACTATTGCAAGTGATTTTTATTGCAAATCATATATGAGACCATAATAGGGTTTGCAATCGACTTAATAAATTAATTATAAACCAAATAAATAAAAAATTATGAGACTTTATTTGCATTGGAAGCTTTTTAG
>Ga0114951_10005644_pt1 | contig 11448 bp, 11 predicted proteins | sample AM7aDNAmetaG_FD_88677 | JGI IMG/M metagenome (GOLD analysis project Ga0114951, IMG submission 88677) | Freshwater microbial communities from Finland to study Microbial Dark Matter (Phase II) - AM7a DNA metaG | ecosystem: Environmental > Aquatic > Freshwater > Lake | place: Finland: Lake Alinen... | reverse complement strand
CTACTGATGAGGTCAAAACGTGGGTGACAAAGAAAGTTTCCACCAATATTATTCGTGCCAGTCTCGAAGCTATGGTCGAGAGTATTGAGAAAGAGCTCACCCATCTTTCGGCTTAACCCATGGACATGGTCGGCATCAAGCCGACTTTTTTTTATTTACTTATCATGTTAGATTATAGATAATGACAGGCAAGGAAACAATTAAAAAATTTATACCGAAGTCGTTGTTGAGGTTCTACCATTTTTGTTTAGCTTTTGTTGGAGCCTTGGTTTTTGGTTTCCCAGGATTGAGCAAGAGAATGAAAATTATTGGTGTTACCGGTACGAGTGGCAAATCTACAACAACTGATTTTATAACACGAATTTTAGACGAAGCCGGTGAGAAGGTGGCTTCAGTGTCTTCTATTAGATTTAAGGTTGGTGAAAAGGAATGGGAGAATAAATATAAAATGACAATGCCAGGCAGGTTTGTAATCCAAAAACTTTTAAGCCAGGCGAAAAAAGCTGGGTGCAAGTATGTGGTATTGGAAGTAACCTCAGAAGGGATTAGACAATTTAGGCATAAGTTTATAAATTTTGATACGGCTGTTTTTACCAATTTAACACCAGAGCACATTGAGAGCCATGGAGGTTTTGAAAACTACAGAAGTGAGAAACTGAAATTATTTAAGGCAACTAAAAATATACACGTTGTAAATGTTGATGACGAAAATGCAAAATACTTTTTGGAAACAAAAGCTAAGCAAACAATAAAGTTTTCTTTTAAAGATAACGGAAAAATAAATTTGCAATTAAATTTGGCTGGAGATTTTAATATTATGAATGCTTTAGCTGCAGTTGCAGTTGGCAGGGTCTATGGGGTTAGTTTAGAAATTTGTAAAAAGGCCTTAGAAAAAGCTAAAGGTATTTCTGGAAGAATGGAGGTTGTTTCCGGGGACCCAATTAAAGTTGTGGTTGATTATGCCCACACGCCGGAACAGCTTGAAGCAGTTTACAAGACTTTTATAGGCGAGAAAATGATTTGTGTTTTGGGTTCCTGCGGTGGCGGTAGGGACAAATGGAAGAGACCGTTTTTAGGAGAATTAGCCAAAAAATATTGCAAAGAAGTTATTATTACTAACGAAGATCCGTATGATGAGAACCCGCAAGATATAATAAACCAAGTTGCAGTAAGCGCCGGTCCTGGCGCGAGGAAAATATTAGACAGAAAAGAAGCAATAAACACCGCCATAAAAATTTCTAAACCCGGAGAAGTTGTTGTAATCACGGGAAAAGGGTCGGAGCCATGGATGTGCTTGGAAAATGGGAAAAAAATATCATGGGATGACCGCCAAATAGCTCGCGAGGCCGTAAAAAACAGATAGTTGCTCTATTGCCCAATTTGTGGTAATGTACAAGAGACATTAACCAATGTCTCTTTTATATGCAAACATACAAAAAGTTTCCAAAATCCATAAGGATATCAATAAGAAACCAAAAAGCGCAAATAAGACGTCAATTTTCAGACGTTAAAAAACAGCAAGAAGCCATAAAAGAGATTTATAATAAACTTAATCCTGCAAAATAATTATGAAGATAAATGACATACAAAATTTATCTATAAAAATCGGTATAGGAGCCGACTTCAGGGGGGCAGAAAGAGTACAAAAGATACTGGACGAAAAAAGGCAAAAGTTTAGTAGGGCTTCCGGAAAGGAAAAAGACGAATTTGATAGGGACTCTATTGAGAATCCATTTTTGGATTCGGGAGTTTATAATATTTCCGACGACAAGGAAATAAGGAAAGTTTTAGTGGGCATTGATATAGGTCCGTCAGAAATTTTGATAGCTAAAGAATTGGGCGACATCGATTTAGTTATAGCCCATCATCCTATCGGAAAGGGTTTGGCGCAATTGGCTGATGTAATGGACTTGCAAGCAGATGTTTATAACTATTATGGCGTGCCGATTAATGTTGCCGAAGGGTTGATGAAAGAAACAATTTCAGAGGTTGCCAGGGGCGTTAATGCCTCAAATCATCAGAGAACAGTTGACGCGGCAAAACTCATGAAAGTTAACTTAATGAATTCCCATACTCCTTGCGACAACTTGGCCGCTAAATTTTTAAAGAATTTTATTGAGACTAGAAAGATAGAAAAGGTTGGAGAATTGATCGATGCTTTAAAAGAAATCCCGGAGTATAAAGAAGCAATGAAAATTGGGGTTGGGCCAAAAATATTTGTTGGCTCTCCGGAAGCCAGATGTGGTAAGATTGCTTTGACAGAAATAACCGGTGGCACGGAAGGTTCTGCAAAACTTTATGAGAAAATGGCTCAGGCGGGAGTTGGAACGGTTGTGGGAATGCACGTTTCTGAAGAGCACAAAAAAGAAGCCGAGGCAGCTCATGTTAATATTGTAATAGCCGGACACATTTCTTCAGATTCTTTGGGAGTTAATCTGTTTATGGATGAATTGGAAAAACAAGGCGTTGAGATAGTCCCCTGCTCCGGCTTCACAAGATTTTCTAGAGTAAAATAAAAAAATATGGAAAAACTTTCTCCGCAAGAAAATATGCCGGAACAGCAAAAAGATATTTTGCTAAAGGAATGTATCAGTTGCGGTAAACCTATTGTAACTTTGGGGTCTAAATTTTGTAGTTCGTGTGGGTATAATTTTAACACCGGAGAAACAGGCGAAAGAAGAGATGCAAGAATGCATGGTAAAAAAACCATAGCAGAAAGACTGAGTGTCGGCGACGTGATAGTTTCCCAAAATGGCACCCAAAGAAGAGTTCTTGCTGTCGAGCCTAGCGGGATTAGTCCGGAAAAGAGATTTTTCAAGTTTGAAAGGATCGGAAAGGGCGGAGAAGTAACTGAAGAAATATTTAGTTCTGACAAGTTGGAGAAGGTTGAGAAAAATATCGATAAAGTTATATGGGCCAACGAGGATGATGCTCATAAAGATGGAGGAACCGCAGCTTAGAGGTTTTATTTATAGAGAGGTTGACATTTAGGGTTTTAGAGATAGAATGCAGGTAGGAGGGGGTGCGAAAGGACATAATAGCTTGTAGCGACGGAGGTAAAAGTATATACCTAAATTCATTGTCCGAATTTAGACTCGAGAAAAACACCGCCATAGTTGCAAATTATAACCCCCTCAACAAAGCCCGTCTCTCAAAAAGAGGCGGTTTTTGTTGGAAAATTTTTGTGAGAGTGTTAATATACGATAAAGGCAGTATATTAGTAAATATATAAAAATATGGCAACAAAAAGTAAAAAGGTTAAAAAAGTCGTCAAAAAAGCAGTCAAAAAAGTGAAAACAAAAGTTATGGCGAAGAAGGCTGTAATCAAAAATGAGGCGGAAGGGAAACTAATTGGGAGAATAACCCATTATTTTTCCGATATAGAGGTGGCGGTAGTTAGGCTGGTTTCCCCGCTAAAGGACGGCGATATTATTAGGGTTATCGGCGGCCAGGAAACAGATTTTCAACAAGAAGTTAAATCAATGCAAATAGAGCATGAGGAGATAAAATCTGCCAAGAAGGGAGACGAAGTCGGGATGAAAATAAAAGAGAAAGTCCACGAAGGATACCGAGTTTTTAAAATTTAAGCTATGAGTAATATCCAAGAAGAAATAGAAGATAAAATAATAGACCTAATTGCGCTAGGGGCTTTTGGCAGGCTGATAGTTTTTAAATCAGATAATCCGAACAGGGACTTGGTTGTTGAAAGAAAGGGCGATTACAAAACAAAAACAATTTTTCTTAATATATATGGCCGGGAGTTTTTGGGAGAACAAGGGTTACCGGATGAGATTAATGATTTGGCCGCTGCAAAAAATTTGGAGCCGGCGGGAAACTTTTATTTAATCTTTGTTAAATTTGATATGGTAAAAAGAGAAATCGCCGAGAATTTTTTAGTTGTCCCTTCAATGGATATGCAAAATACCTTAGACGAGAAGGATTTTTCCAGATACACAATGAGCAAAAAAGATTTCATTGCTTTTTTAATTGACTATCTGAATAAAAAATGAAATTCGTCGTAGATTTTCATATACATTCTAAATATTCCAGGGCAACTTCCCCGTTAATGGATTTGGAAAATTTAGATAAGTGGGCGAAAATAAAAGGTATAAACGTTTTAGGCACGGGAGATTTTACTCATCCAAAATGGTTTAAGAGTATTAAAGACGAATTAGCGCCGGCTGAACCCGGCTTTTTCAAATTAAAAAAAGGCGATTCCGGTACTAGATTTATTTTGACTTCGGAGATTAGCTGTATATATAAGAAGCACAATAAAGTTAGAAAGGTTCATATTATTATTTGCGCCCCGTCTATTACGGCGGTTAAGGGAATAAATTTAAAATTGGACAAAATAGGCAACCTCAAAGCGGATGGAAGGCCGATATTAGGGTTGGACGCAAAAGAATTGGCTAAAATTGTTTTGGATGTCGATAAAAATTGTTTGATTATTCCGGCCCACATATGGACGCCATGGTTTTCTGTTTTTGGTTCAAAATCCGGTTTCGATTCTCTGGAAGAATGTTTTGATGAATATACAAAATATATATATGTAGTCGAGACCGGTCTCAGTTCTGATCCAAAGATGAATTGGAGACTGTCGCAATTGGATAAAGTCAATTTGGTTTCCAATAGTGACGCCCATTCCCTGCCAAAGCTCGGGAGAGAGGCGAATGTTTTTGATACAGATTTTAGTTATGTTGGCATAACTGAGGCATTAAAAAATAAAACTGGTAAAAAGTTTTTGTATACAATTGAATTTTTTCCGGAAGAAGGGAAATACCATAACGATGGGCATAGGCTGTGCAATTTAAGCTTAACCCCACAGGAGTCTAAAAAATATAAAAATATTTGTCCGAAATGCGCCAAGCCGCTGGTTATAGGGGTTTTGAATAGAGTTGAGGAGTTGGCTGACAGACCCGAGGGTTTTATTCCCAAAAATGCGGTGCCGTTTAAAAGTTTGGTTCCCCTTGGAGAGATTATAGCTGAATCAATAGGTGTTTCCGCTGCTTCAAAGGAAATTTCTGAATACTATAATAATTTAATAAAAAATTTAGGGAGCGAATTCAAAATATTATTAGAGTCAAGCGAAAAGGAATTGGCCGAAAGCTCATTACCGGAAATTGCGCAAGGTATAATAAAAATGCGCGAAGGTAACGTATCTATAGAGCCAGGATACGATGGAGTTTATGGAAAAATTAAGATTTTTCCAGATAGAATCGCCAAAAAAGGAGGTGTCAACCAAAAGCCTTCTTTTAAAAAGTGTTGACATTTATAAATAGTGGGAATAATATTACATATTATTTAGCAAATAAACATGGACGGCAAAATTTTTTACATAACTAAAGAAAAGTTGCATGAGCTTAAAAGGGAGTATCAGGATTTGCTTAATTTAGAACACAAAAAAGCCGTGGGTCAAGAAGCCCCAAAGATTTTAGAGTCAGAAGACCTAAACCCGGAGTTTGTCAGCTTTCAGGAGGATGTCGGATTTTTAAGGTCCAGGATAGACGAACTTAAAGAGATTATTGACCGTCACGAAATAATTGGCATACCCACGAAAGAGCACAGGGACATGGTTAATGTCGGAGCCAAGGTTGTGGTTGATATTGATGGCCAAAAAGATCAATTTGTTGTCGTGGGAACATTAGAAGCCAATCCGGCTATAGGAAAAATCAGTAACGAATCCCCGGTTGGAAGAGCGTTATTGGGACATAAGGTAGGTGATGAAATTATAATTCCGGCTCCCGTTGAGATGAAATATAAGATTAAAGGTATCAAGTACGAAATAAGTTAAAACGGAAAACAGCCCAGACAAAAGGGCTGTTTTTTATTGGTTATGGTTGTTGTATAATATATAAATAATTAAAAAGCGAGAGCATATGGCAAAATTTATAAACAAAATTATCAAGACATTGGTCACCAGCGATTTGTTTTTAAACTTAGGGTGGGGTCTTTTGTCTCCGGTGTTTGCGATATTTATTTTAGAAAAGGTTTCAATCAGCGGAGCGACCGGAGCAGCGCAAATTGCCGGTCTGTCTGCGCTTTTTTATTGGATACCAAAGTCATTTTTTGAAATACCTGTCGGGATTTATTTGGATAAAAATCACGGAGAAAAAGATGATTTTTGGTTTATGTTTGCCGGTATGATTATAATATCTTTTGTGCCGATAGGATATATTTTTTCTTCTTTACCGTGGCATATTTATCTTTGCCAGGTGATATACGCAGCCGGGATGGCGATGGTTCTGCCTTCTTGGTTGGCCATATTCACTCGCCACATTGATAAAGGAAAAGAAGCGTTTGAATGGAGTTTGGAAACAACCGCTATCGGAACCGGAGCCGGAATAGCCGGCGGATTAAGCGGGATTATTGTTGCTTTGTTGGGGTTTAAGGTGCTTTTTATTTTTGTCAGTTGTCTTACGTTGTTTTCCACTATGATATTATTGGTGATAAGAAAGCACATTTTTTCGAGAGATGGGAGGTTTGCTATTTTCACCGGAGAGAAACCGGTTGTTGAGCCATAGGAAATAAAAATATGAAAAATCAGGAACTATCTAAAATATTTTTTGACATAGCGGACTATTTAGATATAGATGGAGTAAAGTTTAAACCTTACGCATATAGAAGAGTGGCTTTGACTTTAGATGCCCTAAAAGAAGATGTGGGGGATATATATAGAAGCGGAGGAATAAAGGCTTTGCAAGGAATACCCGGGGTTGGTGAAGGAATCGCAAAGGGAATTGAAGAATATCTAAAAACCGGGAAAATAAAACATTTTGATGAATTAAAAAAGAAACTGCCGTTTAAAGTGGAAGAGTTGCTGAAGGTTGAAGGAATCGGGCCAAGGAAAATCAAAATTTTATATGAGAGGCTTGGTGTTAAAAATTTAAAGGATTTGGCAAAAGCAGCTAAGGCTCACAAGATCGCTCCCCTATTTGGGTTTGGGGAGAAAACAGAAAAAAATATTTTGCAGGGTTTGGAATTCTTAAAACAAAGTAGGGGCAGGTTTTTATTGGGAGATATTATGCCGACAGTAAAAGCAGTTTGCGAAAAACTAAAAGAAAGAAAAGAAATAAAACAGGTCAGCGCTGCCGGGTCAGTCAGAAGGCAAAAGGAAACAATCGGAGATATAGATATTTTAGTAGTTTCGGAAAAGCCGAAAGAAACAGCCAAGTTTTTTGTCAGTTTGCCTGAGGTTGAAAAAATTTGGGCGGAAGGTGGTACAAAATGCTCTGTAAGATTTAAAGAAGGTTTTGACATAGACTTGAGAATGGTTAAAAAAGAAAGTTTTGGTTCAGCTTTGCAATATTTTACCGGCTCTAAAGAGCATAATATCGCGACAAGAAAAATCGCCATAGAAAAAGGGTTAAAACTTTCAGAGTACGGCGTATTTAAAGGTGCCAAACAGATTGCCGGAAGAACAGAACAAGATGTTTATAGGGCAATCGGTCTGCCTTTTATCGCGCCGGAACTAAGAAAAGATGATGGAGAAATTCCGGCGGCTTTAAGCGGGGAGCTTCCGGACCTGGTTGGGTTAAAGGACGTAAAAGGAGACTTGCATTGTCACACAACTTCGTCTGACGGAGAAAATTCGCTCGAGGAGATGGTTGGGGCGGCAATGGAAAAGGGGTATGAATATGTTGGGATTTCTGACCATACAAAGTTCATCGGAATAACATTCGGTCAAGACGGAACCCAGCTTTTGAAACAGCGAGAAGAAATCAAGGAATTAAACGAAAGAAATTTTAAGAGGGGTCTTAAGTTTAAGATTTTAAGTGGTTGCGAAGTTGATATAATGCAGGATGGGACTTTGTCTATAAAAGATGATATTTTGGAAAAAATGGATTATGTTATAGCAAGCGTGCATTCAAATATGAAAATGCCGAAAAAGGAAATGACCTCGCGCATAGTAAAGGCATTGCAAAATCCGAATGTTGATATTTTTGCTCATCCTACGGGTAGGTTAATCGGCAAAAGAGATGAATATCAAATGGATTTTGATAAAATACTAGAAGTTGCTAAAGAAACCGGAACAATTTTAGAAATAAATTCTAATCCGAAAAGGTTAGATTTAAATGGATTTAATATCAGAACAGCTAAAGCTCGCGGGGTGAAAATGATAATAAATACGGATAGCCATAAAGTAAGCCAATTTGATTTAATAGAATATGGAATTGGCCAGGCGCGACGCGGTTGGGCCGAGAAAAGTGACATAATAAATACAAACTCTTTAGAAAAGTTATTTGAGTATTTTAAATAAAAATTATTATGAAAATCAAATATTTTTTGTTAATAATTAGTTTGGCGGTTAGTTTTTGTTTTGTTGATTTCGGTAGCGCGTTGGCGGTGACAAGCACTTTTTCCGGTGATTCTGTTTACCCGTTGGATATCAAAACTCCAATTTATAGTTTGACCATAAGCGCCGACATTAATTTAAAATCAGATAAAAGTTTGGTTAGAGTTGTGTTGCTTGATAGTAAAGGGGCAGAACGCATTGTTTATGAAACATATCCATTGATTGCAGATTCTAACACCTTTAGCATTATTAATGCTTGCGGAGAAACCTGTGTATTAAATTCCGTCACCCCGGTTTCATTAAAAATACAAATTGTTGACGCAACTCTAAATATTAAATCTGTTAATTCATCTGGCACTGCTTTGCGTGGAGGAACCAATCAAAATCAGGAAGCTTCTAATATTGCAAAAATTAACGCAATGATACAAAGAAAGGGTCTTAATTGGACTGCCGGCAAAACGTCTGTTTCCGGCTTATCCTACGAGCAAAAGAAAAAATTGTTTACCAACCCAGACGGAACGCCGGTTTCCGAGCTTCCAAATTTGCAAGGATTTGAATATTACAAAGGAGGAATATTCACAGTTTCCGCGCCATCGGCTCAGCGATCTGATGCCACGCCAGCTGTTTCATCCGGCTTGCCAAGTTCGTGGGATTGGAGGAACGTTAACGGAGAAAACTGGAATACTTCCGTGAAAGATCAAGGGTCTGCCGGTACTTGTTGGGCTCACGCGCTGATGGGAACTCTTGAGGCGCAAATTAATCTTTACTACAACCAACACTTGAATCTTAATCTTTCTGAACAGCAAATAGTAGACTGTATTAATGAGGCCGCTTCTCCATATGGTATGAATCAAAGTAATTTTCAGGGCTGTTTCGGTAATAATATGTGTTACCCTGGGTATGGTTATTGCTCTATTGGCCAACACGGAATAGCTGATGAGAGTTGCGATCCATATGCCGCAACATATGACTCGAGAGGTCAATGGCCTACACACTGTGACGCGACATATGTCTGTTCTGACTGGCAAAAAAGGGTGTGGAAGAATGCCAGTTTTTGGGATTATAAATTTGTAAAAGACTTTGGTACTCAAGGTTGTCCAACGCAAACAATGAATTTATCAGAGGGTGATTTTAAAAAAATTCTGATTAGTAAGGGGCCGCTTAATTCCGGCTATACCCCATGGAACCATGCGATGGTATTGGTTGGATACAATACGGATGGTTCTACTGGGGAGACAACTTGGATTTACAAAAATAGTTGGGGGTCAAATTTTGGGGAAAATGGATATGCGAGAATAAAAGCAACACTTGCAGACATAGGCTGGGGATCTCTACCCATTGGTCCTTTCACTCCACCAACTAATCATGCATATTGGCCCGCGGGATTTGATGGAACAATTAAATGTGTTGATAAAGATAAAGATGGTTACTGTAATTGGGGAATTAGTGAGCAAAAACCTAGCACCTGCCCAAGTTCGTGTAAACCGCAAAAAGATTGCGATGATTCTAATCCAAAACTGGGCCCCTTTGACGTAAATTTTAATTGTGTGGCACCGCCGCCAACCGTTACAATTGTGAATCCGAGCGTAACAGCCAATTGGTCTATAGGGTCGTCATATCCGATTACATGGACTTCGTCCAGAGTATCTGCGGTTTCTGTATCTTTGGTCAATAGTAACGGCGTAGCAACTCCAGTTTCTAAGATGAGTATTCCAACATCAATACAAAATGGTCTTCAATGGATAGTCCCAGCCACAGTAACTCCGGGAAATTATATGCTTAAAGTTTCTGACACAGACACAGGATACACGAATATATCTGCCAGTTTAGCAATTACAATTACAGTAGTATCAACAAGGCCAACCCTAAGTTTTACTTACCCAACTGTGGGCGCGCAATTAATTCAAGGGAAAACTTACGATATCGGTTGGTCTTCAACCGGAATGAATAACGCAATAATTAGTTTGGTAAGTGGTCCTAGCATGAATACAATATCCGCGAGTGCTCCAATGTCTTCTGGAAAATATACATGGACCGTTCCCACCACGGCAACTGTTGGCAGTAACTATACTATTCAAATTATCAACAAAGACGCCGGTTCGTATGAGAATCTTTCATTTAGCAGTCCTGTATTCAGCATTGTCGCACCGGCAGTTTATTGTGGGACATTGACATTGGATGCTGAAACAAATCTTTGTGTGGAGAAACCTGTTGCCGATTTTTTAAACAGTAGTTTCCGAACGCGCATACACACATGCGATAATTGTACGAATTTGCCGCAATTAAGTATTTCTGTTGATAATGGGACTCAATCGGCACCTCTTGAAGTTTATTTAAATAATAAAAAATTACTTGACTGACTTGCTCCGAGAATAGACGGTTCGCTCAACGTTTTGAGCAATCTAAATAATGCTTACAATGCGACATCTAAAAAGGTGACAGGTACTAACAATATTAGTTACCTCGTTAATGGTCAAGTAAAATTTCCGAGTCGTGATGAGAGTTTGATTTCAAATCAGACCACGTCATTTCGATATAATATCGCTAAAAAGATAGGTAAATATGGAAGTGCATATTTTTTTGTGTTGGGTGATTCTATCATAAATATGGATAGCGCAATGGACACATTTGATTCAATCGCGCAAAAAGAAAGTTCCCTTGCTGGACTTAGCACTCCAGACCCATATTATGTTATGGCATGGCCATACATGATTGGAGGGGTATTTGGTTTAGAGGGTAATTTTTATTTTGGCGACCATGTTGTTTCAGTTAGCTACGATATAGAAGGAGTTGATAATGCATATCAAAGCACTTTAGCAAAAGAAATAAGCCATGAATATACCCATAATTTGCAAATGACAAACCATTTATCGCCCAGCGCTGGCTTTTTGAGTGAAGGTATGGCAGATGCCGTTGCAATTTTTAGTGGGTTTAGATCCTGGACAGATGTTAGTTTCGGTGATACGTTACCACCAGGGTGCAACAGTAATGAAAAGCATAATTTAGGACGTTGTTTATTCAAACATTTAGACCAAGCCGGATATTCTACTGCGAGGTTTTTTCAAAAACTTTTTAATCCCAACCCAACAGACACATTCACGGGGCTTTATTCTTGCACAAACAAATTTACCGAACCAGACTGTGTAAGAGATCTT
>Ga0114951_10005641_pt1 | contig 11449 bp, 22 predicted proteins | sample AM7aDNAmetaG_FD_88677 | JGI IMG/M metagenome (GOLD analysis project Ga0114951, IMG submission 88677) | Freshwater microbial communities from Finland to study Microbial Dark Matter (Phase II) - AM7a DNA metaG | ecosystem: Environmental > Aquatic > Freshwater > Lake | place: Finland: Lake Alinen... | reverse complement strand
GAGCGTCTTTAGTCTCGGTTATATTTTCGGTTATATGGACTAAAAACTTCCCCCATCCTATGCTTTTGATTCCTCTGCTGGCTAAATACTGTTTCCTAGCCTCTTCGAGGGCTTTCAAGTCCTCTTCAGATACACCGATAGATTTACCGTTTTTCATTAGCTTACCTCAATCTTAAGTTATTACCCTATTTAATCTAAAGTTATTACCACTTACCAAGGCTGTCAATAATTTAGCCTCAAATATCACTTTTAAGTGGAAAGTTACAACCTTACTTTTTTGGGATAAGCTCTAACCCTGATCTCTTCGTCGACTGACTCAACGACGCAGCGGCCGTCTTTCCTTATGAGCTGCTTAATCCGGTTTAGTATTTCCTGGGATATTTTCACCTTTACCCCTCCTTTTGAATTTTTTTTACCAGCTCCAGAATATCAGTTGTTTTTTCCGGAGCGCTGATTTTAACCTCTTCGTTTATTTTCTTCAGTGCGTCAGTTACACGAACCTGCGGCGGATCGAAATATCTCTCCGCGGATGAAAGACGCTTCTGGCCCAGGCTTCTCTGCACTATCTTTGCCTGGGCCAACAGGGTCTTGGATCCCAAATTAGCATTGGATAGGCGGTAACCTACAGAGTGTCGGAAGGAGTGAGGGTGAATTGTTTCCCTGACGCCCGCGGACCGGCAGGCTTTTTTAAGAGCTAACCAGGCGCCCGAAGGACTGAGCTGGAATACCCTGGTGCCTCGCATATACCTGGTGCGTGACATCAGGCGGTTATAAAGATCAAGCGTCAAAGGAAGATGTTCCCTGGGGTGATCACTTCTCTTGGTCCGTATTATCCACACACCCTCGTTCTCTAAATCGGTTTTGAGAATAGCCAGCCCTTCCTGGAGGCGAATCCCGGTCTGCCAGAGAATCTCGTAAAAAAGCCGCCAATGTTCTGGAAGTTTAGCCATGATCAGATCGTATTCCCACTCTTCTATGGGTGTGGTATCAGTAAGTTGATTCTTCGGTCGGCTCATTATTTCTCCTTATAATTCACTTTTCCCTGACGACTCGATTCTTGTTTTGGCCTCTACCCCTGGTGTGTTCGTGCCTAATTTCGAGGCTAAACTAGATATAATAGGTATTTTATTGAGTTTGTATTTGTCTTTAAAAAGCACATTCGAGGCCCCGGGACTTTCCTGATTATTGATCCGCACTGCGTAGCTCTATTTCACAATTTGAGCAGTAACCCTCCTGGCATAATTTACCAGCGCGAAGGATGCAGGGTTGGCCGTGATGGTTGACCGGCCCCGTAGTATTAGAACAACCATAGGAATGGCGGTATCCGCTGCCGTCCTGGGACTGCTCCAGTGGTCCGTAACCAGATTGGCCGCAAACATAACAGATGGGTTTCTTTGTCTCCTTTGCCTTCTTTGCCTTTGTCACGTTATATCTCCTTTCTGCTTACCCTAAAGATATTTTGGTCTTCCTCTTGTTCCAGGCGGCCAGAATGTCTTGCGGATCACTCAGGACGTTATTAGAGTAGACGCCCTGGCTGGCGAACTTATCAGGGTTGCTCGTGTCCTCTTTAACGCGTCTCTCCAGAATGCTTTCGATGTACCTCCAGCTGGTGACTCCCTGGCGGGCAGCCTCTTCGAAGGCGTATACCAGGTCCGCTTCCGTGTAATCCTCAAAATAGGAATTCAGGCGCAGGGCCGCCGACTGGTTGATCTCACCGATCCGGGACTGAAAGACTTCACAGACTCTCTTAACGGCGTCACTGTTTAACACTTTTCCTCCGGGTGATAATGGTTCCTGATTCGGTTTTATGAGACTCGAGCGGGCCCCTGTACGATGTCAGCTTCCTGAGATACTTGGCGGTGGTGTCGATGGTACACCCTGCTTCTTCTGCTCCCGCGTCTGTTAACTGCTCTCTGGTTAAAGCTCCTACTCTATCTACTTCTCTTAAAGCGAAGGTCCTGAACTTAACTTCACAGAGAGAGGTTATTTTTAACTCTGGTCTGGCATCTGTGCAGTCTATGGATTTTCTTAATAGTTCAGTATTGGAAATCATTTTTCTTTCCTGCGCGACATACATATTTCGGTCACAATCGGTTTTTATCATTTTGATCTGGACATCCACCGGGTATTTCCGAAATTCGAGATTACATTTGTTGCATAAGATATGCAGGTTTTCTACTTCCCAATTATGTATATCGTTATCGGCGTGGTGAATCTCCAGCTCGTTTTCAGAGGTTTCCGGCCCGTCGCGGGCAGGCCAGTAACCACAGTGTATACACCAACTCCCCTCACGTTCGGATATTTGACTAAAAAGGGCATTTCTAACAGGGACGCTGAATCTTTTAGGCACGTCGTTTTCCCCTTTAACTTTCGAATTGATTAAGAATCTGGTTACAAAAATCTTTTTATAATGGGGTTTGCATCTGTATATTTTGGTGCAGCCGCCCTTATGGGCTTCGAAGGCTGCCACCGTTTCGAACTTCCGGAAGCAATTACTGCATTCAAATTGATTTTCAGATACGATTTTCATTTCTTCTCCGGGCATGGATGACAGTTACCGCAAATCCAAACTTGCCTACCGTAGTAATAGGCTCCAGGTAAATACCAACTAACTGATTTACATACAGAGCAAGGATAATCGGGTTTTGGAGGTTGATTCATGCTCTTACCCTTTCCCTTTCCTTCACCGGCCGCGGATGATAAACCAGGCTTTTGAGGGTGGCTCCCGTCATCCGTGCCACTATTTCCGGGTCCGCGGGGACCGTGCTCATGGTTCCGGCTTTGAGATCGATGAAAGCCCCCATCCAGGTAAGCTCTCCACTCAGAAGCAGGTGGACGAACTGCAGCACCAGGGAGGCCATGGCCTGGTTGATCACCGGCGACTGCTCATCCCTGGCTACCCGCTCGGCGCAATCCCTGGGCCGCCTCGGTTTAGTTTCAGGGGCAAGTAAACCGGGCTGCTGTATAGTAGGCAGGGGTAGACTACGACAGATTCCGCCGGCAGGGTCTCCATGATCTAATATATCCGGTAAGAATGACCTGCCCAGCTCATAAGGCTGCAATAGCCCGTTCCCGATCAGGACCTGTCCGGAGTGCTCGCTGTTTCCGGCGTCGATATACCAGCCGCCCATTCTGGAATAGCTGTACAAGCCGCCCATTATATGCCGTCCGGCATACTGCAGCTTTTCCCGTGCCTCGGCGTTGTCGACGCAGCCGATGGTCAGTTCGCCCCTGACACCTACCGGCAGCTGCTGGACCGGTTCGGTAAAATACAGTACCTCTCTTTTATAAGCCAAAGACAATCGCCTGGCCAGCACCTCGGACTTGAACTTGCCGAGATCTGATTTATAGAAGTTCTGGCGGCCGAGGTTGCGCTTTTCTACCTTGTCATGGTCAACCAGGATAATCCTGTGATCCTTCCCGATTAACAGGCGGCAGAGCCCCTCGGCGACCATGGAACCTGTCCCGCCCGTTCCTACCACCATAATTAAACCATTCTCTGAAATCCTGTTTAGTCTCCAGCTCATAGCCGGTACCTCATGATATCGGCGATGGTGCCGTGATAAACCAGGTCAAGCAGTGGATATTCCTTCTTTTTATCCAGGGCCTGCTACATCTTGATGATGTCCTGGGGATGTTTCTTGGAGCGATTACTAAGGTCCGCTCCTCGAGAGAAGAAGGACTTGAAGAAATCGTCCGGTATCTCTCCCAGGTTGGCCGAGTATTTATGGCTGCCGCCGCAGGTCCTGCCGTCGTTGTAGACATTAGCCAGCGGCGCCTTATAGACTCTATCCTTAAGGCCAGTGGGACGATCGAAGACGGCAAAGACATAAGGCGGGTGGCCGGCCTTGCAGAGAAAAATCAAATTCGGCAGGGGGATATCGTAGCGCTTCGGGGCTTTTCCGGCGTCTTCCTGCAGCGCCAGCCTCCGGACTCCTGCAGGAACATATAGCGCGACCTGGGCTCCCTCCTTGGTATTGGCCCACCAGAGGGTATTAGGCGGTAGCAGCCCGGAATCATAAGAGATCTCGTTGGTAATAGCCCTGGCAATATCGTAAGCATCCACCATCCGGTACCGCCCGTTCCCCTTCTTCTCAAAGTCCTGCATCACAACGGCTTCGCTGTAGAAGTCCAGGCGCAACAGAAGCCTGTCCTTACCGACGGACAGGGATTCCGGCACAACCTTCTTAAAAGGTGAGGGCAGATCGTTGTTAACCTTTACTGTCATGTTTCTCCTCGCTTAACACATTGACTAACCGTTTACCGAAGCCTGTACTGATATATTCAATGACTTTGGCGGACCGGCCAAGAAAATCAGCCGTCAGCCAGGCGCTGAAAACGTCCATGTCTTCCTTGATTTTCAGGTAAAGCTGCCACTGGCGGGCCAGTTCCAGTACGCTCTCTTTGTCCCAGGTGCTGTTTGTCCCGTAATGATTGCTGGTGTCCAGCCAGATATTGCCGGTACTGGCAAAGACCCACTGTACCCAGGGAACGAAGTTCCTGTAAGGCGAGTCCTCGAGTACGTCCTCAACATCCTCAGGGTCCCAGCCGGTGTTATTTATCAGGCCGACCAGTGCGACGGCAGCTTCACGGTCTTCAAATCCCATGATGAAGCGATCGACTACCGCTGCCCGGCTGGAGTGACTGAAAGGGCAGGCCAGAATCGTTTCCGCCAGGAGCTGGGCCTTGCTCATCTTGTTGAAACCTTCATATGCTGCGGCACCGCTGCCGTATTCACCCAGCCCGCGCCATTCCATCGGTATTCTATCCAGCAGGGTCTGCAGACAAGAGACATAAGTGTACTCCTGGCCTTTGATCGGGAAATATTGTTTGGAGAAGATCTTCACAAACTGCTTCGCCGCGTCTTCCGGAGCCATCTTGAGCATCTTGTCCAGTTCGCCCGGCATAAAGTCCCTGACCAGGTTGTAGAACTGGATGGCCTGGCCGGCGCCGGAGAAATGTTTGATCGCTTCTCTCAGCAAGTAAGGGTTAATAACAAATCTCCGGCGTAAAATCGTGGTTATCATTCCTGGCCCTCCAGGTCTTCGAAGTCAAAGGGCTCCAGCTCACTATCTTCCGGCTGCCTCAGACTGGTGCCGAGATATTTCAGTTCTTCAACCGCGGAGCGCGTGGACTTGATGTAAGAACTAACCTCGGCGATGGCCAGGTTGATTTCACTTTGACGGTCCAGGCATTTGGCAATATCCACTTTCCCCTTAGAGTCGATCAGGTGGGATGCCAGCTCGGATATCTGAAACTTCTTTTCTGGCACTTTTTTTAATACCGCGACTATTCTCTTGTTGGTGATGGTCATGGCTCTTATCCTTTGGTCCCGACTCTCTTTGAAAATGTTATCTTTTCCGTATCTCCCTCTTTGGCAGTCTTGGATTCGGCGTTGCTCAGCTCGGGAAAGAAATTGGACAGCGATTGGCGGACCTCATCTATGGACATGTTGGGATCAGGGTCTTCGTAATGTTTACCTTCGTATATAAAAATTCTCGACATTGTGTTATTTTCCCTCCCATTTGTTATTGGCTTCCTCAAGGATGTCAGGTAATTGCTCGAGAGCCGTGTTAAGGTTTCCCTCGAGGTTTTTGACTACAAATCCCTTTTCAGACATCAGGGACACTCTGACTACACTGGCTAACTCTTCAACCGATAGTTTGCGCTTCCATTTGGAGACAACTATAATCTTGGCTGGTTTAAGCGGCTCTGTACGCGTTTCTGATTGTTTCTCAAGTTCTGCCGGCTTCGGAGCTGTCGCCACAACTTCCATAGGCGGATCGTTTTTCAATATCTCCGCCGCTTTACCTGCCACCTCAATAACCGCAGTCCGGGTTTCCGGTTTCATCGAGGTAACAGGCGGAGTTGTTGTAACAACCGGCTCAGGGGTTGGCGGTGCGCAGGGAGGCGGTTCAAGCTTTTTACTTTTCTTCTGCCTCTTTAATATCTGGTTGACCTCTTCTCTGAGGGCAGCGGTCGGCAGGTTTTCAGCGATAACCTTTTTAACCAGCTGCTCGAGCAGCCCGGGCCAGTCCTTCAGGGGTACCAGTATCAGAGCGTGAGTCATGGATATTTTCTGAGAAATAATCTCGAGCTGGATGGATGCAGGCAGGTCCAGCAAGCGGATCGTGTTGGATAACGTGCCCTGTTCGATCTTGTAACGTTCGGCCAGCTTATCCTGGGTTATGGGGAGATCACGCAGGCATTTTTTATAAAATATGGCCTTATCGATCGGGTTTAAATTCTGGCGCACCTCGTTCGCTTCGATGACCATATCGGCCAGCTGCTGGTCCGTCAGGTCCCGCAAATCAATCGGTATCTCTGAATATTCCGAATGCCCATTGGCAACCAGCCAAATAAAACCCTGAAGTCTCAAATAGCCGTCTCCAAGCTGATATTGTTTAAAATGATCAGGTTTTTCTAGGTAATCAGGGTCGATGCGCCCTACCGGTGTTAAAATCAATCCGTTTTTCAAAATGGACTCGCCAAACTGCCTGGCCGTCTCTTCAGAGACCTTCATCCTGCTCTCAGGCTGGAACGGGTTGGGGAATACCTGGTTAACTCCAACTTCAGTTATCATCGCGCCAACCTCAGCTCTTTATAAATTGCCAACCATTCCAGCTGGACCTCTACCCCCCATTCGTTACAGAAAACAGGGAACGGCGGGAGGTTGTGGTTACGGTTAAGCCTGCGGCTTATATCGTCTATTTGGTCTTTTTCCAGATCGGCAGTCTCATAAGCGTCTTTATGTGGCTCCGCATTACTATGTATGGTTGTTTTAACAGGTTTATCAGCTCGTCTTTTTTCTGCCAATATCAGTTGACCCATGGACCGGCGAGTGATTCCCCATTTAGCCCCTGCTTTCCCGCGTCCCAGGGAATTAAGGTCTGAAATTATCTCAGCGCGGTGCTTTCCGAGCCAGGCGTGATATTCCTTGTATTCTGTCGGCGGTATAACCTTAACAGGCATGGCAGCCGGCGGATCGGCGGGAACGGTAAAGGTTTCGGTCAATTTTTCTGCCGGTTTTAACAACGACTGCTCGGAATTTATGTAATTTGGATCGCCTTTGGCCAGCACCTCTGTCCACCATTTTTTTGTATCAGTGTCTTCATTGTGGTATTTGACGATGCGGCCACAATTGCAGGTGCCTTTGTTTAAATTGTCTATGAAATAATTGTGAACGTGAGTAATCGGCTGTGATGGTGTACCTAACTTCACTTCTTTCCTCCTATAATAAAGCTGCCTGAGTCTTCAGGTCTCTTTTTTTATGACTTGCATTATTGGCAGGTGAGTAATTTACCATGAATTTAATCGCGCTTAATACCTCATCTTCTGTCGGTTCAGCCATCAGTTTCCAGACGCCCCGGGCCTTGCGTATGTCCCCCAAATCGTTGTCGTATACCATCTTGCCGATCAGCCGGGCAATGTCTAAAGGGGCATTTTCGGCCCGCGTCAGAAAACCAACGCAAACGTCCAGAAATTCTTCCCGCGTATAGCGCGGAAAATACAGGTGGGCTGCAAAGCGGCTAATAAACTCGGGGGTAAACTTACTCGATTTATTGCAGGCGGCCAGGACCTGGGTGTTGAGCTTTATGCCGCGGGTTTTACGGGACTTGGTTTCTATAATATCGCCGGTTTCGAGTAGCCCAAGCAGGACAGAGCGCGTGTCCTTGTCCATCTTGTCGGCCTCGTCCAGCACCAGCACCGCCGGCCGCTGATTAAACAGCTGGTCGGATAGACCGGCGCCGGAGGTCCTGGAGCCGAAAGCGAGGTAGGCGTGTTCAGTCCCAACCGCGGTATAGACAGCTTCAAGCATCAACGACTTTGCGCAGGCTGGCGGCCCTTCTAACAGGAAATGCGTCTTGTCCCGATCGGTGACAGCCTTGGCTATCCTGGCCTTAACATCGTCAAAGCCGATAATCAGATTCATTGCTTCTAATACTTCTTCTTTGGCTATACTGAATTCCGATTCATGTTCAGTCATGCTTGCCTGGACCAATTTAATACCCTTTTCTGTAAGCCTGTAATGGTTTGTGCTGCCCTGGCCCGCTGAAAGGCGTGAGCTAATATAAATCAGCTCTTCGGCATGAAGACGCATAATATCGGACCGGCTGGCGCCTACCTGGAAGGATTGCCAGGCGGAAAAACAGCGTTCGGTTTTGTTCTTATTTACGTATTCAGTCTCGTAGGCTTTTTTTAATATTTCAAAGTCGGTAGCCATTTAGTTCTCTCCGTTGATAACTTGCTCCATCGTGTTATTGCCGTGAAATCTGATAATCAAACCCAGCCGGACTGAAAGTTCTTTGGCCTTACAGGCTATAATAAAAGTATCTGAGCGACTGGTGAAGGCAGGCCTGGCTTGATTTAACGTGTTTGTGAATATCATGAATAAACCTCCTCTCTTTTTTTATTGACCGCGGAAGAATTCCTGGCACGCGCTGCACTTTGAAATTATGTCGATGGCTTCCTGCTTGCGCTGCGTGTTGAACTTACCCTTGCTCTGCAGCATGTTCCCCAGGATGATCCGGTTATAGTGGCACTGGGGGCATTCAGAATTATTGATGCTTTGTGGTATAATATTGTTGCTCCTCACTGACTTGGGTTAACCTCCTGAAGCTGGCAGCTGATAACTACCAGCTTCAAACTTTTTACCGGGTTTTTGCATGCTCCTTAGACGCTGACTTAACCTCTCCTCCTTGAGAGCCGTAGCTTAAGCTACGAAGCTCGCTTATTGTTAAATTGCGTGGTCTCCCGCCGGTTTTGCCGACCTTGCTGAAGTGCTCCTTGCCGTGGCGTTCTAATGTGGTTAATCCTCCGAGTCTGCCGGCTCTCTGCCTGATTGTGCTTTTCATAACTTTCTCCTTTAAGTAGTTTTTTGTCTGAATATGCTAAAATTGGGCAATAAAATATTGGAGGTAGAGTATGGGCTTCGGGTTGAGTTCAGACGAGTTAGAAAATTGTTTCTTGAAAACTTATGCCAGATACCAAAAAGAATTGAATTTCGAATTGCTGACAAGCAGCGTCGGGTTGAACCCCGCTCTACAACAAAAAATCGATGAGTATAAAAAAGTATTTCCGAATACCACTCCTGAACAATTGGGTTTGTTTTTATCTCTAATAATGTCATTTGCCGATACAATCTCCGCTAATAATCAGGCTATACAAAAACAATTGCCTCACGCCTGATCTTGTTTCTGTCTCGATGTTTTAATAAGACTGCGTATTTCACCGGCGAATTGCATAAAAAGAGCCCTGGATTCCATGCCATCCAAAATTGCTTGCTTCTCGGTCGTAAACTCCAGATAACAGGTAAGGCACCTGAAGAGCCCCTTTTTGTTGGCGTCTATAACATGGACGGCTGTGCTTGTTCCGCATTCCGGGCAATATAATAATTTCTGATTCTGATTTTGCATATCTATCCCCTTTTAGGTTGTGCTAGAATTGCCATATGAATATTTGGCAGCTAGTTTCTGGCATAATTGGCATATTGGGTTTTGTTCTCGCGGTAGTTTTGTTTGCGCAGGAATGGAGGCGCTATCACTTGCCGCTTTGCATGGCTGTCCGGGAGGAAAAGTACATTGGCAAGTCAGGCGACACGCATCTAGTTTTACTGTCTCTGTCTTTTGTGAATCCGTCGTCTCGGGGTAGAACAGTTTTTCATCTGTTAGGAGGCGCACCAAACAAAGGAGATCTCTCACCTTGTCCTTACGAATATGAGGCAGGTGAAGATACTGTAACTTTTCAATTACCGTGCACTGATTTGGCGGCGCATCTCCAAAGGAACGAAGTATTATGGCCTCCCCTTGATATACTCCCAAACCGATCGGAAACAAAGTGGTATCCAGCTCTGATAAAAAGAGTGGTTGTGGAACCGGCAAATCCACAACCGCAAGTTGATATTCAGTTTCGGGCTGTCGACGTCCACGGAAAGACCCTTTGCGAGCTGCGTCAAACCATCGATTTAAAAACCTATATGCTTTTTTAATCATTTCGCTACCGCCTTTTTGAAAGAGCATCTTCTATTTCCTTTTTTGAAATCCCTTTAGAGGTTTCAATTGTCTTAAGTACGAGCTTTCTGAATTCGGATACCCTCAACTTTTCCATAATCATTTCGCAGCTGCCTTTTTGTTTTTAACCGGCTTGTCCCACGGCAAAGGCTTTTTGCTACGTGCATATAAGTAATGCAGAACAGGGACGTCTGAGATTGGCTGATTGTTTTCGTCGAGAGGGGTTATATGCCCAGCATCGGTCCCCATCGCTAACCATTCTTCTATCCTGGTTGTGAAGAATTTGGTGGCATTTGTATCTTCTATGCGGACGTGATTATATGGGTAGCATAGCTTTTCGCCCGGATACTCTATGATCAGCTTAAAATTAGACACAGGAGGCCTCCAATGTTTTATTTGGTAAATTCTGAATCCGGAAGACAGAACTGGAACAAGTTGTATCGTGTCTGGATGTGTTTGCCTGGGCCCGGCAGCAGGGAACGCGGTTTAACAAATTTGCAGATTGCGGATAAGATACATAATTCGCTTTTATCACCTCAGGAAGTAAGCCGGTTGCTGCAGATCTTAAAGCGTCATGGCCAGGCTTATTGCCGAAATGGGAAATACTGGCGCCAGACTGAAAAAGAGTTTTTACTTTAATCATTTCGCAGCCGCCTTCTCGCTCTGCGCCATGCACTTCAAGACGATGAAATGAAGTTCCGGGAATTCCCGCGTCACCGCTGTCAGGAACTTGCCGCCGCTGGCCGGGGCCAGACCTCGCTTGATCCGGCTCCAGTGGGCAGGATCTATTCCCAGCAGCTGCGATAACTTCCGGTCTGATAACCCTCTCTTTTTCTGCGCTTCCCCTACTGCCTTTATTAATTCGTCCATTGTGTTTTATTCCCCTTCTTTACTGTTGACTTTTACCACGATTAGAACTATTATACCACTGCTTTGAAGAAAGTCAATACTTTATTAGTAGTCTTTTACTACATCTTGTTAAAAGTCTACAGGGGGTTAAAATATGAATACTATGGTTGAAGAAACGGTTGGACAACTTATAAAAAGGATCAGAGAGGAAAAAGGCTTGTCTCAAAACAAGTTGGCTAAACTTTCGGGTATAGATAGAAGTTATATCAGCCAACTAGAAAGCGGAAAGCGAGTTACCAGTATATCCTTAAAAACTGCAAGAGCATTATCTAGCGCATTAAAAGTACAACCTGAAATATTTTTATCTGATGATAAGACTCCTATCGAATTACCGCCAAAATCAATCGATAATCTTTTTGAAGAATTTAAACAGAAATTTGAGGCCCTCGAAATGATAGAAGTACCCATAAAGGGTTATATTCCGGCTGGGTATCCGTGCATCAAAGAGGAAGGCAACCTGGGTTTCGCTTATGTGGCCAAGGAATCCGTCAAGATGGTTCCGCAGCCCCAGGCTTTGTATGCCTTGCTGG
>Ga0114951_10005640_pt1 | contig 11449 bp, 7 predicted proteins | sample AM7aDNAmetaG_FD_88677 | JGI IMG/M metagenome (GOLD analysis project Ga0114951, IMG submission 88677) | Freshwater microbial communities from Finland to study Microbial Dark Matter (Phase II) - AM7a DNA metaG | ecosystem: Environmental > Aquatic > Freshwater > Lake | place: Finland: Lake Alinen... | reverse complement strand
TACAGGAACTACAGGATCAGAGGGGAGGACAGGATTTACAGGAATTACAGGATGTCCGGAGGGGAAGACAGGATTTACAGGAACTACAGGATCAGAGGGGAGGACTGGATTCACAGGAATTACAGGATGTCCGGAGGGGAAGACAGGATTTACAGGAACTACAGGATCAGAGGGGAAGACAGGATTTACAGGAATTACAGGATCAGAGGGGAGGACAGGATTTACAGGAATTACAGGATTTAGAGGAAGAAGGTCTAGACAGTCTTTCCGTTCCTGTTACTCCTGTTATTCCTGTCTCTCCGATCTCTCTTGTTTCTCCTGTCCTTCCTGTTTCTCCTGTTACTCCTGTCCATTCCGATGGTCCTGTCCAAAGTTCTGTCTGGCGCGGGGCACAGGGGCTGGCGGAGGATGTGCGGTATTACGGCAAGTGGATGCGCGACGAGGCAGAGAAACGCATCGGGCATCTCTACCCGAAGATCGAGATCACGGCGGAGATGGTTCTTGAGCGACCCGACCTGAAGAGATACCTGGGGCAGAAACTCACCGTGATCGCCTGGCTGTGGGCGCGCACGGTCAAAAGCCCCAACCCGGCCTTCGCGCACATCGACGTGCCGCTGGTCTCTACCTTCATGCTCTCTACCAAAGAGGGCAAGGAAGCCTACGTCGAGCCGCTCCTCTCCCCCTTCCCCTCTCCCAGAGGGAGAGGGGTTAGGGGAGAGGGACAGGGCGGGTATCGCTTCACGGTGAAGATAGGCAAGCCCAAAGACGCAGAAGCGGCGAAGAATGGAACCAAGCTGGCGCGAGCTAACTTCGTCTGCCTGATGTCAAACACACCCATCACTGGCGACTACATCAAAGCCGAGGGCAAGGCTGGGCGCATGGGCGCGCGGCTGATGGCCATTGTCGCCGAGGGAGAACGTGGTCGTGTTTATCTTGCGCCAACGACTGAACATGAGGCAATTGCGAAACAGGCAGAGCCCACGTGGAGGCCAGAAGGTGATGTCCCCGCTCGTTTGACAGGCGGCACTTGCGTTCCTTACGGGCTTTCACATTGGGGCGACCTCTTCACCCCCCGCCAACTCGTGGCGCTGACAACCTTCTCCGACCTAGCTCAGGAATCGCGCGAGCGGGTAAAACGCGATGCGCTGGCCACGAACTTGCCCGATGACCACAGACCACTCGCAGAAGGCGGCATAGGCGATAACGCCTATGCCGATGCAGTGCTGGTCTATCTAGGATTCGTGGTAGACAAATGTGGAGATTATTGGTCATCGATCTGTACCTGGCACAATTCTGGCGAGAAAATGCGCAACACCTTCGGGCGGCAAGCAATCCAAATGACATGGGATTATGCAGAGGCCAATCCTTTCTGTGCTTCAAGTGGCAACTGGATGGCAATGGTTGACTGGACATGGAAAGCTACTGCAACAATGCCAACGAGTACGGCTGGGAATGTATGTCAAGGTGATGCGCAGTCGCAGAGCATCTCTATGTCTAAAGTTGTCTCAACCGACCCGCCCTACTACGACAACATCGCGTATGCCGACCTATCGGACTTCTTCTATGTCTGGCTGCGTCGTTCATTGCGTCCTGTATTCCCTAACCTATTTGCCACACTGGTTGTTCCAAAGGCGGAAGAATTGGTGGCAACACAGTATCGCCATGGCAGTAAGGAGAAGGCGGAGGCGTTCTTCCTCGATGGCATGACGCAGGCAATGCATCGTTTGGCCGAACAATCCCATCCGGCCTTCCCCGTCACCATCTACTACGCATTTAAACAGGCAGAAAGCGACGGTAATGACGGCGCCACAAATACCGGTTGGGACACTTTTCTCGACGCAGTGATTCGCGCCGGCTTTGCGGTTACCGGTACCTGGCCGATGCGCACCGAATTGGGAAACCGAATGATTGGCTCCGGCGCAAACGCCCTCGCCTCCAGCATTGTCCTCGTCTGTCGTAAGCGTGCAATTGATGCGCCAACCGCTACCCGTCGCGAGTTCGTAACTGCCCTTAAAAGTGAACTACCCATTGCGCTTACGCATCTGCAACGTGGCAACATCGCGCCGGTAGACCTGGCACAAGCAGCCATCGGCCCTGGCATGGCGATCTTCACCCGCTACGCCAAGGTGCTCGATGCCGCCGGCAGGTCGCTCACTGTGCGTGAGGCACTGGCACTGATCAACGAGATACTGGGTGAGGTGCTGGCCGAACAGGAAGGTGACTTCGACGTAGATAGCCGTTGGGCACTGGCATGGTTCGATCAATACGCCTTCGACGATGGCGAATACGGTGTCGCCGAAACGCTCTCCAAAGCCAAGAACACCAGCGTGACCGGCATGGTCGAGGCCGGTATCTTATCTGCTGGTCATGGCAAGGTGCGCCTCCTGCGACCAGAAAAACTGCAAGCCGATTGGGATCCGACGACCGACAAACGCCTCACGACCTGGGAAGTCGTGCACCAACTCATCCGCGTGCTCGAAACCCAAGGCGAGGTGAAGGCGTCCGCACTTGCAGCGAAGCTTGGCCCGGAGGCGGAAATCGCCCGCGAACTATGCTACCGGCTGTACACGCTGTGCGAGCGCAAGAAACGCGCCGCCGAGGCGTTGTCGTACAACGGGTTGGTGCAAAGCTGGCCGGAGATCATGCGCCTGGCGCGTGAAAGCAGAAAGGACCAACCTGGACAGGCACAGTTACTGTGATAATCACCTCATATCGCGGTAGGGGCAATCCCTTGCGGTTGCCCTGTTTATGCGCAGGCCCAGTTGCCATGATAATCCCCTCATATCGCGGTAGGGGCAATCCCTTGCGGTTGCCCTGTTTATGCGCAGTCCCAGTTGCCGTGACAATCACCTCATATCTCGGTAGGGGCAATCCCTTGCGGTTGCCCTGTTTTTGTGCAGGCGCAGTTGCCGTGATAATCACCTCATATCGCGGTAGGGGCAATCCCTCGCGGTTGCCCTGTTTATGCGCAGGCGCAGTTGCCGTGATAATCCCCTCATATCGCGGTAGGGGCAATCCCTTGCGGTTGCCCTGTTTATGCGCAGGCGCAGTTGCTGTGATAATCCCCTCATATCGCGGTAGGGGCAATCCCTTGCGGTTGCCCTGTTTATGCGCAGTCCCAGTTGCTATGATAATCACCACTTGTCGCAAGGAGAGACTATCCCGTGATTGAAAATATCCGCATCCAGAACTTCAAGTCATGGCGTGACACTGGCAATATCCGTCTTGCGCCAATAACAGCATTCTTTGGCACAAACAGCTCTGGCAAAACCAGCCTGCTGCAAATGCTACTGATGCTCAAGCAAACCACAGAGGCTTCGGATCGCGCTATGGTGCTTAACCTGGGTGATGACCGCAGCCTGACCAACCTGGGCGCCTTTCAAGAGGTGATTCATGCGCATGATTTGAAGTCCATGTTGGGCTGTCAGGTTGAGTGGACATTGCCAAAGTTACTCAAGATCAGCGACACGAACAATCCCGAAAATTCACCGATTGTCAGTAGTGATCGGTTGCGCTTTGAAACCAACATCGCGTGGGAGCATGCCGGTCTGCCTGAACGCGGGCGCGCAGTAGTGCAAAGCTTCGCCTACCATTTTGCCAATCTACAGTTTGGCATGCAACGGCTTTCGACAGGGCTGAATGACTACAAATTAGTAAATGAGGGCACACGTCTCAAACTGGCGCGCGCCCAGGGGCGAGGCGGCCCCATGCAAACACCGACCACGTATTTCGGGCTTCCCGATGAAGTGCGCGCCTTTTACCAAAATGCCGGGTTTCTCGCAGATTTCGAGTTGGCCTTTGAGACCCTTTTTAAGAATATCTACTACCTGGGGCCATTACGCGAATATCCTAAGCGGCAGTATGCCTGGGCAGGCGCGCGCCCGACCGATATGGGCCAACGGGGTGAGCGTGTTGTCGATGCTCTGCTCGCGTCACGCGATTCAGGGGCATACATCCAGAGTGGCGCTGGGAATAGGTTGCTGGGATTGGAAGAGCGCGTTGCGATATGGTTGAAGGAATTGGGACTCATCGAGAGCTTCGAAGTGCGTCCGATCAAGGCAGGGGGCAACCTGTTTCAAGTGAGTGTTAAGCGCACCCGACAATCGTCCGAAGTCCTGATCACTGATGTCGGCTTTGGAGTCTCGCAAATATTGCCGGTCATCACGCTCTGCTACTATGTGCCCGCAGGATCGACGCTGATATTGGAGCAGCCGGAAATCCATCTGCATCCGAGTGTGCAGATGGGGCTTGCTGATGTCTTTATCGACGCAGCAAAGAGTCGCAATATTCAGATCATTCTCGAAAGCCATAGCGAACATCTGCTGCGCAGGTTGCAGCGCCGAATGGCTGAAAACACGATGAAACCTGACAATGCTGCGCTTTATTTCTGCGCAACAGAACAAGCAGGTTCCGTGTTAAATGAACTGAAGCTCGACAGTTATGGGAATATCACTAACTGGCCGCCAGATTTCTTTGGCGATGAGTTCGGTGAGATTGCGGCCATGAGCGAAGCTGCCTTGGATCGCCGTGGTAAGCAGGAGGCTGGATGAAACCCGCCATCATCGTAGATACCAATGTGGCTGTTGTGGCAAATGAACACGCTTGGAAATCATATCCTGTAAATCCTGTCCATATTGTCCCGCACAAAGAGGAATTTCATGATTGAAGAGGCATTGACAGACAAGATCATCGGATGTGCGATAAAAGTGCATCATGTGCTTGGGCCAGGCTTTCTGGAATCCGTGTATGAAAACGCCTTTGCTTACGAAATGCGCAAGGCCGGCCTGAACGTCGAATGTCAGATCCCGCTCAAGGTGCGGTATGACGGCATCATTGTTGGTGACTTCATCGCCGACATGCGCGTCGAGGGCAAGATACTGGTCGAGAACAAGGCTGTACTGACGCTTGCCGTCGCTCATGAAGTGCAACTGGTCAACTACCTCACTGCCACAGGCATCGATATAGGTCTCTTGATCAACTTCGGCGCGACAAGTTTTGAGGTCAGAAGAAAATACCGGATCTACCAGAAAACGCGCGAGAAATAATGATTCATTCGACAGGAGTACAAGATAGACAAGATAGACAGGATGGACAGGATTACAGGATTACAGGATTTACAGGAATTCAAAATCAACATGAGCTTTTTCTATCACTTCCGATACTCCTGTTTTTCCTGTAATCCTGTCCAAAGTCTTATGATTTATCCTGTTTTTCCTGTATTCCTGTCCAAAGTCTTAATATTTATCCTGTTTCTCCTGTATTCCTGTCCAAAATCTGTTCTCTTACTAAATTGGGGCATTGATGGCAATATCGAATTACGACCGCGTCGGTAAAGCGCTTGAACTATTGCGCGATGGGCTGCGCCCGTTTGTGGCGCGTGAGCTGGAGGCCAGACACGGCCAATATTGGATCACGGCTGTCACCGCGTCGTGGCCGAACGAACTCACCTGGAAAGAAGGCGAGGACGCACCGCAGATGGATGCGGCTGTGCTGCTGCGCATGATGTGGGATCAATGGAATGGCGTCTTCAAGGACATATTGGGCTTCTCCGACAGCAGCCTGGTGAGTGAGTTGCGCGACGCGCGCAACAAGTGGGCGCACCAGGAGTCATTTTCCACCGATGACGCCTACCGCGCCCTCGACTCGGCTGCCCGCCTCCTGGCATCCGTCTCCGCGCCCCAGGCCGACGAGATCGAGAAGATGAAGATGGAGTTGCTGCGCCTGCGCTTCGACGAGCAGGTGCGCAATGAGAAACGCAAGACGGCGGGAACGGCCATCGAGAGCCAGTCTGCGAGTGGATTGAAACCGTGGCGCGAAGTGGTCACCCCTCATCAGGACGTGGCCAGTGGGCGCTATCAGCAGGCGGAATTCGCCGCCGATCTGTGGCAGGTGCACCTGGGCGAAGGCACGGACGAATACCGCGACCCGGTCGAGTTCTTCCGGCGCACCTATCTCACCGAGAGCCTGAAGGCCATCCTGATCGGCGCGATACAGCGTCTCAACGGCAAGGGCGGCGATCCCGTCGTGCAGCTCCAGACCAACTTCGGCGGCGGCAAGACCCACTCGATGCTGGCGTTGTATCACCTGTTCTCCGGCATAGCGCCAAACAGCTTGAGCGGCATCGACACTGTGATGCGTGAAGCCGGCGTCACGAATGAGCTGCCCGCAGTCCGGCGTGTTGTGCTGGTGGGCAATAAGATATCACCCGGAAATCCCGTCGTCAAACCAGATGGCACAGTCGTGCGCACACTGTGGGGAGAGTTGGCCTGGCAACTTGGCGGCAAGAAGGCCTTTGCGCGCATCCAGGCGGACGACGAAAAGGCAACCAGCCCCGGCGACGCGTTGCGCGAACTGTTCAAAGAGTACGGCCCATGTCTGATCCTGATCGACGAATGGGTGGCCTATGCGCGACAACTTCACGACCAGAGCGATTTACCCGCAGGCGGCTTCGAAACGCAGTTCACCTTTGCCCAGGTGCTGACCGAGTCGGCCAAGCTGGCGAACAACTGTCTGCTCGTCATCAGCTTGCCGGCATCGGACACCACCGGCTCACCGCATACATTGGCGAATGATGTCGAGGTGGGCGGTCAGCGCGGGCGCGATGCCCTGGATCGGTTGCGCAACGTCGTAGGACGTGTGGAGGCCTCTTGGCGACCTGCCAGCGCAGAGGAGGGTTTCGAGATCGTGCGCCGGCGCTTGTTTGAACCACTGGTTGAAGCCGATCAGTTCAAAGATCGCGATGTGGTGGCGCGCGCTTTTGCCGACCTGTATCGGACGCAACAGGCCGAGTTCCCGCCCGAGTGCCACGACGCCGAATACGAGAAACGCATCCGGGCAGCCTATCCAATCCACCCGGAGATATTCGACCGGCTTTACAACGACTGGTCGACGCTGGTGAAGTTCCAACGCACGCGCGGCGTGTTGCGCCTGATGGCCGCCGTCATCCACAGCCTGTGGGAAAAGGGCGACAAGAACCCGCTCATCCTGCCCGCCAACGTCGCCATCGATGATCCACGCATCCAGTTTGAACTGACGCGCTACCTGTCGGACAACTGGGTTCCGGTGATCGAGAGCGATGTGGACGGGTCAAACTCGTTGCCCTTGCGTCTCGATAGCACACTGCCCAACCTCGGAAAATTCGCCGCTTGCCGGCGTGTGGCCCGCGCCATTTACCTCGGCTCTGCGCCCACAGCCACGGCTGCGCATCGCGGCATCGAGGATCGACGGATCAAGCTGGGGTGCGTCGTGCCGGGCGAGTCACCGGCCGTCTTTGGCGATGCACTGCGCCGGTTGGCAAGCGCCGCAACCTACCTATATCAGGATGGCCCGCGCTACTGGTACTCAACCCAACCCACTGTCACAAAGCTGGCAGAGGATCGCGCCGAACAATATAAGCGCGACCCGGATAGGGTGGCGAAGGAACTAGACAAACGCCTGCGCAAAGAGCTGGAGCGCAAGGGCGACTTCAACCGCATCCATCCCATGCCGCAATCCAGTCAGGACGTGCCCGACGACCCGGAGACGCGGCTGGTCGTGCTCGGGATCGATCAACCCTACAGCAAAGATCATAGAAGTGCAGCCGAAACGGCGGCGCGCGCAATCCTTGAATCTCGCGGCAACCAACCCCGCCTGCTCCGTAACATGCTGGTCTTTCTCGCAGCAGACAAGACCCGGCTGCAGGACCTGGATGAGGCGGCGCGCAAATATCTCGCCTGGGATTCCATCCTGAAGGAACGAGAGGACTTGAACCTGGGGCCGCAACAGGTGACGCAGGCCGAGGCACAGAAGGCGTCCGCCGATACCACTGTGACCGCCCGGTTGCCCGAAACCTACCAGTGGTTGCTCGTGCCCGTGCAGGAAACACCCCAGGCAACCTATACATGGCAGGCGCAGCGGCTGACGGCGCAGGACCCACTGGCTGTCCGCGTCAGCAAGAAGCTTCGCAGCGATGAAATGCTGATCACCAGTTTCGCCCCCACACGCTTGCGCATGGAACTGGATCGCGTGCCATTGTGGCGCGGGTCGCATGTGTCTATTAAGCAACTCATCGACGACTTCTCCAGTTACCTGTATCTGCCGCGATTGAAAGACCCTTCTGTCCTGATCGACGCCGCGCGCGCCGGTGTTGGCTTGATGCTGTGGCGGCAGGACTCATTCGCCTATGCGGACAGCTTCGATGATGTGAAGTGCCGTTACCAGGGGTTGGTGACCGGCCAGCAAGTTCGATTGTCTGAGGGAAATCCCACAGGGCTGCTTGTGAAGTCGGAGGTTGCCGAGGCGCAATTAACCCTTGAAACCAAACCAACGCCACAACCCCCCACCCCGCAGCCACCGAGTGGCAACGAACCAGAAACATCAAAACCGGCTGATGGCGGCGGTGCTTCGCGCGTAACGAAACCACAACACACTGAGAAACCCACTGGCCCCAAGCGCTTTCATGCCACGGTCACACTCGATCCGACACGCGTAGGTCGCGATGCGAGCAAGATCGGCGAAGAAGTCGTCGCACACCTGGCGGGACTGTTCGGCGCAAATGTGACGGTGACGCTGGAGATCGAGGCCGATATCCCCGCCGGCGCACCGGAAAACGTGGTGCGTGCCGTCACAGAAAACTGCCGATCACTAAAATTCACCAGCCAGGGTTTTGAGGCTGAGTAGCCTGGGATGATTCATTCGACAGGAATACAGGATTCAGGGGAAAATGCGCTCGGCCAGTTCCGGCGTGTATTGGCGCACGATATCGCCGTTGATCCCGTTCAGGCGCACGATGTCACGGTAGAGAGATGCGCTGCGGCGCGCGGTGCGTTCCTGCGTCACCGGGTCCAGCGCATACAGCCCGAACTTCATGCGCCATCCCTCCGACCAGTCGAAGTTATCGACCAGCGACCAGTGGTAATAGCCCTGGATGGGCATAAACGCCGCCGCAGACCACAGCGCGCGCAACTGGCGCACGATAAACGCCGGGCGCTGGTTGTCGCCGGCATCGGGCAACCCGTTCGCGGTGATATAGATCGGCAGTTTCGCGCGCGCCAGCCGGTTGAGCAGCGGCAGGATGCCTTCGGGGTAAATGTCGCCGTAGTGGTAGTCGCTGGTGATCCCACCTGGTATGTCGACCAGCCGGCCAAACAACGTGCTGACCGCCCTGGCGTCAAACGCGGCGCCCTGGCGCGTGTAGTAATTCAAGCCGATCCAATCGAGCGTATTGCGCAGTTTCGCCGCGCTGGCAGGCCGGCCGCGCTGCATCAGCACGTTCCAGCGCCCATGCAACAGCGCCGTGAGAATGCCCTGGTTAAACACGCCATCCTGAACACGCGCCACGGCAGCATCAAGCACATTGTCCTTGCGCAGGGGTTCAAAGCAGCGCATGTGATGCGCCAGTCCCACCTGCGCCAGGCTCTGATGTTCGTGCAGCGCTTCATAAGCCGCCGCATGCGCGAAAAGCATATTGCACATTACGCGGATGGCGCGCTCCATCTGATCAACCGCGCCCGGCGGCATGCTGCCCGCCTGTATAAAGCCGAGGATCGCATACACATTCGGTTCGTTGATCGTGCACCACAGGTCGCACAAATCGCCAAGCGCCTTCACCACGTGCGCCACATAGCGCCGGAAGAATGGCACAACGAGGTCATGGTTCTCCCACCCGCCGCGCTCTTCAAGCCACATGGGATTGGTGAAGTGATGCAGCGTAACCATGGGTTTTATCCCGGGCCGGCGCAAGCCAAGCATCATAGCGCGGTAACGGTCGATGGCGGCGCTGTCAAACGAGCCCTCGGCGGGTTGGACGCGGCTCCACTCGATGGAGAGTCGCTGGCTGTTCAGACCGAGCTCGACCATGCGGTCGAAGTCGCTTTCGGTGTTGCGCCACCAGTCACAGGCATTGCCCGACTTGTTGTCGTTTTTAACATGACCCGGCGTCTGCTCCCACGCCCACCACTGATTGTTGGTGTTCCGTCCCTCCACCTGGTGGGAGGATGTGGCAGTGCCCCACCTGAAGTCATCGGGGAAGTAGAAGGCAGCGTCATGCATCAGGCGCCTAGACCCGACGATTTCTTGATTCGGCGCGCCTGATTCCATACCCACCAGTGCAGCGGCTTGAAAATCTGTGCCCATGCGCCGATATGGCGCACGATCTGACCGCCAAAACCGCGCTTGAACCGATATACGCCCCACAGGCCGTCGTTGCGATCCTTGAAGTTCGCTTCAAGTGTCGCCTCGTCCTCATCAGGAATGCCCCACAGGTCATACGTGACGCAACCGCGCGCGCGCGCCCAGCGCATCGCTTCCCACTGCAGCAAATAAGTGGGCATCAGGTCGCGGCCTTCATTGCCGCTGGCGCCATATAAATACGTGCCGCGCCGGCTGTAGGCCACGGCGATCATCGCTGCCAATGGGCGGCTTTCATATTCGGCGATTAACAGGCTGGCGACGCGATTTGAGCCCTCTGCAAACGTCTTCATAAACGTCTGGTAATACTCCAGCGAATGAATCGCAAACTCGTTGCGCTCGGAGGTGGTCTGCATCAGGTTATAGAACATCGGCAGATCATCAACTCCCCCTTCGCGCACCGTCACCCCTTTGCGTTTGGCCAGGCCGATGTTATAGCGGGTCTTCTGTTTCATCGTCGCGAGGATATCCACTTCTTCCTCAACGTCGAGATTGATCCAGATCGTGCGGCGCGGCTGCACGCTGAGGTCGATTGGAAACAGCTTCGCCTCGATGAGTGTGCGCTGATCCGATGGCGTGTCAAGCAGGCCGGGTTCCAGCACCATGCCGATGGCGCCGTTCGATCGCGCCAGAATGCTGGTGCTTTGCACAGCCGCCACAGCCAGCTCGCGATCATCCCAGTTAACAATCGGCCCGCGTGGGACATAGGCGATCTTGCCAAGACGATAGGGGAGTTGGCGAAACAACACTGTCGCGCCGCCAACGAGTTCTGTGCCGGGGTGCACCAGAGTGGCGCGGGCGGACTGCCAGCTATGCGCTGACTTCAAGTCGCCCCACAAGCTGGTTTGCAGGAAATGACCGTAGGGGTGTTGTTCAACGAACGCATCCCACTTTGCGGGAGGCAACACTAACGGCTTTTTCTCTTTACGCGCGCGGGTTGGTTCTTCTGGGGTAAGCATCTCTACAACAGTTCAAAAGTCGGGGAACCGGGATTTGAACCCGGGACCTCTGCAACCCGAATGCAGCGCGCTACCGGACTGCGCTACTCCCCGACTGACGCTTATATTACCACAAAATCCGCGATCAATCACTGGGCAACCGCAAGGGATTGCCCCTACAATGCGCGCCATTTGTAGGGGCAATCCCTTGCGGTTGCCCCGGCGCCCCGGTCGTGGTTGCCCCGGCGCCCCGGTCGTGGTTGCCCCGGCGCCCCGGTCGTGGTTGCCCCGGCGCCCCGGTCGTGGTTGCCTCGGCGCCCCGGTCGTGGTTGCCCCGGCGCCCC
>Ga0114951_10005639_pt1 | contig 11449 bp, 15 predicted proteins | sample AM7aDNAmetaG_FD_88677 | JGI IMG/M metagenome (GOLD analysis project Ga0114951, IMG submission 88677) | Freshwater microbial communities from Finland to study Microbial Dark Matter (Phase II) - AM7a DNA metaG | ecosystem: Environmental > Aquatic > Freshwater > Lake | place: Finland: Lake Alinen... | reverse complement strand
TGACATAGTTATATTTTAACTGTAATCTGAAAATGGCTTCTTGTTTTGTTCTTTTACATATTTTGAAAGGAGAATTGTAATGAATAGTGTGTTGCAATTGGTTATTTTTTTTATTTCCTTTTCAAATTTTGAATTTGGAAAGGAATATAATAATACACCGAAGAAAAATTCTAAAAGTATTAACGTATCTAAAGTATTGGTGGATTTGCCGATGAATTATTTCCCAACACAACCCGGTACAGAATTCGCGTACAAGGTTAAATTTGGAAGAACAGATCCCATCTTGCAAGAGAGAATTGTTTGGTCGGAAAAAAATCGTCGCACTATTAATTTTCTCCGCTATAGGATTCCAATACTCGCTCAGGGTTATGATCAGAACGGAGAATATTTTTTGAAGTTAAAAATTAAAGATTCGGCCGCGAAGGAAATTGGAGGCAAATCTTTAATCCGGGTTAAGTTGGATGTTGTTCAGGATGATTTTATTATCTATGGTGGGGCAATACAAATCTTTTGGCTTGTAAATATTAATAGCTCTTTTAATTGGCAAGAAAAAAGAATTTATTCTCCGAAACTATTTACCGCTCCTAATAATTGCAAAAAGAATGGTTATTCCAAAGAATCGCTATTTTTTGACGGAAATCACGGCGATAAGTTTTCGGCTTATGATAAGGCAAAGGACAAGATAATTTTTAAGGGCGTTGAAAAAGTTCCCGGTTTGGATGTTTTGGGACGGCATTTTGTTAAAACTTTCTCTCCTAGAAAAAACTGCAATAGTACCGATGACTATGCAAACAAAGCTTTTGAGGAACATACATATTTTGTTGTTGGAAAAGGGCTTGTTTATCTTAGGCAAGTTGTTGACGGGAAAACTTCAATGACTTGGAAGCTTGTTGAGACGAAGTGATTATTGCGCCGATTTGCGGAATCGGCTTTTTTTATATAAATAACCTTTGCACGAGTCAAGTTTATGTGATATAATTGAACTGGAACATACCTTAAAGGTAGTTTCCAGTATGTATATGGATAAAAAACCAACAAAAGGAGAATATTTGGATGTTTTATTGAGATCATCAAAAACTGTCTTTTCGACTAAAGATGTGGCTTTGTTATGGTCGGAATCAACAGACAGTAAGGTAAGCGGCAGATTGAATAAGTATGTTAAATCTGGCAAATTAATCAGGGTTCGCAGGGGGATATATGTTAAAGATAAAAACTACAATCGTTTTGAAATGGCAACAAGAATCTACACGCCTTCATATATAAGTTTTGAAACCGTATTAACCAGAGCCGGAATTAATTTTCAATTTTATAAAAGCATATTTGTTGCTTCGTATGTCACACGGGAAATTAAGGTTGAAGATCAAGCAATTTCTTTTGTAAGAATAAAAGATTATGTTTTAAGCAATTCAACAGGAATAGAAAATCACACAGACGGTTATTCTGCGGCAACAAAAGAAAGGGCGGTTTTAGACAGAATATATATTACCAAGGATTATCATTTTGATAATTTAAACGGATTGGACTGGAACAAAATTTTTGAAATATTGCCGATATACAGAAATAAAAAAATGGAGAAAACAATTCAAAAATATTTTAAAGCTTATGATGACAATAGATTTTCCAAAACATAAAAACATTCTGTTGCAGATTTTAAAAGATATTTATTCGGATAACACAATCGGTCCGTTTTTGGGTTTTAAAGGTGGCACTGCAGCTTTGATGTTTTATGGGTTGACCCGCAACTCGGTTGATTTGGATTTTGATTTGCTGGACGAAAGCAAAGAGCAATTAGTGTTTGAAAAGATAAACAAAATTTGTTCAAATTACGGAAAAACAGTTGATTCATTTATAAAAAGATTTAACTTGTTGAATGTTATTTCTTACGACACAAAATCACAGAATATAAAAGTGGAAGTTAATCGCAGGGATTTTGGTTCAAAATATGAAATGAAAACATTGCTTGGGATTTCAATGTTGGTAATGGTTAAAGAAGATATGTTCGCCAACAAACTAATGGCAATGTATGAACGTGTAGGCAAAACCAGCCGAGACATTTATGATGTCTGGTTTTTCTGCAAAAACAACTGGCCGATAAATAAAGAATTGGTGGAGAAACGGTCGGGAACGTCGTATGTAAAAACTCTGCAAGAGTGCATAGAAATGCTTGAAAAAATGGATAACAAACATATTCTTGACGGACTTGGCGAATCACTTAGTGAACCGCAGAAAGATTGGGCCAGAACTAAACTTCGTTCAGACACAATATTTTTTTTAAAGGCAATGAAAGATTTATGAGGGTAAAACACATTGTTAGAAAACTTTTTCCGAATTTTTTGTTGGGGTGGTATCACTTTTGCTGGGCTTTGGTTGGGGCTGTAGTTTTTGGATTTGCAGGAATGGGCAAGAAAATGAAAATAATTGGGGTGACTGGGACCAGCGGAAAATCTACCACAACAGATTTTATTACGAGAATTTTGGAAGAAGTCCCTTCGACGGGCTCAGGGCAGGCGGGAAATAAAGTGGCGTCTGTTTCTTCCATACGATTTAAAGTTGGGGAAAAAGAGTGGGCAAATAAATACAAAATGACAATGCCGGGACGGTTTGTAATTCAGCAATTTTTGGCGCAGGCAAAAAAGGCAAAATGTAGCTTTGTTGTTTTGGAAGTTACCTCGGAGGGCATAAGGCAATTTCGCCATAAATTTATAAATTTTGATTGCGCTGTTTTTACCAACCTCTCCCCCGAACACATTGAATCTCACGGAGGTTTTGAAAATTACAGAAATGAAAAATTAAAATTGTTTCGCGCAACAAAAAATATTCATGTTATAAATGCGGATGATGAAAACGCAAAATATTTTTTGGATATTCCTGCAAAAAATAAAATTACTTTTTCAATTGAAGATTATAAAAAAGATTTTAATTTAAATTTGGTTGGAGAGTTTAATATTATGAATGCGCTTGCCGCAATTTCTGTTGCAAAAGCTTATGGTGTTAATTTTGAAATTTGTAAAAAAGCTTTAGAAAAGGCAAAAGGAATTTCAGGAAGAATGGAGGTTGTTTCAGAAAATCCAAAAGTTATTGTTGACTATGCTCACACTCCCGAGCAATTGGAGGCGGTTTATAAATCTCTGGATTATGGCTTTCGCCAGAAGGACGGGGGTGGTTTAATTTGCGTTTTGGGGTCTTGTGGCGGAGGCAGAGATAAATGGAAAAGGCCAATTTTGGGTAAAATAGCTGAAAAATATTGTAAAAGTGTTATAATCACTAATGAAGATCCGTATGATGAAAATCCACTTTCTATTATGAATGAAATTGAAAACGGATTTTCGCAAACTCGAAACTCGAATTCCGAAAAGATTTTAGACAGAGAAGAAGCCATTAAAAAGGCAATTGCCTTGACAAAACAGGGAGATGTTGTTATAATAACAGGTAAAGGATCCGAGCCATGGATGTGCCTTAAAAACGGCAAAAAAATTCCATGGGACGATCGTAAGATAGTAAAAAAATATTTAAAATAAAAATAAATATATGGAACATTTAAGAAATATAGAATTTGCGCCAGAAACAAAAGAAAATCCTGAAAATCTTATCAAAATTAATAACGAACAAACTTTAAAAATTAAAAGTAAAATTAAGCAAGAAGACGAGAGGTTTTTTGAAAGAAATAAAGAAAGATTTAATAGTGCCATTAAAAAAGTCATGCTTCTGCTTGCTTTAGTTGCCACAGAAGGATGCGGAAGAAATAATAAAACTGAGAAAAAAGTGCAAGTGCCACCGCCGGTTGTTTCAAAAAATGAAGGTCTAAGGAGGGTTATAAGAGAATTTGATACTACCGACAATAAAAGAATCCGTTTTTATAATGACGATACTTTTGAAGTAGAAGAACTTCCTGCGCCAAGGTTGATTACTCCACCAGTTGAGAAAGAAGAAGCGCAAAAAGAAGAACGCGAAGAAGCAGTAGTTGAAAACAAAAAACCTAAAGAAGAACGCGAAGAAGCAGTAGTTGAAAACAAAAAACCTAAAGTGGAAAAGAAAAAAGTAAAAACTAAAAAAGAAAAAGCGGCTGAAAAAGAAGAATGGGAAAAGCAAAAGGCGGAAAAATTAAAGAACGCGCGAGAGTATTTGGAAAAACTTGATAGCGAAAATAAAAACGAAGGCAAAAGGCACGCTAAAGTGACGCCCGGTAGCGAAGAAGATTATCTTAACAGTGACGTCCATTTAAAAATGCACGATGATGAAGAGAAAGCTATGCGCAATAAACCTCCTAAATTTAATAACTATTTTCAAAAATAATATGCCAATAATCAGTGAAGAAATAATAAAAGAGCAAATTGCCAAGGATTTAGACTTATCATCTTTTGATGAAAAAGAAAAAGATAAAATAACTTCGGATTTGTTAAAAAATATATCTTTGGCGGTAAATGTTGCCGTGTTAAACGAGTTAGATAATGAAGACAAGCAAGAGCTTGAGGTTATTTGCAAGTCGCCAAGAGAGAATGCTGTTTTGGAATATTTAGATTCAAAAATTGATAATTTCCAAGCTTTGTTGGCAAGAGTTGTTGAAGAAATTATTGATCAATTTCAAGAGGCAAGAAGTTTGTCGGCCGTTTAAATTAAAAAAACATGAAAATACAAGATATTTACAACCTAATGATTAAAATGGGGATTGAGTCGGATTTTAGGGGGGAAGAAGGCGTTAAAAAATTACTTTTGCGCAAGAAAAAAGCTTTTGAAAATCTTTCTGAAAAAGACAAAGAAGAATTTGACAAGGAAATGCTGGTAAATCCATATATGGATTCCGGTGTTTACAATATTTCGGACAACAAAGATATAAAAAAAGTTTTGGTTGGAATAGATATTGAGCCGGCAGAAATTTTAATGGCAAAAGAATTGGGCGACATTGATTTGGTTATAGCTCATCACCCCGAAGGAAAAGGTTTGGCGCAATTGGCGGATGTTATGGATTTGCAGGCGGATGTTTGCAACTATTATGGGGTGCCCATAAACGTGGCAGAAGGTTTAATGCGTGAAAGAATTTCTGAAGTTGCCAGAGGAGTCAATTCTTCAAACCACCAAAGAACTGTTGATACCGCCAGATTAATGAAGGTTAATTTTATGAATTCTCATACACCATGCGACAATTTGGCGGCTAAGTTTTTAAAAAATTTGGTTGATGAAAGAAAACCGGAAACAGTCGGAGAATTGGTTTCTATTTTAAAGGAAATTCCCGAATACAAAGAAGCGATGAAAATTGGAGTTGGTCCCAAAATTTTTGTGGGTTTGCCGCAAAACAGATGCGGAAAAATTGCCTTATCCGAAATTACCGGTGGCACAGAGGGGTCGCCAAAGCTCTATGAAAAAATGGCGCAGGCCGGTGTTGGCACAGTTGTTGGTATGCACATTTCCGAAGAGCACAAAAAAGAGGCCGAAGCTGCAAACGTAAATATTGTAATTGCGGGCCATATGTCTTCAGATTCTTTAGGTGTTAATTTATTAATGGATGAGTTGGAAAAGCAAGGAATTGAAATCGTTCCTTGCTCCGGTTTTACAAGATTTTCCAGGGTTGACTTTAAATAATTTTTGAATACAATGTCTATATGAGGGGGGTGCGAGATTTATTCTCTAGGACATAGTATTTTGCAGCGAAGCAGGCAAAAGTATATACCCGGATTCATTGTCCGAATCCGGACTCGAGAAACAATCCGAGATCGTTACAAATTATTTACTCCCCTCAACTAAAAACTGTCCCACACAACGGGATAGTTTTTAGTTGTAAAAATAATTGACATTGTAAAATAATGGGAATAATATTAAGTATAAAAATATTATATGAAAGGGAAAATTTTTTACATTACAAAGGGTAAATTGCAAGAAATTAAGAAAGAACACGATGAACTCGTGTCACTTGAACATAGCAAGTCATTAGATCAAGAAGCTCCAAAAATTCTTGAATCTGAAGATTTAAATTCGGAATTTGTAAGTTTTCAGGAAGACATAGGTTTTTTAAGGTCCAGAATTGACGAGCTTAAAAATATTTTGGATCATCATGAACTGATAAAAAATCCCGCTAAAAGTGCTCAAAATATCGTAGGAATCGGAGCCAAAGTAAAAATTGATATAAACGGGCAGAAGGATGAGTTTGAAATTTTGGGGACATTGGAGGCAAATCCCGCTTTAGGAAAGATCAGTAATGAATCTCCGGTGGGCAGGGCTCTTCTTGGTAAAAAAATAGGAGAAGAGATTACAATTTCTTCTCCCGCAAAAGCCACTTATAAAATTAAAGGCATTAAATACGAAATAAACTGAAAAATCAGGAACTGGCGAAAATATTTAATGATATGGCGAGATTCCTTCAGGCGGAAGGAGTTGCTTTTAAACCTTATGCATATCAGCGTGCTGCTTTGTCTTTGGAAGCTTTGCAAAAAGATGTTTCGGAAATTTACAGAGAGGGTGGAGTAAAAGCTTTGCTGGAAATCCCCGGAGTTGGTAAGGCAATTGCAGAACACATTGAAGAATATTTAAAAACGGGAAAAATAAAACCGTATGAAGAGTTAAAAAAGAAACTTCCACTACAATTAGACGAACTTATCAGAGTGGAGGGAATGGGAGTTAGAAAGGCAAAAAAACTATATCAAAAATTAGGAATTAAAAATTTGAAGGATTTGGAAAAAGCAGCCAATTCGGGCAAGATTGCTCCCCTATTTGGGTTTGGAGAAAAAACAGAAAAAAATATTTTGCAGGGTTTGGAATTTTTGAAAAGAGATAAGGGAAGATTTCTAATTCATGAAATTTTGCCGACTGCAAGAAATGTTGTTGAGAAATTAAAAAGCTTAAAAGAGGTTGATCAGATAAGTTTGGCCGGATCAATAAGAAGAAGAAAAGAAACAATCGGAGATGTGGATATTTTGGTTGTTTCAAAGAATCCCGGCAAAGTTATGGATTTTTTTGTCGGGCTGGACGGGGTTGAGAAGGTTTGGGGAAAAGGGGGTACAAAGTCATCTGTTAGAATGAAAGAAGGGTTTGATATGGATTTAAGAATTGTAAAAAAAGAAAGTTATGGTTCGGCTCTGCAATATTTTACCGGCAACAAAGACCACAATATCATCACCAGAAAAATTGCAATTGAAAAAGGATTAAAGCTTTCAGAATATGGGGTATTTCGCGGTTCAAAAATGATTGCCGGTAAAACAGAGGAAGATGTTTATAAAGCAATTGGGTTGCCGTTTATTGAACCCGAACTTCGTGAAAATGACGGAGAAATCGAAGTGGCCTTGCAAAATAAATTACCCAAGCTAATTGGATATAAAGATATTAAAGGAGATTTGCATTGTCATTCAGATTGGAATGGTGGAGAAAATTCAATTGAAGAAATGGCGCAGTCTGCAATTGAAATGGGCTATGATTATATCGGAATTTCAGACCATACAAAATTTTTGCACATAGAAAACGGCTTAGACGAAGCCAAACTTTTAAAACAGCGTGAATTTATAAAAAAATTAAACTCGAAATTCGAAACTCTAAATTCGAAATTTCGCATACTGCACGGGTGTGAGGCCAACATTTTAAATGATGGAAGCATAGACATTAAAGACGAAGTCTTGGAAAAATTAGATTATGTAATTGCCGGAGTTCATTCAACTTTAAAAATGGAAAAAAAAGAAATGATGGCGCGAATTGAAAAAGCAATGCGAAATCCAAATGTGGATATAATAGCCCACCCAACCGGAAGAATTGTCGGGCAAAGAGATGAATATCAAATTGATTTTGATAAAGTTTTAAAAATTGCAAAAGAAACAGGAATGATTTTGGAAATTAATTCGTCGTCAAGATTGGATTTACGGGACTTATATATCCGTCGAGCAAAAAATCAAGGAGTAATAATGATTATAAACACCGACGCGCACAAAAAAGAACAATTAAATTTAATGGAATACGGAATCGCCCAAGCCCGCCGCGGCTGGGTAGAGAAAGATGATATAATAAATACAAATTCAGCTGAAGAATTACTAAAATATTTTAAATAAATGCCAAAAGAAAAATCGGCGGGGGCTATAATTTATAGAATAGAAATTGGGGTGCCTCAATACCTGCTTTTGCATTATGCGCCTGCCGAAGAAGGAAAGCGGGGTCAATGGGGTTTTGCAAAGGGGCACGTTGAAGAGAGGGAAACTGAAGAAGAAACTGCCAGAAGAGAAATTGCGGAAGAAACCGGTATAAATGATTTGAAAATTATTCCGGGCTTTAAAAAATCAGAAAAATACTTTTTCAGAAAAGTTTATGGTTTAGAGGGTGAAGCACGAAAAAAAGCACCGTGGGTTTTTAAACTGGTTGTATTCTTTTTGGCTGAAACAAAAACAAAAGAAATAAAAATTTCAGAGGAACATATCGGATTTGCGTGGTTACCCATTGAAGAAGCAATCAAAAAAACAACATTCAAAAATTCAAAAAAACTGTTGCAGGAAGCAAACGAGTTTGTTTTAAATTTAAAAGTGTGATAATAAGTAAACAAGGTGTTCTTTGATTATTTTAACCAACGAGGAGAATATGAATACATCGCCGAAGATTTTTGTTTTGAATTATTGTTCCAACATGCCTGATTACCGCGTGAACGGCTACAAAGATAAGCTGTTCCAAAGATGTTATTTTGGCGGTTGCACAGATATTCTTGGAAAGCACTCAATTTCGAGTGTATCTAGTATACTTAGGTGGGCACAAACCAAATTTGGCACAATAAATGTTTGCGTGTGCGGAGCTATTGAGAATGAGGTCGAGCTGAAAGGTCGATTGCTGAAATATGGGTGTATGTTTGAAGATCAAACGAGGGCTCCACAGATTGTTGCAACTGTTTTTTCCCGTGGAGTTGACATAGAGACAGGGATTTTTTCTGTCGCCAGGGATGCGTTTGGACCGTTTGCCGCTTTCTTTTTGATTGATGAAAATATACACATCGCGATGTCTGACGCGCAAGATTCTTTGAAGTTATTTTTCGGATTTGGCGAAGGTGCGGTCATTGTCACGTCTGTTCGTGAAGATATTGAGACGTTGGGATTTAATCTTGTGCGTCCCGATGATCCGGCACTTTTGCCGGGGGAAATTTTGATTTTGCACGAAGGGAAATTTAAATTCTCCAACAGATTTGTCAGAATCAAGCCGCAACGTCCGGTAATGGCTGTGGGCTAAACAAATCAAAAACCGCTCCCTTTTCGGAGAGCGGTTATTTTTTTATTTGGCTTTTACTTCTTCGATGATTTTTACAAACACATCCGGATATCCTTTTGCCAATTCGGATAATACTTTTCTGTCTAATTCTATTTTTTTTGTTTTTAATCCATTAATCAATCTGCTGTAGGTAATTCCATTTTCACGGGCCAATGCATTGATTTGAATATTCCACAAACCGCGGAATGCTCGTTTTTTTACCTTTCTGTCGCGGTATGCATAAGTCAAAGCGTGCCTTAATGCATCTTTTGCTAATTTAAATTTTGATTTTCTTCCGTATTTAAAACCCTTTGTTTGTTTTAAAACATTTTTCCTGTGTTTTCTGGATTGTACGGCTCGTTTAATTCTTGACATGATAAGATATTATTATTTTTTATTTGGTTAACCACTTCTTTAAATGCTGTGCTTCTGTCTTTGAAAGAGGAATCCATTTGCGACCTTTTCTCTTTCTCTCTCCTGTCTTTTTTGACCTGTAGTGGTTTTGACCGGTCATTCTTCTTAGAATTTTGCCATTTTTGGTTATTTTGAATCTTTTAACCAATGCTTTTTTTGTTTTGTTCATGCTAGTGTTTGGAGACAATCATTGTGAAACCTCTGGGCTCACGCTTTAATTCTCTCTCTGTTTTAATTGGTATTAATAAATTTAGTTTTTCCAGAAACAATTTTACTTTTTCTGTTGCAAATTGCCCCATTGCTTTTTCTCTTCCGCGAAGCGACATGTTGATTTTTATTTTGTCTCCATTGTCCAAAAACTTCTTTGCTTGGTTTGCCCTGATTTCCATGTCGTGCGGAGAAATTTTAAAAGTCAGCCGTATTTCTTTTAATTCTCCGCCCTTGGGCTTGGTCATTTTCTTTTCTTTCTTTGATTGGCTGTAAAGATATTTTCCGTAGTTGGCAATTCTGCAGACCGGTGGTTCAACTTTTTCGGTAACTTGAATTAAATCCAAACCTTTTGACTTTGCCAAATCAATCGCCACAAAAATATTCATTACTCCAAGCTGTTCGCCTGTTTCAGAAATTACTCTGACTTCTTTTGACCGTATAAAATTGTTTATAAGTATTTTGTCCAAATATTTTATTTATTTAATTAGTGGAAGTGGCGGTGTTGAAACCGCGTCTGAAAAGTTTTTTAAAATAATTCTACAAGTTTAGCCAGTTCTGTTTTTTAGGGTGCTAAATAAAGAACTGACAAAATTTTTAACACCTTATCTCCATAAATTTCGGAAATTTTCAGGAGAATAAAATTTCCTATCCTAATAATATAACACCTTCACTCCATTTATTAGGAGTCAATGGTAAAGATGCCGCATTAAGCGAAAGCTAACGCGGGTTGCTTATTAAATAAATTAGCAATTATGTTTTTTCTTGAATATTTAAGAGCTCCAAGAAAGCTCTACTTGCCTTATTTTAAAGAACCAGTCATCGAAACATTCACTCCCTTGTCGCGCCGAAGCCTCGGCGAAGGCGGACGAATCCGCTAACTTCGCGAGAGTTCCCGCGAAATTTCTCTATCCACATCACGCTTTTTTATCTTCTCTTTTTTATCAAATTTTTTCTTTCCTTTAGCTAATGCGAATTCGAGCTTTATTCTACCATTGTTGTCATAAATTTTCAAGGGCACAAGCGCAAATCCCTTAGTTTTGGTTTTTCCTATCAAATAATCTATCTCTTTTTTGTTCAATAAAAGTTTTTTATTTCTTTCTTCTTTGTAATCTGCCCCCGCATTATTCGGCTGATACGGAGGCACTTTTACTCCCAATAAAAACGGTTCTCCGGAATTTACCGACACAAAAGCCCCCGACAAATTTATATGCCCAGTTTTAATAGATTTAACCTCCTGCCCAAACAAAACCATCCCCGCTTCAAATTTTTCCAGAATCTCATAGTTAAACCACGCTTTTTTGTTGTCGCTGTAGACTTTCATAAAATCCGATGCCGTCATTGCGAGGAGTCGCAACGACGCGGCAATCTAAATATATGATAGCACAAATTTTTTGGCTTGACAAGACCTTAAAAGAAGCGTATAATTAAATTGGAAAGGTAGAGAGTGCTCTGCCGAATTGACAACTTTTTCAGAAAGAGGTGACGCTATGTCCAGTTTTTGCAAGGCACATTATGCCCTCAAACCGAACACTTCGCGTTAAAATACCTTGTAATTGAAGGTATTTTTTTATTGAAATTTTCCAATACGAATGTTTTTAACTTTCTGCTTCTTGATAATACCTCTTTT
>Ga0114951_10005638_pt1 | contig 11450 bp, 9 predicted proteins | sample AM7aDNAmetaG_FD_88677 | JGI IMG/M metagenome (GOLD analysis project Ga0114951, IMG submission 88677) | Freshwater microbial communities from Finland to study Microbial Dark Matter (Phase II) - AM7a DNA metaG | ecosystem: Environmental > Aquatic > Freshwater > Lake | place: Finland: Lake Alinen... | reverse complement strand
GTGCGATAGTCGTCAAATTTCCGTTCCGTGTCCTTGCCGAACCAGAACATGCTCGTCAGCGGCGCGAGGCCGATGGTCTTGGACGGCTTCCGGTTTTTGTCCGCGGCGAGAACGTTGTTCGTCTCGCGGAAATACAAAACGGCCTTGATGCTGCATCTTGTCGTCTCGCCGGGCCGGATGAAAAATTCATACGCGCCGGCGCAGCTCACGCTGTCGAGGATGGCGTAAAGGCGCAGTTCGCTGTCGTCCTTCTGCGGCTTGCCCAGCCACCAATCGGTGAAGATGGGAAATTCCTCGCCGCGGTCGCCTTCGCCGGAATCCAGCGCCAGCCCGCGCGCGGATTCGCCGTAGTGCAGATTTTTCCCGAGCAGCCGGAAATAGCTCGCGCCGAGAAAGGCGCCGAGTTCATCCAGTTGATTGGCCTGGTTCAGCGGATACAGCACGCGGAAACCGGCATAGCCCGTCTTGGTCGGAATTTTGTCTGCGATGTCCAGCTTGCCGTAATCGAAAAAATCCTGCACGAAGCGGATCGGCTGCGTGTGCGTCAGCGTGAATTCATTGACGTGCACCGGTTCCTGATAGAGATAGCCCGGATGAAAAAACTCCACGCGAAAGGGCAGATTGTCCGCCGCCCAGAGCGCGCGTTCGCGGCGGAAGCGGATTTCGCGGTATTTGTCGTAGTCGAGATTGTCCTGCCGCAGCACCTTCGGCAAATCTGCGCGCGGCGAATGGAAAGGCGACTTGGCGCGCTCGAGCGCGCGCTGGGCGACGTAATCGAGATTTACCTCGACGGATTCCGCCGCGAGACCAACCGAGGCGGTCAGCAAACTTCCAATCAGAATCAGCAGGCCACAGGGTCGAAACATCTTGGCACAATCAATAACCAAACCGCCTGAATTTGCAAGCACGGCGCAGCTCCCGGCGGAACGCCGGCGGAAAAATTGTCAATCCAAAGTTTGCCAAAGGCGTCCAGCATCAAAAACTTCAACTGTCCTGTCTCATTATTAAAACCCAAGCTTGATTTTTAGACACCCAGGCAAACCAACGAATTGCAATTGCAATTCATAAAAAAAGCCGCAGCGATGGCTGCGGCTTTGGCTCAAGCATTGATTATTGCAGCCGGTGAGCCGGCGTAAGTGAGCTTAAAGAGCAGGTCGGGTTCGTGCCCACTTGGGTGAGCGCGTAAGAGCCACCGACCGGACAGGGCGGCAGGCTACCTGCCGAGTTCAGTTTGATATAGGGCGTCAGGTCGGTGGTCAGCGTGACGGTCGCGCCAGTTGACTTGCCCTTCTCTATCGCGAACTGATTGCATGCAGAATCAATCTGGCGAAGGTTGTTGATGCAGGCGTTACATTGCGAAGTGGCGCGGGCCTTCACGAAGTTGGGTATCGCGATGGCCGCCAGCAGGCCGATGATGGCCACGACAATCATGATTTCAACCAGCGTAAAACCCGCCGGACGGACTTTGTTTGTGAGTTTCATATGTTTGCTTTCTATTTCCGCAGCGGAACCACGCGTCAGGCGGTTATATTATTTATGACATTTGCGTTCCGGGATTGCCTGACACAACTGCGTTGGCACTAACATAGCAATCGTAAAACCAAGACCGGGAAATAGCACGAAATTGGCCGTAGGAAGCGGCCTGATTCTTTTGTAGGAAGGCTTCTTACAGAATCCGACGGCGGAAATTTTCAGCGCGGCTGCTGGCTTTCGTGCCAGCGGACGGCTTGAAAAATCAGTTCGTTGATGTTGGCAAGATTCAGCTTGTCCTTGATGCGGGCGCAATAGCCGTGAACCGTCTTGAAGCTCACCTTCATCTGCTCGGAAACCTGGCGCGGGCTGAGGCCGCGACCGAGCAGTTGAAACACCTCCAGCTCGCGGTCGCTCAAAATCTCCACCGCCGTCGGCTTGGTCGCCGTGCCTTGCACGATTTTCTGGGCCAGCAGGGAATTCACGGCGTTGCTGTAAAACAGCCCGCCGCCGGCGACCGTGCGGATGGCATCGAGCACCTTGCTGGTGGCTTCGCGCTTCATGATGTAGCCGACGGCCCCGGCGCGCATGGCGCGTTCGGCATACAGCGTTTCATCGTGCATGGACAAAACGAGCGTTTTCACCTGCGGATGCTGCGCCTGCAAATCTTTTATAAGTTCCAGCCCGGAACCGCCTTCCAGCGAAATGTCCACCACGGCAATCTGCGGCGACAAGCTCCCGATCAACCCCAGCGCCTCCCGGGCGCTGCCGGCCTGCCCACACACTTCCAGATCGGCTTCCTCGTTGATCAAATTGCTCAACCATTCGCGCACCAGCGGATGATCGTCCACCAACAGGATTTTAGTTTTCATCAGAATTATTTTCTGTGGCCGGCTGGCGGGGGTTTAAAATGCACACCGCCCGCACGCCGCCAGCGGGCAGATTTTGGATGTCAAACGTTGCGCCCACCATGCGGGCGCGATAATCCATGATGCGCAGCCCCATGCCTTTTTTCGCGCGAGCATCCGCCGGCAAACCCGCACCATCATCCGTGATGGCCAGCAGCCGGGTTTCGCCCAAGCCTTCCAGCGAAATGACAATGTTCCGCGCGCGCCCGTGGCGGACGGCGTTGCTCACCGCCTCCTGCGCGATGCGATACAAATGAGTTTGTGCCTCGATGCCCGCCAGTTCCACCGGCCCGGCGCAGGCAAAACGGCAGGACACATTGAAGGCGGTGGAAACGTTGGCCGCCAGATTTTGCAACGCGTCCGGCAGCCCGTTCGCCTCCAGTTCGACCGGGTGCAGGCTGCGCGCCAGTTTGCGGGTCAGCTCAATGGCCTCCTCCGTCATGGCCACCAAGCGGCCGGCGGCGGCGGCTTCCGCTACGGATTTGTCCGCCAGTTTTTTTGCCAGCACTTTGCCGGCGAGCGCGGTGGCCGTGAGCTGCTGGCCCAGGCTGTCGTGCAAATCATGGCCGATGCGACGCTGCTCGCCTTCGGCAATTTCCAGAATTTCCTGCTCCAGCCGGTTGCGCTCCCGGATTTCCTCCCGCAATTTTTCCGTCCGCTGCTCCACCATCTCCCGCAACTCGTCACGCGCTGAAAACAAAACAATCACCAGCAGAAACATTGAGAAGCGAATGCCCATGTTCCAAATCGGGGTCAGCTTATCGGCATACCGCTCTCCCGCCGCCATGTCCGCCACCAGCCAGACCGCCGCCGCCAGCACCGCCATGACAAAGGCCCAGCTCCGGCCCATGCGCCGCAGCACAAATAAAATCGGCAGGAGATAAAATACCGAAAGGGTCAACTGGTAGCCGGTGGCAAAATCGAAATAACCGACCACCGCCAGCAACCCCAGCCCGACCAGCACATCCGCCGGATTGATTTTCTTCTGAGCCATCCGCGAAAATGTGGCGGGTTTGGCCGCCAGGAACAAGCGAAAGAAACATCAATCCAGCGTTTGCCGGTAGCGCTTGACGCCGATGAACAGCATCACCGTCACGAAGAGCGCAATCGGCCACAAGTCCGGCGCGCATTCGGCCAGGCCGTTGCCCTTCAGCAAAATCCCGCGCACGATGCGCAGGAAATGCGTCAGCGGCAGGCATTCGCCCAAATCCTGCGCCCAGCCCGGCATCCCGCGAAACGGAAACATGTAGCCGGAGAGCAGCAGCGATGGCAGGAAAAAGAAAAACGCCATCTGCACCGCCTGCAACTGGTTTTTGGCGATGGTCGAGAACGTGATGCCCACCGCCAGGTTCGCCACGATGAACAGCAGCACCAGCAGCACCAGCAACGGCACGCTGCCGAGCATCGGCACGTTGAACAGGAATTTTGCCGCCAGCAGCACCAGCGCCACCTGCACATAGCCGACCATGATGTAAGGCACGATTTTGCCGATGATAACCTCGCCGGGATGCACCGGCGTGGACAAAAGATTTTCCATCGTGCCGCGCTCGCGTTCGCGCGTGATGGCGAGGCCGGTGATGATGATCATGGTCATCGTCAGCATCACGCCGATGAGGCCGGGCACGATGTTGTATTGGCTAATGCTTTCGGGATTGTAATGCTGGTGCGCGATGAGGTTGAACGGCGGCGCGGAGGCCTGCAACCGCGCGAGCGGCCCGGTGAGGTCGCGGTTGATGACGGTGGTGGCGAGCGTGCTCACCGCCGCCTGCGCGAACCCGACGGCGGAGGGATCGGTGGCATCGGCTTCGAGGAGCAATTCCGGTTTTTCACCGCGCAACAGTTTTCGCGAAAAATCCACCGGCACCGTCACGGCGAACTGCACCGTGCCTTCGGCCAGCCAGTGCTGGATCTCCGCCGCGCTGTGCGCCTCGCGCGTGAGGTCGAAATAACTGCTGTTGCGCAAGCCCCAAACAATTGTGCGTGAGAAAGTGCTGTTGTCCGCCGCGTAAACCGCCGTCGGCAGATGCTTGGGATTGGAATTGATGGCAAAGCCGAAGAGGATGAGCTGGATCATCGGGATGCCAATCATCATGCCAAAGGTGACGCGGTCGCGCCGCATCTGGATGAATTCCTTGAGCACGATGGCCAGGAAGCGCTGAAAATTGAAGGCGTGCCGCTTCATGTAAAATTATCCTTCGCGGTTTCCATCAGGCTGATGAACACATCTTCCAAGCCCGCTTCAATTTTCGTCCACCGATGCGCCGCCGTCATGAACGGCGCGACGCTCGCGTGCAACTTTTCCGCATCACGTCCGCTGACGTGCAACGTAGTGCCAAACGCCACGACCTGTTCCACACCCGGCAACCCGCGAATCTTGTCCGCGAGCGCCGCCAGATTTGCGCCGGCCACTTCCCACGTGGTCAGCCCGCCGGCTTTGACCACCTCATCCACCGTGCCGCTGGCGAGCAGATTGCCATAGGCGATGTAGGCAAGCCGGTGGCAGCGCGAGGCCTCGTCCATGTAATGCGTCGTGATGAGCACCGTCAAACCGCCGGCGGCGAGCTGGTGGATTTCATCCCAAAAATCGCGCCGCGCCTTCGGGTCCACGCCGGCTGTCGGCTCGTCGAGCAACAGCAACTGGGGTTCATGGATGAGACACGCCGCGAGCGCGAGCCGCTGTTTCCAGCCGCCGGACAAAGTGCCCGCGAGTTGCCGCCGCCGCTCGGTCATGCCGAGCCGTTCCAGACTTTTTTCCACGGCGGCCGGGCGCTGCGGCATCGCGTAAAGGCGCGCGATGAAATCCAGGTTTTCCTCAATGGTCAGATCTTCGTAGAACGAAAATTTCTGCGTCATGTAGCCGACGCGTTTTTTGATCTCGGCGGATTCGCTCCGAAAATCCAGGCCGAGGCAATGGCCGCTGCCGGCGTCTGCCTTGAGCAGGCCGCAGAGCATCCGCAGAAACGTCGTCTTGCCGCTGCCGTTCGGGCCGAGAAAGCCGTAAATCTCGCCGGGCCGCACCTGCATGGCGATATGGTTGACGACCGTCCGCCCGCCGAATTTTTTCGTCACGTCGCGGACGTCAATGGCGAAGGTCTCCATAATCAGACGCCGCGCTGCTCCGGCGGCCAGATGATTTTGTGCTGCTGGATTTGAAAGCGCACCGGCAGCGCATCGGCGATGATGGCTTCGGCCAGTTCCTTGCGTGAAATCGGCGTGTGCCGGTCGGGAACTTTTTTCAAGACCTTGTTCCGCTGCCCCGACGTCAGCGGATGCACCCACGAAAACAGGAGCGGGCAAACAGCCGCCAGCTGATGCTCGGAAATTTGCAGCTTGGCCCAGTCATAATCTTCGCGCGTGCCGATGACGAATTTGATTTCATCCGTGGATTTCAGGTGAGCGAGGTTTGAAATTAGATTCCGCGCCGACTCGCCGCTGGACGGGCATTTCAAATCCATGATGCGATGCACGCGCGGATCAATTTTGGAAACATCATGCGCGCCGCTGGTTTCGATGAGCACGGTGAAACCGTCGTCGCCCAAAGCCTTCATCAACGGCAGGGAATTTTTCTGAAGCAGCGGCTCGCCACCAGTCAGTTCGACCAGCGGCAATTTAAGATTTGAATTTTGAGATTTGAAATCTCCGAAAGGCTTTGCCAGTTCACGAACTTTTTTCAGCACGTCCGCCAGCGTCTGCTTTTTGCCCTCGGCGAAGGCGTAGGCGGTGTCGCAATACGAGCAGCGCAAGTCGCAGGCGGTGAGCCGGATGAAGACGCACGGCAGCCCGGCGAAGGTGCTTTCGCCCTGCAGGCTCAAATAGATTTCATTGACGACGAGAGTGCCGGTCACAGCCGCAGTCTAGCGGATGGGCGGGAAAATGAAATGCCATTGCACGCTGGGTTGGCTTTTGCCGTCGGATGAATTACCTTTCTGGAAACCAACCAGAAGCATTGATGAACCATTGGATTTTTAAAACTGTTGTAGCCATCATCGCGCTGGCGACGGGGTTGACGCCGGTGACCCGAGCGCAAAGCCTCGACCAAATTGGCGTGACGCTGCTCCGCGCCATGACCACGAATGTTGACGGCTTCGGCATCCGCGTGGCGCAGCCGGAGGCAAACTTGAATGTCGACAACAGCCAGCCATCGGTCTTTGAAATCAACCCCGGCGTAGTTGGACAGCCGGTGGGTTTGTTTACCTATTACAGCTGCCTCGGCACCGCAACCGGCTTCACGAACACTGTCGGCTTGGAATCCGGACACGCGGACGGCGTAGGCGACGGGTTTTACAGCGTCGCCTACGGCGTGGCGACGAACGTGGCGCACATCGACAACTATGATGCCTGGTTTTTCATCACCAACTATGTTTTCAATTTGGCACCGATGCCGGCCGCGGTGTCGGTTATAAACCAAAGCTACACTTTCGGCCCGCTGGCTGTCACCGTCCAACAGGGGATAGATTCCGCATACGACGATTACACCACGATATCCGGGGCGCTGTTTGTTTCCGCTGCCGATAATGGCGGCAATGTCCATGCGCCGGGAACCAGCTATAATTGCATTTGTGTTGCCGCCTTTGGCGGCGGTTCCAGCATCGGTCCGACCATTGATAATGGCCGTTGCAAGCCCGACCTCACCGCCCCCGGCGGCGAAACAAGCTTTTCCACACCGGAAGTCGCCGGCGCGGTGGCCGTGCTGATGCAGGCCGCGTTGCGCGGCGACGGCGGCAGCAATACGAACGACGCGTCCGACATGCGCACCATCAAGGCGCTGCTGCTCAACGGCGCGGTGAAACCGGCAGGCTGGACGAACGCCAATTCCTCGCCGCTCGACGCGCGCTACGGCGCCGGGGTGCTGAACGTGTTCAATTCCTACGAACAACTCGCCGGCGGTGAACAGTTTATTTGCGCGTCAAATTTTATTTCCCTCGGCGCCGCCCATCCCCCCGTCGCCGCGACCAACACGATTGCCAGGTCGAGCGGCTGGGACGCGGAAACCATTTCAAGCGATGCGACCAACGACGCGGTAAATCATTATCTTTTCAATGTTTCCAACGGCATGGTCACAGCCACGCTGGTCTGGAACCGGCAGCTTGGCGAAACCAACATCAACGATTTGGATTTATTCTTGTTCAACGCGGCCAACAGCAACCTGGTCGCGTGCAGCACCAGCCGCGTGGACAACGTGGAGCATATTTTCGCGCCGCAGCTGGCGGCGGGACGCTATGATTTGGAGGTTCTGAAAAACGGCGGCACCAATGTCGTCAGCGACGCCGAAACCTACGCGCTGGCGTGGGCGTTTATCACACCGGGCTTGAGCATTGCCAAATCCAGCACCAACGCCACGGTGTCGTGGCCGGCATATCCAGCAGGCTTCCTGGTCGAAACCACCACCAACCTCACGACGCCGGCTTGGAGCAGTAACGCACTGCCAACGACCGCTTTCACGAACAGCAGGAACACCCTGACTTTAAATGCGACAAATGCGTTCCGGTTTTTCCGGCTGCGCAGTCCGAATTTTTGAGTTGGCCGAGGGCGAAATGCTTTCCGATTTTGTAGCTGGCTGAGATGGCTTCGGTGATGAAGTTCTTTCCGATTTCAACTGCCGCCGGCAAATCGTGACCGAGCGCCAGCGCCGCGCAAATCGCGGCGGAATAAGTGCAGCCAGTGCCGTGCGTGGAAACGCCGCGCACAAATGGGGCGGACAAAATCAACTCTGTTTCGCCGTCAAAAAAAACGTCCAGCGCTTCGCGGGAATTTTTCATATGCCCGCCTTTCAGCAAAACCGCGCAACCGAAGAGCGAATAGATTTCGCGCGCGGCGGCGCGCATCTGTTCCGGCGAACGAATTTTTTGTTCCGCGAGAATTTCCGCCTCGTCCAGATTTGGCGTGACGAGCGTTGCCAACGGCAGAAGTTTTTCCCTCATCACTTTTTCCGCCGCTGGTTCCAGCAGCCGCGCGCCGCTGGTGGAAACCATCACGGGATCGATGATCAGTTTTAAGTCTTTAATGTTTAGTTTTGAATTGCGGAAGAATTTTGCGACCACGGAAATGTTTTCCACCGAGAACAACATGCCGGTTTTCACCGCCACCGGTTCAAGCTCTTCCACAACAGCTTCCATTTGCTGGCGCAGCATTTTCGGCGAGCACGGCTCGACGCCGAGGATGCGCCGCGGATTTTGCGCGGTGAGACAGGCGATGGCGCTGGTGCCGTGAACGCCGAGCGCGGCGAAGGTTTTCAAATCGGCCTGAATGCCCGCGCCGCCGCCGCTGTCGGAGCCGGCGATGGTGAGCGCGACGGGCCATTGTCTGCGTTTTGTCATGCGCAGAATTTAACGGAGCAACGGACAACTTGAAACTTGGAACTTGCGGGGTCATCTTGGGCGCATGGACAAAGACAAAGTCGCAGAAATTTTGGTGGAGATTGGCACGCTGCTCGAATTGAAGGGTGAAAACCCATTCAAGACGCGGGCTTACTCCAATGGCGCGCGCACCCTCGAAGGCCTGAACGAGCCGCTGGCAAAAATCGTCGCGGAAAAACGCCTGGGTGAAATCAAGGGAATCGGCGCGGCGCTGGAACAAAAAATCACGGAGCTCGTCGAGACTGGCAAGCTGAAATATTACGAGGAACTTAAGGCGTCAATCCCGCCGGGACTGTTGGAAATGTTGGAGATTTCCGGCCTTGGTCCGAAGAAAATTCAAGCGCTAAATAAAAAACTCGGCATTGATTCGATCGAAAAACTGGAAGCCGCGTGCAAAGCTGGCAAAGTCGCGGAGCTGGACGGCTTTGGCGAAAAGACACAGGCAAACATTTTGGAAGGCATCGCGTTCAAGCGCACCTACGCGAGCAAGCATCTGTTAAGCGACGCGTGGCTGGCAGCGGAGCCGCTGCTGGAAAATTTGCGGCAGCATCCCGATGTCATCCGGTGCGGCACGGCGGGCAGCTTGCGGCGGTTCAAGGAAGTCATCGGCGACATAGATCTGCTGGCGTCCTCCAAAAATGCGGCGGCGGTGATTGAATTTTTTGTTTCACAGGAAGGCATCGTGAAAGCCCTGGCCAAAGGCGACACGAAGGCGAGCGTGATTCTGGACGGCGGCATCCAGTGCGATTTGCGGGTGGTGAGCGACGCGGAATTTCCCTTCGCGCTGGCGTATTTCACCGGCAGCAAGGAGCACAACATCGTGATGCGCCAGCGGGCGATTCAGCGCGGGCTGCGGCTGAATGAATACGGCTTGTTCAAATCTAAGGAAGAGACGCGCGACGCGAAATTGCGCGTGGCGTGCGTGGACGAGGCAGAGATTTTTGCCAAACTGGACTTGGCGTTTGTGCCGCCGGAATTGCGTGAGGATCACGGCGAATTTACGGCGGCGGGGAAAAATGATTTGCCGAAACTGGTCGAGTGGTCGGATTTGAAGGGCGCGCTGCACAATCACTCGAACTGGAGCGATGGCCACAATACACTCGAGGAAATCGCCGAGTTTATGGATGGACTTGGCTTGGAATACTGGGCAATCACGGATCACTCAAAGGCCTCGTTTCAGGCGAATGGGCTGGATGCGAAGCGGCTGCGCGAGCAAATCAAAAAGATCAGCGAGCTGAACAAAAAATTCGCCGCCGAAGGCCGTGAGTTCCGGCTGTTGACCGGCAGCGAGGTGGATATTTTGAAAGACCGGCTGGATTTCGACGACGACGTTTTGGCAGAACTGGAAGTGGTCGTTGCCAGCTTGCATGTGCCGTCTAGCAGCGAGGCGGAGAATACGAAGCGATTGATTCGCGCGGCGGAAAATCCGTTTGTTCACATGCTCGGCCATTTGACCGGCCGGCTGCTGCTGGAACGCGAGCCGTATCCGCTGAATATCCACGCGGTGATTGATGCTTGTGCGGCGACGGGAACATGGATTGAGTTGAATTGCAACCCGTATCGGCTGGATTTGGACTGGCGTCACTGGCTCTACGCGAAGAGCCAAGGCGTAAAATGTGTCATAAATCCAGACGCACATCGGAACGCCCATGTAGGCTTTCTCCGGCTCGGTGCCGGCGTCGCGCGCAAGGGCTGGCTGGGAAAGGCGGAGGTGATCAACACTCTGCCAACGTCCGGCTTACGGATGCAATTGCAACAAAAACGCAACAGCCACGTGTCGTAACGGTGTCAATTCACCCAATTTATGGCTATTCGACCGCCGATAATTAACCGAAAAATGTTTTGACGGGGTTCTTGCCTGCCTGATAAATTTATCAGGCAATCGTCCGATAAGTTTTTTTGAATGCGGGAAACTGTCGGCGGTCAAAACCACGCGAAGTAAAATGAAGAAAATTTTCGTCTCCGTCGGACTAGCTGCAGCAGGTGCAGCGGTCATGTCATCCGCCCGTGCCCAAAGCATGGAGGCGGAGGCAAGCCCAAAGCTTTGGAACGTGAGCGCCAGTTTGCGTGGCTTTTACGATGACAACTACTCGGTGACGCCCGCACAAAAGGGCAGTTTTGGCGTTGAATTTTCCCCCTCGGTTTCAGCGAATGTGGCTTTTGGTCAAACCGATATTGGCATCCGTTACACCTTTGGGATGTATTATTACCTCCAACGGGATCAAGATGGTATCAATCCGTTTGACCTTACCCATACCGGCGATTTATGGGTGGATCACGCGTTTAATGAACGCTGGAAATTAAATCTGACCGACTCGGCGGCGGTTGGCCAAGATCCGCAATTGGTTCAAGGCGGCGCAGTGGTGCGCGTGAATGGCAACAACTTGGGTAACCGCTTCAGCGCCAAACTGAATACAGATTGGACGAGGGATTTCAGCACTTCGCTACATTACGGAAACAATATTTACGTTTATAGCGATAACAGTGTCACCAACAATCCATCTAATCCCAGCGAAGCCGCTTTGCTTAACCGCATTGAGCAGAATGCCGGCCTTGACTTGCAGTGGCATTTCACACCAGACACCATTGGTTTTGTTGGATATAACTATAGTTGGGTGCGATATGATGGTAATGGTCAAATAGCCGCTCCCTTCATTCTAATCAATCCACCCAGCCCGCCGCGGACAATTTATTATAACAGCAGTGCACGTGACTT
>Ga0114951_10005636_pt1 | contig 11452 bp, 2 predicted proteins | sample AM7aDNAmetaG_FD_88677 | JGI IMG/M metagenome (GOLD analysis project Ga0114951, IMG submission 88677) | Freshwater microbial communities from Finland to study Microbial Dark Matter (Phase II) - AM7a DNA metaG | ecosystem: Environmental > Aquatic > Freshwater > Lake | place: Finland: Lake Alinen... | reverse complement strand
GAATGAAGCCTCTGCGGTTCTCTGCGACTCTCTGCGTCTCTGCGTTTCACCCGTTTTGGCAAGCATCCGGATAAGCAAGGGATGAACCACCTGAAAAGAGCAGAAATTGTGAAAGCAGAAAGCAGAAATAAGAAACGGCGGAATGGAAAGCGCGGGCCTTTGGATTTCTGCTTTCTGCTTTCCCAATTTCAGCGTTTCCCTTGCAGGAAGAACCTCCCATGAATTTGTTATCACCCATTAACCAAGGCAAGACTATGCATTCGACCAATGGTATTCGTAAAACCGCGTTTTCATCCGTCATTCCCCTGGCCGGGTTGCTGCTGGCCGGCCTCCTGGGCGGGGCTGGCGTCCAGGCGGGGCAAGTTGATCTTACACCGCCGCCCACCATGCCCAAAGGATGACCGCCAACCCGCTATCTGCTTATGCCGCTCCACCCTGTTTCTTTCGGTAACCAACCTGCGACTATGAAATCACCCTGCCATTCGCCGAGTGAGGCCGTGACTCTGGCCCGCACACTTCCGCTGACCCTGCCGCCGCGATTCCGCCGCCTGCTCAGCGGGATGACTTTGCTGGCTGCGCTGGGCACGGCCCTGGCCACGGACCCGCGGCCGGCCAACCTCATCTTGCGCGCCCAGATGAGCGACGCCAGTTCGCCGCTGACCGACAGCGCCACCAGCCCGCTGAGCTTCACCGCCTTCGGCTCCGGCCAGCTTTACAGCCAGACCAGCGTGCCGGCGGGCACTTACGGCGCGGTCACCGTGTCGGCGGCGTCCAGCAACTCCCTTGGCACCGCCGTGGCGCTGACGACTTCATCAGGGTCGGGTTGGATAACCGGCACCGGTGCCAATAAGCTCAACAGCCTGACGAACAACTTCACCGCCATGGCCTGGGTCCAGCCGACCGCGTTTCCGGGCGTGCAGCGGGTGCTGTCGGATAACTACTCGACTGGCACGAGCTGGGGCTTCGGACTATCCGGCAGTAATGTTTATTTCACCAAATACAGCATCCTCAACTGCTCCTCCACTGGTTCGCTTCCCAGTGCTGGCCAGTGGTACCACATCGCTGTGTCCGCAAGTTCCAGCGGTGGCATCAGCTTTTACATCAACGGGCAGGCGGCCGGCACGGTGACCAACACTGGCAACAACAACACCAGCACGGCCGCCTTCATCGTGGGCGCGCTGAATTCCTCCGGCTCCGAGCAGCTCCAGGGCAGCATGGATGACATCCGGGTGTATAACGCCGTGCTCACCGCCAGTGAAATTGCCCAAGCCGGCGCGGACGGCAGCGGTGGCGGATCGCCAAACGGGCAGTTCGACCTTGCGCGGCCGTCCGGCAGCATGGCGTTTGGCTACTTCGTTACCAACTTCCCGAACGGCAACTTCCTGGTGACCGACCCCTACCGGACGGTCAACGGCAAGACCAACTGCGGCGCGGTTTACCTCTACCACGGTGCCACCTTGACCAACATCTGCGTCCTGACTGGCAGCCAGGACAACGACCGCGTCGGCCTCGGCGGCATCCAGATGCTCACGAACAACTACTTCCTGGTGTACAGCCCCAACTGGTCCAGTGGCACCGCCACCAATGCCGGCGCGATCACCTGGTTCAACTCCACCAACGGCTACAGCGGCTCGACCGGCGTCAGCAACGCCCTCTCTTCCGCCAACAGCTTGGTGGGATCATACACCAACGACTCGATTGGCAACTTCTCGGTCAACTGGGCCTACTTCTACGCCCTGAGCAACGGCAACTACGTGATCATGTCCCCGAACTGGAACGTCAACCGCGGCGCGGTGACGCTTGCCAGTTCCTCCGTGGGAGTGCGGGGCGTTGTTGGCAGTGCCAACAGCATGGTGGGATACACCGCCAACGACAGCTATTACTGGAGCTTGAGAATGCTCCGCAACGGCAACTTCGTCATCTCCTGGTCTTACGCCGATGACTACATCAACGCTCGAACCGACGCGGGGGCGACGACTTGGTGTAGTGCCAGCAGCGCCACCGTGGGTACTATCGGCACCGGCAACTCCCTGTTTGGCGTTCGTGCGGTCTGGCCGCTGGCGAATGGCAACTATGTGGCCTATAGCCCGTATTGCAGCAGCCCCTATGCGAGTGGTGGCGCGGCGACATGGTGCAGCGGTACCTCCGCCTCTCCGGTCGGGTATCCCACCACGGGCAACAGCCTTTACGGCCAAGCAAATCAACAAGCCTGCTATCAGGTCACTGAACTGGCTAACGGCAACTATGTCGTCCTGAGTTACAAAGCCTACGGGCAACCGGACTCCAGCGGCGCGGCGACGTGGTGCAGCGGCACCGGAGCGACGGCAAAGTATGTCAGCACCGGGAACAGCATTTATGGCCAATACGCAAACGAAGGCGGCTCTCTAGTACAACCGCTGCCCAACGGCGATTACCTGCTGGTAAACGCCGGCGCAACACCTCAAGGCTATGACGGGGCCGGCTGCGTGACGCGCCTGCCCGGCGGCTCTTCCGTCTCAGGCACGATGACCTCCTACCAGTACCTGCTGGGCAAGGCCAGCGACCATGTTGGCAACGGCGGCGTCAGCGTTATGCCGGACGGCTCCTACGTCATTTATTCCCCCAACTTCATCTCAGGCAACACCGTCGGCGCTGTGACCTTCGTCCACCGCGCAAACAGCCTGCCCTACGCCAACATCAGCACTGGCAACAGCATGGTTGGCAGTGCTTCCCTGGACCTTTACAACCCTTACTCCGGTGTAGTCACGGTGCTGTCCAACGGCAGTTGGGTGGTCAATATGCGAAGTTGGAACAATTACATGGGCTTTGTGCTCTGGAATCCCGCCGAGAGCAGCCTGAATGGCATCACCACGACGGCCAGTTACATAAACAGTTTCTGCCTCTACGGCAGCACCGCCGGTGACAATGTCGGCCTTAGCATCCGGGGGCTGCCAAACAGCAGCTTTGTCGTCGAGAGCTCCCCATACAACAACTCTTACGGCGCTCTGACATGGTGCTCCGGGACCAGCCGGACGGTGGGATACCCCAACTCTGGGAACAGTCTGCTGGGGCGATACCCAAGTGACATCAGCAGTTGCAGCTTCTATCAGTTGGCCAACGGCAACTACGTGTATTGCAACGCCAGCGCCAACAATGGCTACGGCTGGGTCGCCTTTGGCAAATCCAACGCCGTGATGACCGGGTACGCCAGCCACAGTTCCTACACTCTGATGGGCAGCTCCACCAACGATCATGTCGGCGGCATCATCACTCTTCCCAACGGCGATTACATGGCTGCGACCGGCGACTACGACAACGGAGCCAACGTGGATGCCGGGGCGATTGTGTATTGCGATGGCTTGGTTGGAAAGGTCGGCGTGATCAGTACCAACATCGCCCTGATCGGGGCCAGCGCCGGAGACCGCGTCGGCAGCTCCATGAACTGGGCGCAACTCCCCGGGGGAGGCGGTTTCCTGGTGGCCAACTACTACGCCAGGGCGGGTGGCATCGCCAACGCCGGCTCAGTGAACTACTTCGCAAACGGCGCGGCGTTCACCGGCCTCCTGAACACCAATACCGGATTGATCGGCAGCAGTCCCTATGACCAGGTCGGCTCGGGCGGTATCGTGGTGTTGTCAAATGGCTACTGCATCGTCAAATCGCCCTACTGGAATAACGGAGCGGTCACGCGGGCCGGAGCCATAACTCTGGTCAAGCCCAGCGCCGGCCTGGCCGGAACGATCTCGCAGAACAACAGCGTGCTGGGGTTGGTGAAAGGCGATCCGGGTGGTGCCGCCATGACGGCGGCCTTTGACTACGTCAATTCCCAGTTGATTGTCGGCCATGGCCAGGGCAACCGCGTGACCCTCCTTGGCCGGGCCAACCTCGACCTCACTTTCACGCAGCAGCCGGTGGCCCAGAACGTCTTCCTCGGCGGCACCGTCACTTTTACCGTGGCCGTCACCGGCACGGGTCCGTTCACCTACCAATGGCGCCGAGGCACGAATGATATATTTGGCGCGACGGGCGCGACGTTGACCGTGACGAACCTCCAATTCGGCGATAGCGACTTGTATTCTTGCATTGTTTCCACCGGCGTGGGCAGCCTGAGCACTCAGCCGGCGATGCTGACCGTGATGTCCCCGGCTTCGCTGGGCAGCGGTCTGACGGGGTACTGGCCCTGCAACGATGGGACGGATGTCTCCGGCTACAATCATCCCCTGACACCTTTTTCCTACCCCCGCCCGACCACCGGGGCAGACGGCCAGAACTGGACCTTCACTGACTATGCCTACTATAGCAAGGTTGGCTCCTGGCTCTCACGCTACGACTCCAGCTACTCCAGCGAAAGCTCCGGCTGCTGGGCCACGATTACCAACTATCCCAAGACCACCAACGCGATGACGATCGCGTTCTGGCTCTTCACTTGGAGCTTTAACTACCCGTCTGTAATCGCCTGCGATGGGAATGCGGTGACCAACTCCAATTTGCGCATCCAGACCTGGTATAACTCGCCCTCGAACCGCTACGAACTGCAATTCCAGTATGCCAACGGCAGTTGCAGCATTCCGACCTCGAGTTCGACCTACTGGAGGCACATCGCCATGACCCTGGACGGGTCCACGGCGCGGGTTTATCTCAATGGCGTTTTGGCAAACAACTTCTCCTACAGCGGACCGCTTACCAACGGCAGCAGCACCCTCTACTTCAACGGCACCGGGACGAACGTAACCAAATCGGGTATTTACTACTACAGCGGCGGCTACGACGAAATCATGACCTGGAGCCGGGCGTTGAGCGCTTCCGAGCTGCAGCTCGTCTATGGCCAGGGCGCCGCCGGCCAGCCGGCGCTCTCGCTGGGCGCGCCGGCAATCATCACCCAACCGCAGAACACCAACTCCTCTCCGGGGCAGACGGTGAGTTTCTCCGTCACGGCTATCGGCCTGCCGCTGTCCTATCAGTGGCGGAAAGATGGGACCAACCTGCCCGCCCCCGTAGCTCCCACAACCTTGCCAAGCACTTATGCCTGGTGGAAATTTGACAACGGTGCGGGCACGAATGTCTCCGATGCCTCCGGCAATAATCGTAATGGCACCATCGTTGGCCCCGTCACCTGGGTGGCCGGGTACAGCAACACCGCCGTGTCCTTCATGCACACGGGCTATGTCGCGCTGAATTTGCCATCGGTCCCCACCCCCTGGACGGCGTCGTTCTGGGTGCGCCGCCATGCGACGCAATACGTCTCCCAAGGACTCCTTTGGGACACGTCACGTTTTATCAAGCTGGAGCAAAACGCCAACACCCACCAGGTGGGAGTCACCTGCACCAGCAATGCGATGACCGATGCGACCTTTAACTATACCGCGCCTACCAACCAGTGGGTGAACTTGGTATTTGTGGGCACCACTTCCAACACTGCCGGGTACGCGAACGGCACCCTGATCGGCTCGACGCCGTATCCGATGAGCCTGCCGCTAGGGACGATCGGCACATCATTTGTAAGCGATGCCTTGGATGCTGACCTGGACGAAGTGCGTATATTCGACAGCGCGCTCAACAGTTCGCAGCTCAGTGTGCTGGCCAACACCTACGTCCCTCCGCCGGAACTTCCCTGGACGGTCATGGTTGACGGCAACTCCAGTACGCTCGTGCTGACGAATCTCAAGGTGGCGGACACCGGCTTCTACTCGGTGGTCGTTACCAACTCTTACGGCTCGGTCACCAGTTCCAACGCCTATTTGCAGGTGGGCAACCCGCCGACGTTTGCGGCGCAGCCAGCCTCAGTTCTGATGCTCAGCGGGCAGACGCGGCTGTTAAGCGCCACGGTGACGGGCGACGCACCGCTGAGTTATCAATGGCGGCTGAATGGTGCTGACGTAGCGGGCGCGGTGACCAACACGCTGACGCTGGCCAGCGCGGCGCTGAGCCATGCCGGCAACTACACCTTGTACGTCACCAACCGCGCCGGGATGGCGACCAGCAGCGTCGCCGTGGTGGAAGTGGTCTTGCCGCTCACGAACATCATGATTCTGGCCGGCCAGAGCACCAACCTGAGTTTGACCTGTGCCGGCGGCGCGGCGTTGACTTACCAATGGTCCGCCAGCAGCGGCCCGCTGACGGGCGTAACCACCGGCAGCTCGCTGAGCCTGACGAATGTTAAGGTGACGCAGTCCGGCAGCTATCGCGCGGTGGTCACGAGTTCCTTCGGGGCACTGACGAATACCGCGACGGTGACCGTCATGCTGGCGCCGGCGATTGCCAGTCAATCGGTCAGTGTCTTCACCAATCTGGGCGCGACGGTGGTCTTGAAGGTTACCGCCGTCAGCGGCGGCGTGCCCACCTACCAGTGGTATTTCAAGGATCAACCGCTGAGCGGGGCCACCAATGGCACGCTCACTATGGTCAAGACCGAGCTGGCGCAAATGGGCTATTACCACATTCGGATTACCAATCCCGTCGGCCATGTGGACAGTCGGCGTGTCTGGGTGGTGCTGGGGCCGCTGGAAAATGCCGCGGTGGCTTGGGGCCGGTCTTCCTCGGGGCAGGGGTTGTTCACGCCGGGTTGGACCAACCTGGTGGCTCTCAGCGCGGGCGACGCCTCCACGCTCGGTCTCCGCGGCGATGGCACCGTGCTGGCCACCGGCGCGGATGACTTCGGGCAGGCCACGGTTCCCACCGGCCTGGCGCGCGTGGTGGCGGCAGCCGCCGGGAGCGGGCACAGTGTCGCCCTGCGGGAAGACGGCACGGTAGCGGCTTGGGGGGCGAATGACTCCGGGCAAACCAATGTCCCGGCAGCTTTGTCGAACGTGGTCGCGGTCGCCGCCGGGGCCACCCACAGCGTCGCGCTGGTGGCCGGTGGTTCGGTGACGATCTTTGGCGGCGATGGGCCGGCCATTAGCACGGTTCCCGCAGCGGCCACCAACGTGATCGCCCTCGCGGCGGCGGCCAGATACACCGTCGCCTTGCGGTGGGACGGCCAGGCGGTGGTCTGGGGCAGTGACTTGAACGGTCTGGACACCCTTCCCGCCGCCGCGACGAACTTGACGGCGGTGGCGGCCGGGGGCGCGCACATCGTCGCCTTGCGGGCCGACGGCGCGGTGCTGGCGTGGGGCGACGACACTTACGGGCAAGTCACGGTGCCCGCAGCGGTCAGCAATGCGGTGGCGGTGGCGGCGGGCCAATACCACTCGCTGGCGATTCTGGCGGATGGCACCGTGGTGGCCTGGGGCGCGGGCACGGGCGGCAAGCTCGATGAGTGGCCGCACTATGCCCAGAGCACGGTGCCGGCGGAAGTGACCGACGGAACTGCGATCGCGGCCGGCCAGTATTTCAGCGTGGCGGCGGTGCCGGCCCCGCCCCGCCTCCTGGAGCCGCTCCCCAGCCGGATTGGTTACACGCTGGGCCAGACGGTCACGCTGGAAGCCAAAGCCGCCGGCGGTCTTCCGCTGCGCTACCAGTGGTTCAAGGATGGCACCGTGGTGGCGGGCGCTACCAATGCGACGTTGGCGCTCATCAACCTGGGGCCTTATGCCGGGGCGACTTACCTGGTCACCGTCAGCAACCTGGTCGGCGTGGTTACCAGCGGCAATCTGAGCCTGGAGCGGGACACCCCGTACGAGCCGCTGCAAATCACCGTGCAGCCGCAATCCGTCAACACCCTGCGCGCGGGCTCCGTAGTGCTGAGCCTGGGCGCGCAAGGGACCGGGCCGATCCGCTTCCAATGGCGCAAGGACGGTTCGCCGCTGACCGGGGCGACCAATGAGTTTTACCGCGCCGCCACGGCGCAGTTGACGGACAGCGCCGGCTACTCGGTGGTGGTCAATAACGACTGGGAGACGCTCACCAGCGACACCGCGCAGGTCAATGTGCTGGACCCGCCGACCTGGCCGGAGAGTTACACCAACCGCACCTTGTCCGCGGGCCAGGCCCTTACCCTCACGGCGGATAACACCGGCAGTGGGCCCTTTGATTACCAATGGTACCATAACGGCCAGCCCATCGAAGGCGTCAACTCGAACCAGCTTGTTCTGGCCAGTCTCACCTGGCAGGACGAAGGCGAGTATGCGGTGAAAATCACCAACCCGGTCGGCACCATCACCCGCACCTTCTATAACCTGCACGTCGTCTCGCCCCCGTACCTGCTGACGGATGTGGCAGACGTGGCGTCGCCGCGCGGCACCAACGCCGAGTTCTTTGTCCGGGCGGGCGGCGAGCCGCCCCTGACCTATCTTTGGTATCAAACGAGCGCGGTGATGCCGGACGAGTTTCACACGAACCTGGTGGTCCTCAGCGTGGCCTACGCCCACACCAATCTGTCCTGGCATGTGGTGGTGTCGAATGCGATGGGCGCCGTCACCAGCCGCGAGGCGCGGCTGACGATCATTGAGCCGCCGACCATCGTCACCCAGCCGGTGTCGCTGCTGGCTGAGCCGAACACGGAGGTCCGGTTCAGCGTCGTCTGCGGCGGCACCCTGCCGCTGCTTTACCAGTGGTATTTGAACGGCGCGGCGGTGCCGGGCGGGACGAGCACGACCCTGGTGATCGCCGCGGTGACGGCGGGCAAGCAGGGTAGCTATGAAGTGGAAGTGAGCAACCCGGCGGGCCGGGTGTTGAGCCAGGCGGCGACGCTGGCGGCCAACGTGGCGCCGCTGGCCCTGGGAGTTTCCACGGGGCGAACCAATGTGGCGCCGGGCAGCTCGTTTGAACTGACGGCGCGGGTGGTGGGCGCGGGGCCGCTGGCGATCCAATGGCAGTTGAACGGGGTTGACCTGGTGGGCCAGACCAACCTGACGCTGGTTATTACCAACACCGCGCCCGAGGCCGCCGGGTGGTACACGTTCACGGTCAGCAACGGGTTTGGCAGCGCGACGCTGGAAGCCGGAGCGGGCGCGGAGGTGCGCGTGGTGAACCTGCCGTACATCGAGTCTGGTCCGGATGACGTGCTGGCGCTGCTGGGTCGTCCGGCCACCTTCTCGGTCGTGGTGCGCGGAACGAATCTGCTGAGTTACCAATGGATGAAAGAAGGGCAGGCGATCAGCGGCGCGACGGCGGCGCACTACACCATCGCTGATCCCAGGGCGCCGGACGCCGGCCAGTACAGCGTGGCGGTGGCCAATGCGGAGGGGACGACGTGGTCCAGCCCAGCCGGCCTGACCTTCGCCCGGCTGCCTAAGATCATTCGTCAGCCCGCCAACGCCGTGGCGATGCCCGGCGGCATCACCTCGTTCTCCGTCGGGGTGGAAAGCCAATTTGCCGTGTCCTATCAATGGCGGCAGGACGGCGCGGATTTGCCCGACCAGACCAATGCGGCGCTGGAGGTCACCCTGCCGTTGCGCGTGGTGGGCTGGGACCATAGTTACTCGGTGATCGTCGGCAGTGCGGTGGGCCGGGTTTCGAGCCTGAGCGCGGTGCTGACCTTGCAACGCACGCCCGAAGTGATGCTCAAGCATAGCCGGCTGGTGACGCAGACGCTGCGGCTGCACCCCGGCTGGAATTCCATCTTTCTGACGGTGCAGCCGGTCAGCAACAAAGTGGCGGAGGTATTTGGCGACGCACCCTGGACCAGTGTTTGGATGTGGCGCGATCGCGAGAACTCGGTGCAATTCATCCAGGAGATGACCGAGGCCGCGTGGAACGGGCCGGACTGGCTGGTGAATTTCCAGACCAACCGCACCGAGTCCTTCCAGAACAACCTCTTCCGTCTGTTTGTGAACCAGGCCTATCTCGTTCACCTCGACACCACCAATGAGGTCTATCTCGAGATTCAGGGTGAGCCCGCCCTGGACGTGAAGCAGTGGCGGCCCGACAGCTACAACCTGACGGGGCTGCCCATCGAGGCTGGCCGCGAGCCCAAGGCGGGCGATTACTTCCGCCCCTCGCCGGCCCATTACGATTCCACCACGGGACAAATCAAACCGATCTATCAACTGGACGCCGACGGCCATTGGCAACTGCTGACCAACGACGACCTGCTCTCGGCCAGCGTCGCCTACTGGTTCTATGTCCGCGGCGGCTCAACTTATATTGGGCCGGTGGAAGTGAGTCTGTCCTACGGGCGCGGGCTGCTCTTTACCAAAGATGTGGAGACCTTGCGCCTGACCCTGCTCAACCACACCGACGCGGCGCGGCGGCTGTGGTTCTCGGCGCATCCGCTCTACGCGGGCGGATTCCCGCTGATGGTGCGGGAAGTGACCGACCAGGGGGCGGGTTTTGTGGAGCTGCCGGCGGCCTACGCGGTGGACGTGCCGGCCAATGGCCGCACGGAATTCATCCTGGGGGCGGACCGGTTGCGGACAGCGAGCGAGGGCTTCGAGAGCGTGATGATCGTGAGCGACGACAACGGGCTGGGGCTGCAACTGCCGGTGCTGGTGGAGCACCTCGGGGCGGTGACGGAAAGCGGCGGGCAGATCAAGCCCAACGTGACGGGCCTCTGGGTGGGGCAGGCGACCTTTGACGGCATCAGCGAAGTGAACAGTGTGACGGCGCTGACCAACCGTATCCGCTTCACCAACGATCTGGGCCAGGTAACCAACATCGTGATGCTGTCCTACACCAACATCCCGAGCGCAATGCCGACGCCGGTGCCGGCGGGCCTGAGCCAGCGCATCCTTTTCCATGTGGACACGAACAGCGTCACGCGCCTGCTGAGCGAGGTGTTCCAGCTCTACCGCGAGAGTGTGCTGACCACCGACGTGGACGGCTACAAGGTGACGGCGCAGCAGGGCCAGAACGTGCTGGTGACGCAGCGGAGCCGGATGGGCGACTTCAAGGGGGCGCGGATGCGGGACGGCGCGATGGTGGGCCGGCGCATCAGCAGTCCTTCGTTTGCCTTCGAGGGCGCGGCGGGCACGAATAACTACGTGGCTTGCGCGGGCCAGTTCGGCCCCGGCCAGACCCTGACGGCCACCTTTGGACTTTCGGCCAATCACCCGCTCAATCCGTTCAAGCATAAGTATCATCCCGACCACGACAACCTGGGGGCCGACTTCCGCACTTACCAGGAGGAAGCCTACGGCGTCATTCGCGAGCTAACCTTGGTCTTTGATGCGCAGTCCGGCGGCGTCAGCCCGGCGGCGGGCTATGACGAGTTGAAAGGCGAGTATCAGGAGAAGATTCGTGGCCTGCACCGCAACCCCATCTACGCCTCCGGCCGCTTCGTCCTCCGGCGCTTCAGCCCCATTGGCGAACTCAACCCCGCGAACTGACGAGAAGCGTGATGCGTGAAACGTGAAACGTGAAACGTGAAACGTGAAACGTGAAACGTGAAACCCGCCACACCGTAGCATCGAACGTGAGTTCGATCATTATTGAAACCATTTACCAGTGCAAATCCGTGTAATCCATATTTACTTGTTATGAAACACTTCCTCTCTTCGATTGTTGACAGCGTCACCCGCTGGCTGGTAACTGCTCAGGTGTGGGGCAGACCTCCGGTCTGCCGGTTCACGGAGTCTCTGACTCCGTGTTCATCGGG
>Ga0114951_10005635_pt1 | contig 11452 bp, 8 predicted proteins | sample AM7aDNAmetaG_FD_88677 | JGI IMG/M metagenome (GOLD analysis project Ga0114951, IMG submission 88677) | Freshwater microbial communities from Finland to study Microbial Dark Matter (Phase II) - AM7a DNA metaG | ecosystem: Environmental > Aquatic > Freshwater > Lake | place: Finland: Lake Alinen... | reverse complement strand
GCTACTAGAACGGTGTCGTCATGACTGCAGTCATCTACAAGAATCACATCATCGACAATATCAAACGGTATCTCATTATAGGTTTGTTCCAGTGTTTTAGCAGCATTATAAGCAGGCAGAACTACAATGACTCGTTTCGAATTGACCATTTCGATGATGATTTCGGATCGACCAAAGATAGACATTCAATCAGCAAAATGTTAAATTTGGATTTTCAAATTGCTTTCATAATCATCCCATGACCAAATTGAACAGATTATTCAAGGTTAGTCTGATAACCGGACTGGCATTGTTATCACTTCCCGTTTTATTAATTGCAGCTGCCCCAAAAGTTCTCTGGCAGATTGGCAAAACCGATCGCAATACCGCTGAGTTTGCCCTGGCTCCATCGGCACACAAACAATTTACGCAGGACGGGTTTTTCATTATCGGGGCCTCAGATCCGTCGAAGGATTGGCCTTATGTCCAGCCAGGTCCGGGTGATGTGTGGGCAGGCAGTCGCTCACACACTTACACCATTATCTTTGGTATGAAAGACGGGGGTAAATCAGATTCTTGTCATCTGATTATTGATCTTGTTGATACTCATAATGCCATTCCACCCCAGCTGGAAATCAAGATCAATGAGAAAACCATTTCATTATACATGCCAATGGGCGGAAGCGATGAATCGATCAACGGTAAACCTGCAGCTGGAAAGCCCTATTTTATCAACCTCTGCTTTGCCTCTTCGGTACTAAAAAAAGGTCAGAACGAAGTTTCGATAACCTCAAAATCAGGCAGCTGGATACTTTATGATGCCCTGAGACTGGAGGGACCCGATTATCTGAAGCCGGAGCCAATATCCACCTACCTCGCTATCCAGGATGTCAAGGCATCGCAAGGAGCATATACCCAGGACGGGACACTTTATCGCGACGTCACCGTTGCCGTGCAATTTGCAGGTAAGCCTTTTTCGGGCCAGCTTATTTCGAACAGCAAACCAATTGCTGATATCGAGGTTAAACAAGGAAGCCAGATTTACACCATCAAGATTCCTGAGGTCACTCAGCCATCTGTAAATAATTTCAGTATTCTCCAAGCCGGAAAAACACTGGCAACCAAGGATGTAACCATGCAACCGGTCCGGAAAATGACCATTTATATCCTGCCGCATTCTCATACCGATATTGGCTATACCGAAATCCAGACAGCTATTGAAGCTAAACAGGTCCAGAATCTGGCCGATGGCATCCGATATGCAAAACAAACCGCAGGATATCCCGCAGGTGCTCGGTTTGTATGGAATGTGGAGGTTACCTGGGCTGCCGACCTGTATCTGAACAGGATGAGCGAAGAAGCAAAAAAAGATTTTTTTGAAGCCGCCAAAAACGGGCAAATCTCTTTCAACGGCATGTATCTGAATGAATTAACAGGATTATGCCGACCGGAGGAACTTTTGCATCTCTTTAAATACAGTACCGACCTTGCGAAGAAAACCGGTCAGACTATTGATGCTGCAATGATCAGTGATGTTCCAGGATATACCTGGGGTACAGTTACAGCCATGGCTCAGGCTGGAATACGGTATTTTTCAGTAGCGCCGAACTATTTCGACCGGATCGGAGATATCCTGGTAAAATGGGAAAACAAGCCCTTCTGGTGGGTATCACCATCGGGTACTGAAAAGGTGCTGGTATGGATCCCGCTCAAAGGATATGCTTTGTCGCATATGATCTCAAAACTGACACCGGCTTGGGTGACCGATTATCTCGAGCAACTCGGCAAAATGAATTATCCATACGACATTGCCCATATCAGGTGGAGCGGTCATGGCGACAATGCAGTGCCTGACCCCGCCATTTGTGAATTTGTAAAGGACTGGAATACAAAATACACCTGGCCAAGGTTTATCATTTCATCAACCAGTGAGGCATTCAGCGCTTTTGAGAAAAGATATGGCAAGCAGATTCCATCGGTATCTGGCGACTGGACCCCATATTGGGAAGACGGAGCCGGATCATCGGCCCTGGAAACCGGAATGAACCGTAACACCGCTGAACGCTTAAGTCAGGCTGAAGTGCTGTGGGCATTGCAAAGCCCATCGAAATATCCGGCAGGAAAATTCGAGGAAGCCTGGAAAAAAGTTTTACTCTATTCGGAACACACCTGGGGAGCCTGGTGCAGCATTTCCGATCCCGAAAATAAAATGACGATCGAACAGTGGGACATAAAAAAGGGTTATGCCGATGCGGCTACTGAAATGACCAATGCCCTGTACAAATCGCAAATTGAAAATATTCCGGGAAATAAGATTGATATCATTAACACCAACAGCTGGACACGGAAAGAGATGGTCTTTTTATCCAAAGAGCAGAGCTCTGCTGGCGATAAAGTGTTAGATGAATCAGGAAAAGTCCTGAAATCACAAAGATTGGCAAATGGTGAACTTGCCCTTTTGGGAGTTGTTGTTGCGCCATTTTCTTCGACACGTGTAACAGTTATGCCCGGCAAGGTCGTTCCCACAGGTTCCGTGATAATTTCCGGCAATAAAATCAGCAATAACCTGATTGAATGCGAGATTGATCCGATAAAAGGAGATATAACTTCATTGATCGATAAGCGTACCGGAAAAAACCTGATCGATCAGTCAAATGGTCAGGCGGCAAACAAGTACCTGTTTTTTGAAGGAAAGGATGTTTCAAAGGTGCAAACCAGCAAGCAGGCAACCATCAAAACGGGTGAAAAAGGTCCTTTGGTAAGCTCGATTGAAATTACCTCTGAGGCTCCGGGATGTAATAAACTGACCCGCCAGATCTGGCTTGCCGATGATACCGATTTCGTTGTCATCATTAATGTTGTTGACAAAAAACGCGTTGCCATGCCGGCAAAAATCGGGGACGGATATGCCTCGCAAAATCTTAACAAGGAGAGCGTGAATTTCGGTTTTCCATTTACCGTGGCCGGAGGAACCATGCGGCTCGATCTGCCGCTGGGCCTGATGATCCCTGAGAAGGACCAAATGCCTAGTGCCTGCAAAAACTGGTTTACAACAGGCCGCTGGGCCGATGTATCGAACGAAAATAACGGAGTGACCTGGGTAACCATGGATGCACCGCTGGTAGAAGTCGGGGAGATCTCGGCAAACCTGGTCGGATCACAGAATAATCCTGATATCTGGAGAAAAAAAGTGGAACCGACACAAGTTTTGTATTCCTGGGCCATGAATAATCACTGGGGCACAAATTATCGCCAGCATCAGGAAGGGCCCGTGGTATTCAGGTACATTCTGAGACCACATGGAATTTTTGATCCAGCTGAAACAAGCCGTTTTGCCACAGGATTCAGTCAGCCGCTGGTGATCAGGCCGGCAGGCAAAGATCCATATACCTGCCCATTTACCCTTGACAGCAAATCCATTACGGTGATCAGCTTTAAACCGGCCGATGACGGAAATGGGTTTGTACTGACTTTATACAATCCAGGAATCACTACTGGCAGTTTTACGCTAAAACCAAAATCAGGAGGTAAAATCTGGAAGTGCGATACCGGAGAAAATAAATCGGGAGAGATCGAAGCAACCGCCGAACTTCCGGGTCAGGGAGTGATGATGGTGAGGTTTTGAGGAAAATTACTGAAAATGGTTTTCAGGCTTCTTGAAAAGATTTAACTCAGACCACTCGCAAATCATCATTAATACAGGACGAAGGGTTTTGCCCAAATCCGTCAGGGTGTACTCAACTCGTGGCGGAACCTCAGCAAAAACATGCCTGTTGATTAATCCATCTTTTTCTAAGGCACGCAATTGGGCTGTAAGCATGGTTTTACTGATCCCGCTTATCATACGCAGCATTTCGCTAAAACGGCTGATTCCATGTGCTAATAAATATAAAATGATTGGCTTCCATTTCCCACCGATTTTATTTATTGCTGTAGCAACGGGGCAGGCGCCATATTGTTGGTATCTTTCCTGTAGTATCGGAACAGAAAACAAATTTTCATCAAAATTCATTCTTTTTGATTTTAATTGATTGATATTCTGTATTAGTAATTTTTTTACTACTTGGTTTGGTTTCTATAACTATATTGTTTAGTGAGACTAAGTATTATAATATTACAAAGTTAAAAAAAAATACAAATGAAAAAAATAACAGTTATTGGAGCAACAGGATCGATAGGAATACCAGTGATAAAAGAACTAGTCAAAGCCGGTTTTGAAGTTACGGCAATGGTTAGGGATATCAACAAAGCCAAACAAATATTGCCAAATGAAATCAAGTTCGTAAAAGGCGATCTGAAAGATAAGGCATCAATAAGAGAAGCGTTAAAAAATGCAGAGGGATTGTATATCAATATTTCCACGGGCCCTGCCGATAAGGAAAACGAGTTTAGCCCCGAAACCACGGGCATAGACAACATTCTGGAAGTTGCTAAAACAACTTCAGTAAAGCAGGTTATCTACCTGGCCTCTGTTTTGGCGCGCAATTACACGGGCGACTGGTGGGTAATGAAAGCGAAAAAGGAATGCGTTGTAAAAATTAAAAAATCGGGATTACCCTACACCATCTTTTATCCGTCGAATTTCATGGAAAACTTTACAGGTGGAATGAAGCAAGGCAAAAAAATAATGACAATGGGCAAACCAATCCACAAAATGTGGTGGATAGCAGGGGAAGACTATGGTCGGCAGGTTGCCAATGCTTTTAATACCGAGAAATCGTTAAACAAAGACTATGTTGTTCAAGGCTCTGAACCTTTTACAATGCAGGAAGCTGCAAATATTTACGTTAAAAACTATACCAAAGAAAACCTGACGGTTGGAAGCTTACCGTTAGGGATGGTAAAATTTATGTCGATCTTTATGAGTCCGCTAAAGTTTATGGCAAAATTTATTCCTATTATGAACAACAACATAGAAACTTTTGAGGCACAGAACACTTGGAACGAATTAGGAAAGCCACAAATTACGATCGAAAAATTTGCCAGGAAGTATAATTGACTTTAAGAAATACATGAAAAATAGTATCGGTAAGCTAAATTCCTTGTACCCTTTGCCAACAGTATTGGTGGGCACAATAATAAATGGGAAACCAAATTATATTACTATGGCTCATGTAGGAATACTCAAAATCAATATTGTTTGCATGGGCATGGGAAAAGCCCATTACAGCGGACAAGGTATCATAGAAAACAGAACATTCAGCATCAATATACCTTCCACCAAACAAACTGTTGTAACCGATTACTGTGGTCTGGTCTCGGGTAAAAACACAAACAAAGCCGAACTCTTTAACACATTTTACGGAGTGACGGAAACCGCTCCCATGATTGAGGAATTTGCAGTGAACATGGAATGCAAACTTTTAGATCATCTGGATTACGGATCGCATAATGTTTTCATCGGAGAGATTGTCAATACGTTTTGTGACGACTCCGTATTAACCGACGGGAGATTAGACCTAAAGAAAATTGACCCGATATTGTTTGACATGAACTCAAGGAGATACTGGCAATTGGGCGATTCATATGCCAATGCCTGGAGCATTGGTAAAACGCAGCCGGAATATTAAAGACTTGCATGGTTATCGAGGAGGAATTTTTCCGCCTCGGTATTCCACAAGCCTTTATGTTTTTGGACCAGTTTGTTCAATTGGCAGAATAGATCATCATCCTTCCCTTTTTCTGCAAAATCTGCTATTGCAGTAAGTTCAAGATTGATGTTTGTATAGATGAGCTTTTTACCACCGGGAATTTCCGGCAGGTGAAGTGTTGTCGGGATCACTGCATCCAGTCCGCCGATATGAGTAATCATGACGGCAGGATTGATGGTTCCTTCCGACATCATTTTCAGTGAATCAATCATATCCTCGGTATTACCACCGCTGGTTCCCACCACATGGGTTGCAGCATAATGGACATTATAGAAATTAAATTCAGCTTTGAAGTCGGTATTCGTTGGTCCGGCAAAAAAGTTCAGGCATCCGTCGCGGCCGAGAATACGGTCGGCTTGTTCAGTCACCGGACGCACCGGAGCGAAAACAAATACATCATCATATCCTTTGCCACCGGTTAGCGAGAGGAGATATTCGTCCGGATTTTGTATATCCCTGGTATTCACAAACTGAAGGCTGACCCCATATTTCAGGCCTTCGCTAACCGGGAAAAGCGATTCAGCCCTCTTGAGCCGTTCGCTGTCTGTATCGGTTATCACCAGCAGTCCCGGGCGCCGATCGCAGTGAATGGCATAATCGACAGCTCCCAGCCCCATAGCACCAGCACCGGCAAGTATGGCCATGTTCCCGCCCTGCACAACACCCATATGATGCACATACGATCCGGTAATGGTATGATAACTGGCCTTAAATGCACCAATAATGCAAGACATGGGCTCAGAAAGTGAAGCCATAAAATATCCTTCACCTGAATATTCGAGCAAACAATTCATTTCCATCACCTCATTGGGAATGATCACATAAGTAGCATCACCCCCAATAAAACGGTAGGAATATCCTGGGGCATCCAAACTTCCTTTGTAGTTCAATGCCGGCTGGATCGAAAATTTGTTCCCCGCCGTGAATTTACTTTTCCATTTTGCACCCACTTCGATAATCTCGCCACAGAATTCATGGCCAATTATCGTTGGGTTGATATGGATATCATCAGGAATCCGCTTATGGTCAGCGCCCTGCTGTGCTGCCTTGTACGACGACATGCAAATGCTGTCAGAAACCACATGAGCCAGAATCTCATCGTCCCTGAGTTCGGGTAATTCAAACTCCTCGAGGCGAAGATCATTTTTACCGTAGATTCTGACTGCTTTTGTTTTCATGCAAAAAGTGTTAAAAGGCCCCGTACAGGGAATGAGTTTCGGTATTGCAAAATAACGTAGAATAGACAAAAAAGTTTGGACGGCTGGTTTCGAGTTTACGTTCGAGGTAGAGAATGGGCTTTCCCTTCTTAACCTTCAGCAAATCAATGATAACATCTTCAGCCGGAATGGCCTTTAAACGCTGAATACCCCCTTTTATCTCGATGGCATAGCTCTTTCGGAGTATCTCGAACAGCGATTTATTCTCAAATGACCGGGAACAAAACCTCGGAAGATTAATATTTGCGATATAACTGATATCATAAAAGAGCGGTATCTCATTCACCAGGCGAACCCTTTCGAGATAGATACAGCCCGACTCCAATTCCACTGGTGAAAGGTCGAAAAGGAACTTCTCGGGCCAGGCAATAATTTTCGGACCGCTTAGGATATGCGTTTTAAGAATTTTTTTTCCGATAGCTGAGGTGGTTCCGGAAACGGATAATATTCCAATATCATGCGGTATGCGGTGAACGATGCTTCCTTTTCCCTGGTGCTGATGAATCAGACCATCATTAGCAAGTTTCGATAATGCATGCCTTACCGTTGGGCGGGTTATCTTGTGTAACCGGCATAATTCATTCTCCGATGGCAGTATATCTCCCTCCTGATATACACCGTCGAGAATGTGTTTTCGCAGCAATTCATAAACCTTACGGTATTGTGGCAACATGTATATACAAGTTTAAAATCTTTTTATCAAAACTAATCGATTTATCAACAAATATAAGTATTTTTGAAAAACATTTCTATTCGTTTCATTAACATGTAATAATAAGTTATTCATGGCTAATCCTGTTATCATGCCCCGTCAGGGCCAATCCGTCGAGAGCTGCATTATCAGCAACTGGAATAAAAAGGAAGGGGACGAGATTAAAAAAGGGGATATCCTTTTCAGTTATGAGACTGACAAAGCGGCCTTCGAATGTGAAGCAGAATCTGAAGGAATCCTGCTGAAGCGTTTTTATGCCGAAGGCGATGAAGTACCTGTCTTAAACATCGTCGCAGTAATCGGAATCGCTGGTGAACCTGTCGACTCCTTCGGTGGTGAGCCAATTGGTGAGAAAAAAGAGGAGATCGGTGAAAAAAAAGAGCAGAATGGTGAGGAGGCGAGGAGTATAATAGAAATACCGGCATATGAAGTTGCCTTGACGCCAACATCAGCAGGTGAGATAAAAATATCACCAAGAGCAAGAAAAAAAGCGCAGGAATTCGGGATCAACATTGAAAATATTGGAGGTACGGGTCCGGAGGGCAGGATTATCGAACAGGATATTCTTCGAGCTGCGGAATTACGGTCACCATCCACCCCGCTGGCTAAAGGGATTGCCGGTGAAGCCGGGAAGTTCATCCCAGATATGGGAACTGGCGTCGGAAACAGGGTTACGTCGTACGACCTTTTGTCACAGACACCAGTTGCCGGCGAAGAAACCGAGATCAGAAAACTTTCCAACATGCGGAAGATTATCGCTGCCAAAATGCACGAGTCGCTGCAAAACTCCGCTCAGCTTACTCACCACACCAGCGCAGATGCAAGAAAATTGCTGGAACTAAGAAGAAAAGCAAAAGAAACATACGAAAAAAGCGGTGGCGAAAATATCACCATCAACGATCTCGTTTGTTATGCGGTGATCAGGGCCCTGCAAAAACACCCAATGGCAAATTGCCATTTCCTGGGTGATAGCCTACGGATATTTAAAAAAGTTCATCTGGGCCTGGCCGTAGATACCGAAAGGGGATTAATGGTGCCGGTGGTAAGGAATGCGGATAATCTCTCGATCCGGGATTTGGCCGCTCAGTTAAAATCCGTGGCAAACAGTTGCAAAAAAGGCAACGTCAATCCTGAACTTCTTGCCAGCGAGGCTGCTACATTCTCAGTTTCAAACCTTGGCGCCTATGGTGTTGAGCTGTTTACTCCGGTGATTAATTTACCTCAGGTAGCCATCCTGGGGGTTAATACCATCATTAACCGGCCAACTGACCTGGGGAACGGTGTTTTCGGATTTGTTCCATTCATCGGACTATCGCTGACCTATGATCACAGGGCGCTTGATGGTGCTCCGGCATCTGCTTTTCTGCGGGAAATCAGGCTTGAAATTGAAAACCTGGATGTAACTATTTAACCAAACAAAAAGCTGAACCAATATGTATGATGTAGGAATCATCGGCGGAGGCCCTGCAGGATATGTGGCTGCAGAAAGAGCTTCCCAAAAGGGATTAACTGTGGTTTTGTTTGACAAGAAAAAACTAGGTGGCGTTTGCCTGAACGAAGGATGCATCCCAACCAAAACGCTACTCTATTCGGCCAAACTGTATGATCATGCCAAAGAAGGTGCTAAATACGGCATCAACTGCAGCGAGGTGACCTATGATTTCGCCAAAATCATGCAGCGGAAAAATAAGGTGGTCGCAAAACTGGTTGCCGGAATCGGGGCAGCGTTGAAACATGGAAAAGTGGAAGTGGTTTTCGCCACAGCCGAAATCGCGGAACGGGCGACCGACCATATCAAAATAAAATGTCAGGAACAGATTTATGAGTGCCGGAATATTCTTCTTGCTACCGGTTCCGAAGCCTTTATACCACCGATAAAAGGATTGGTACGAGAAGAGGTAATGACTAACCGGGAGATCCTGGAAATTCAATCTGTACCTGGCTCGCTGACTATTATTGGCGGCGGGGTGATCGGGATGGAATTTGCAAGCTTCTTTAACAGCATGGGGTGTAAGGTATCAGTAATTGAAATGCTTGATGAGATTCTTGGGCCTACCGACAAGGAAATGAGCGTGATGCTCCGGAAGGAATTCGAGAAAAAAGGAATTGAATTTTACCTGGGCTCAAAGGTCATCGAAATAAAAGGCAAAGAGGTATTGTTTGAAAGAAACGGCAAAACAGAGAGCATTGTCAGTGAGGAGATTCTGGTTAGCGTTGGACGAAAGCCAGTGGTCGATGGAATGAACCTGGAAGCTCTGGGTGTTGAGGTTCTTCGCGGCGGGGTGAAAATTGATGACCGCTGCCGGACGAATATTCCAAATGTTTACGCCGCCGGTGATATCACAGGATTTTCCCTGCTGGCCCATACCGCCAGCCGTGAAGGTGAAGTGGCGATCAACAATATTTGCGGAATTCCCGACAGGATGCGGTACAACGCTATACCATCAATCGTTTATACCAATCCCGAAATTGCCTCCGTCGGACTGACAGAAGAGGAAGCAAAAGCTAAAAATATCGCTTATAAAGTCCGTACCCTGCCGATGGCTTATGCAGGCCGGTTTGTAGTGGAAAATGAGGGGAAGAACGGACTGATCAAGATACTGACCGGAGAAAAATACAACGAAGTTCTCGGGGTTCACATGATCGGCAACCCGGCTTCTGAAATGATCTTTGGCGCTGCAATCATGATCGAGATGCAAATGCGGGTGAGCGATGTGGAACAGATTGTGTTCCCCCATCCCACCGTCTCCGAGATCTTCAAGGAAACCGCTTTCACTTTTGAAAATTAAAAATCATTCATAACAATATTTAAAATGCCAAAGATTCAGAATATAGATCCAGCGAAGGTGAGAAAACCCAGCCAGATTACTTTTGGTAAAATTCCTGTTAATCAGTACAATAAGAACATCGAGCAAGAAAAAGAACTATTCACTACCGACGATTTTATCCGGATTTATCGCGATATGGTAATCATCCGCGAATTTGAAGTCATGCTGAATAAAATCAAAACGACCAATGAATATTTCGGCATCAAGTACAACCATCCCGGACCAGCCCACCTTTCGATTGGGCAGGAAGCCTCCGCAGTGGGAATGGCCTACAACCTGAATATCAGCGATTACATATTCGGATCGCACCGCAGTCACGGCGAGATCCTCGCTAAAGGGCTCTCCGCAATCCATCAACTCGACGAGAACGGATTGATGAACATCATGAAAAACTTCTTTGGCGGAAGCACTTTAAAAGTGGTTGAAAATGGTCATCAGGGAAACATTAAAGAGTTGGGGGTAAAATTCCTGTTATATGGAACGCTGGCAGAAATTTTTGCCCGCGAAAACGGATTCAACAAAGGCCTCGGCGGATCGATGCATGCCTTTTTCACTCCGTTCGGAGTCTATCCGAATAACGCTATCGTTGGTGGGTCTGGTGACATCTCGGTGGGTGCGGCCCTTTACAAAAAGGTAAACCGCAAATCGGGCATTATCGTGTGTAATATCGGTGATGCTTCCATGGGTTGCGGCCCTGTGTGGGAAGGCATAAGTTTTGCCTCCATGGATCAGTTCCGCACGCTCTGGCAGGGTGAATTTAAGGGCGGACTGCCTATCCTGTTCAATTTCATGAACAATCAATATGGTATGGGCGGTCAAACCTGTGGCGAGACCATGGGATATGATATTCTGGCCCGCATCGGCGCAGGTGTTAACCCCGAGATGATGCACGCTGAACGTGTCGACGGATATAATCCACTTGCTGTTATCGATGCTTTTAAAAGAAAAAAACAGATTCTGGAAGACCGTAAAGGTCCGGCCCTTCTCGATACTTTAACTTACAGGATCAGCGGGCACTCCCCTTCTGATTCTTCTTCCTATCGTTCGAAAGAAGAAATTGAGGCT
>Ga0114951_10005632_pt1 | contig 11459 bp, 11 predicted proteins | sample AM7aDNAmetaG_FD_88677 | JGI IMG/M metagenome (GOLD analysis project Ga0114951, IMG submission 88677) | Freshwater microbial communities from Finland to study Microbial Dark Matter (Phase II) - AM7a DNA metaG | ecosystem: Environmental > Aquatic > Freshwater > Lake | place: Finland: Lake Alinen... | reverse complement strand
TTCGTGATAACTGCACTGGGAATGGCGCTTGGCTGGGTAATATATGGGGTCAACCTGACCGAAATTGAGCATATGATGCAGGATCTCACAAACCCTGAAAATATATCTATTCTGAAGTTTTTTCAGACCGTCCAGGCGATAGGTGTATTCATAATCCCCCCTTTTATTATTGCATGGATGCTCAGTGACCAGCCCATAACCTTTTTGCAAATCAATAAAAAACCTAATATTCAGAATGTTATCATTGTGTTTGCTATTGTGATATTTGCAAACCCGCTGATTAACTGGCTGAATGAGATAAATGCCAAATTGAGTCTTCCCGAATGGCTGAATTCCATTCAGGTCTGGATGCAGAACTCAGAGAATCAGGCCAATAAAATTACTGAAGCTTTCCTGTCAACGAACTCCCTTGCATCCGTCATAAAGAATGTCATCATGATTGGGATTCTGCCGGCCATAGGGGAGGAGTTGGTCTTCAGGGGTGTTGTTCAGAAATTATTTAAAAAGATGTATGGCAATGCACATGCAGCAATCTGGATTTCAGCCGCTTTGTTCAGTGCCTTGCATCTTCAGTTTTTCGGCTTTCTCCCCCGATTGGTCTTAGGAGCTATATTTGGGTATATGCTTGAATGGAGCGGAACATTATGGTTACCCATTATTGCACATTTTGTCAACAATACAACAGCCGTAATTGCCTATTCCCTTACTCATAAAGGACTCATTGGCAATGAACTCGATAAGACAGGAACGATGGCAGACGGAAGTTTTTACCTGGTTATCGTGAGTTTGATTTTTCTTGGCTTGTTCTTCAGAACTCTTTATCTCAGAAGAGAACTGAAAATAGCTTCTGGTGGCTAAGTAACCGGAAAGAAATAATGTACTCCTTTAAACTTCATATTTGGTAATTAAACACAAATCTTTTTCAGGATTCAAAAGATAAAGTGCAAAAGTCAAACTCTCTCAGGAAGTTTGACTTTTGCACTTTAAATCTTACATTTATAAATAAAACGGTTTTTTCATCCCATTCGGAACTGCTATTTGATCAAAGTGTTGTTCGGGTCCATGCCGATTTGCGGCCCAGCATCCGGATACCAGCTACAAAACCTTTAAGCTGCAGAACGTCCTTCCCTTCGAGCCACACAAAACAGTCATAGGTTTTACCCGATTTGGGATCGTAAATCATTCCGCCAGCCCACTCCTTATCTCCGGGATTATAAACCAATTCATTTAATATCTGCAGGTTAAGTATAGATCGACTTTTCAGTTTCGGATCAGGATTATTGCCATCTTTTTCAGGTTCCCCATTGATATATTTTTCAGGAATTAGGTAGACGATTGTTCCGATGTATTTCCCATCCTTTTTTTCAACCTTAATCTTGGAAGATTTGATATCATTCCACCAGATTCCTGTAATATCATCAGCGTTTTGTCCCTTCAGGTCAATTGACGTCACTCCCACCATTAGAAAAACAAACAGAATTAGCCTCATTTTTTGGGAATCTTTTTAAAGTTTTTAATATACATACTTTGCGGGAAAATACGATAAGACTGGGAATCACCCAATTTCTTCAATCCTAACTGGGTGGATTTTAGACTGACCGAACTCAAAGGGATTCCCTGAATCTGATCGAGTACCGGTTTCAATAATGTTTCATTTGGATCTCCAAAGGGCATAAGATTAGCAACATCCTCCTGAATGGAATAATCGGGGGTCAATCCGTTTCTGAAATTTGTAACGCCTTGTGAATTAGCAATTCTAACAATGATAGGCTGCATCACGTAAGGATCTTTAGGATTCACAGTCCCGTTTGTTTCCCAATCCTGAATTGTTACAGAGGCTACATACTTTCCAACAGTATTGGATCCGACTTTAAATACATTCATATATGGGGTAAGTCCGTTAATCAGCAATTCACTGGCTGAGGCTGTGCCATCCGTCATGATGACATACAGACTACTTAAATTCAAAGCATTTATAGGGGTAGCCGCAGTTGTTGAGGTTGCCGCAATCTGGGAAACGAAATTATTTGATAAAGATGTCGGGTCAGTACTTTGATAATAAGCCTGCACTAATGGATTATACTGTTCCGTATAGAAAACTTTGGAAGTTGCCGTCCCATAAATCATACTGGCCAGGTAGGTGGCAGTTTGTACAGATCCGCCGCCATTGTAACGTAAATCAACAATAAGTTTATCGATCGCTGCACTTTTAAAATCCTGAAAGACCTGATTCAACTGGAGGTCGAAGTCTGAATTAAAGCCGTTGTAGACTAAATAACCAACTTTGTAGTTGCCCACTGTCAAAACAGTATCCATCAGGATCGGGTTTTCCTGCAAGGTCACTGCGGTCATGGTTAGGGATTTGCCATTCAATGATACGGTATTATTAGAAATGGAAGCCATTGAAAGGGTATAAGTGGTCGGGTTATTCAATAAGTACTGGTCCCAGTTTGAAAGAGTAAGCTGTGTCCCATTGACTTTTAAAAACAAATCTCCCCGTTTTAGCCCTGCTTTTTCGGCTGGTGACCCCTTAAATACATACTTTACAATGATGACTACATTACTTGTAGTGCCCAATTGTGCATACCAGAAATCATATCCCATTGATTTGGATATCCCCGCAATCCAGTTAGAAATGGTAGTTGAATCATTAACAAGAAACGACCATTTATCAACGGTACCTGATTGATACAGCAAGCTGGTGAAGAATTTTTGCGGATCGTTATACGAATTTAAATAGGCATTGAGCGTATCTGCATTATTATATTTCGTCGCTTTAAGGTTGGGTATCGAATCCTCCCATAAATAGTAGGTCTGTAGCCCCGTGTAAATGAACCGGTTTACGATAGATGTATCTTTAATGACAACGTTGGTTGGCACCTTGGTAGATACATTATCTTTCTTGCAGTTAAACAACAGTGCAAAAATGAGAATTATAGCACCAAATCTGATCAAATCGTTGAGCGTAATTTTCATAACTTATCCAATTTTAAGTAACCTTTTATACTGGCCAAATTCATTCCTCAATAATACAAAAGAATAAACGTTATGATACGTATTTGGTTCGATCCTTTGAGTTAATAAATATTAATTTTCCTTATTGCCGGTTCCGGAAGTAGTCTCTGATCCTGAATTCTCCTCTGAATCAGTTTTATTCTCAGCATGTTTCTCTTCGAAGAATTTCCTGTAAAATATTAGTATTAAAGTGATTCCAACTGTAATAGAAGAGTCTGCAAGATTAAATACAGGGCGAAAAAAAATAAAATCATCACCTCCGACAAAAGGAAGCCAATGAGGATAATGACCTGAAATTAGGGGGAAATAAAACATATCGACAACCCGCCCTTGTAGAAACGATGAATAGCCGCCTCCTGCAGGAAATATTGATGCGACATGGCCATAGCTTTCGTTAAAAATTAAGCCGTAAAAAGCACTGTCCAGGATATTTCCGATAGCTCCGGCCAAGATCAGGGAGAAGCAGGCAATCAGGCCAAAAGGGACTTCTCTTTTCCACAATTTGGTGATATACCAGCCAATGGCACCAATTGCAATCAGACGAAAAATGCTTAGGAAATATTTGCCGATATTGTTTCCAAACTCGAGACCGAATGCCATTCCATTGTTCTCCACAAAATGAATGATAAACCAGTTTTTCGCAATAACGATCTCATCCCCAAGCATCATATTTGTTTTTATCCAGATCTTGAGTGTCTGATCTAAAAACAGAATAAGCACAACAATTAAAATTGACTTTACCTTCGAACTCATAAAAGAAATGATTGACCTTATCAGAATAAAAAAAATCGGGGCAAAATTAACCACCCCGAACTTTATAAGTAAACCTCTGTTAAAATTAAGAAACCGGTTCGATCAACGCTGATTATTCTTGGCGTCGATCGAGAGGGTCGCATGAGGTACTGCCCTTAGTCGTTCCTTAGAAATGAGAACTCCGGTTTCCCGACAGATTCCATAAGTCTTATTTTCGATACGAACCAGGGCCGCTTCCAGATATTGAATGAACTTAAGCTGTCGTTGAGCCAGCTTTCCAGCCTCCTCTTTTGACAGGGTCGCTGCTCCCTCTTCCAATACCTTAAACGTCGGAGAAGTATCTTCCGTATCGTTTCCATCACCATGGGTAATGGCATTTTTGTAAAGCTGATAATCCTGGCGGGCCGTGGAAAGCTTATCTAGAATTAACTCTTTGAACTCCTGGAGTTCTTCATCTGAATATCTCGTTTTCTCACTCATTGTTTTGCGGTTTGATGTAAAAATACTATATTTAGGTTCCATTTATACCAACTGCGAAAATATATTCTTATGGGCAAATAACAAACCTTATTGAATTTCTTTTTCTACGTCAATAAAAGTCTCAATTCCCTTTTCAATTTCAACCAGTTTACCTGTTCCAACGGTCAATTGGTCAACTAATTCCACTCTTAAGGCAAGCGTTTGATTTCCAATATATTCGCGATACTTATCCATCGCTTCATTAAGTTCCGGATGACGTACAATCCGAAGAATTATTTTATCAGTCACTTCAAAATCGCTCTCTTTACGAAGGTTTTGAATACGATTTACAAACTCTCTGGCAATTCCCTCAAGTCGTAATTCAGGGGTAACATTGATATCCAGCGCGACTGTGATTGCACCTTCACTGGCAACCTGCAACCCCGGAATATCTTCTGAGTAGATCTCCACATCTTCCAGTGCAAGGGACACCTTTTCACCCCCGATCGTTGCATCAAAGTTGCCGGTGCGTTCAAAATTGGTAATCTCGCCCTGACTCATCCCAGCGATCAGGAGTGAAACTGCTTTCATGAGCTTTCCGTATTTTGGCCCTAATGTTTTAAAGTTGGCTTTAATTCTCTTCTTGATTACCCCTTCATTATCTTTCAGATATTCAACCACTTTCACATTCACCTCGGTAAGGATAATACTTTCGACGGCCTCGAACTGTCTGCGGAATTTCTCGCTAAGAACAGGAACAATAATCTTGGCTAAAGGTTGACGAACTTTAAGCTTTTCTTTTCTCCGCAATCCGAGAATCATAGAGGATACTTTTTGGGCAATATCCATTTGCTCTTCCAGTTCCTTATTAATTAACGTTTCATCTGTCTTAGGAAACGAAGTCAGGTGGATTGAATTATCCGGCTCAAGGCCGCTGATCCGGTTTAAATCGCAGTAAAGCTGATCAGTATAGAATGGCGCAATCGGAGCTGCCAGTTTTGCCACTGTTTCAAGACAGGTATAAAGTGTCTGATAAGCAGAAATTTTATCGGTATCATATTCACCACCCCAGAAACGTTTACGGCTTAAACGGACATACCAGTTTGACAGATTTTCACTTACAAATTCCGAAATAGCTCTTCCTGCCCGTGTGGGTTCATAGTTTTCGTAATCGTCCGTTACATTTTTGATCAGGGTGTTCAGTAAAGATAAGATCCACTGGTCAAGTTCCGGACGTAATTGGTTCAACAGAGGTTCTTCACTAAATGTAAACTTATCCACATTGGCATACAATGCGAAGAAATTATAGGTATTGTATAACGTTCCGAAAAATTTCCGCCTGACCTCTTCAACTCCTGCAATATCAAATTTGAGGTTATCCCAAGGTTGGGAATTGGTGATCATATACCAACGCAATGGATCAGACCCGTATTTATTGATTGTTTCAAAGGGATCGATCCCGTTGCCGAGCCGCTTTGACATTTTATTTCCCTGTGCGTCGAGAACCAGTCCGTTGGAGATAATATTTTTAAACGCAACAGAGCCCTTTACCATTGTTGCGATGGCATGAAGCGTAAAGAACCAGCCTCGTGTCTGGTCTACCCCCTCGGCAATAAAATCTGCCGGGAAAGAGAAGGAAGCCCCATCCCCAAACGGATAGTGAGCCTGGGCAAAAGGCATTGCCCCCGAATCAAACCAGACGTCGATCAGGTCACTTTCGCGGACCATCTTTGCCCCCTTAGGTGAAACAAGGATAATTTCATCAACATACGGGCGGTGGAAATCAATTTTCTCGTAATTTAATTTGGAAAAATCACCCACCTTAAAATCCTTAAACGGATTTGATTCCATCAATCCTGCCTCCACCGATTTATTGATTTCGGTTATCAGCTCTTCAGCTGAACCAATGCAGATCTCCTCAGAGCGATCTTCGGTACGCCAGATAGGTAGCGGGGTTCCCCAATATCTTGATCGGGAAAGATTCCAGTCAACCAGATTCTCCAGCCAGTTTCCAAAACGACCCGTACCTGTGGACTGTGGCTTCCAATTAATTGTTTTATTCAGTTCAATCATCTGATTCCGAACGGCAGTGGTTTTGATAAACCAGGAGTCAAGGGGATAGTATAAAACAGGTTTATCTGTTCTCCAGCAATGTGGATAGCTGTGAACATGCTTTTCAACTTTAAAAGCCCGGTTCTCCTGTTTTAACATGACCGAAAGATCGATATCAAGGGTTGAATCGGTTTCTGTCAATGTATCATCATATTCGTTTTTTACATATCGACCCGCATATTCACTATATAGCTGAACATTGATATGATTTGAAACAAATTCGGCCGAGAGGTCCTCAATTCGAAAGAAACGTCCCCGACGGTCCACCATCGGGTGCTCTTTCCCTTCCTGATCCAAAAGCATAAGCGGGACAATTCCGTTATGTTTGGCCACCCGGTCATCATCGGCACCAAAGGTTGGGGCGATATGTACAATTCCGGTTCCATCTTCGGTGGTTACAAAATCACCTGCTATTACCCTAAAAGCATCGCCTGAAGGTTTAACCCAGGGGATTAGCTGCTCGTAATTAATGCCGACCAGATTCTGTCCGGTATATTCAGCCAATACCCGGAAAGGGATACTTTTCCCGTCGCCTTTATAATCCTCGAAGAGCAGTTCCTCGTTCTTCTCAGGGAAGTAGTTCCGAAGCAACTCTTTGGCTAAAATGACGGTTACCGGCTCGGAGGTATAAGGATTGAATGTTTTTACTTTTACATACCGGATATGGCTACCGACAGCCAGGGCGGTATTTGACGGCAATGTCCACGGAGTGGTGGTCCAGGCAAGAATGAAAAGATCGGTATCCACATCTTTAAAAAGAGGGTCTGATTTTTCATTTTTAAGGACCTTAAACTGGGCGATACAGGTGGTATCCTTCACATCGCGGTAACAACCTGGCTGATTGAGTTCGTGTGAACTTAATCCGGTACCGGCAGCGGGGGAGTAGGGCTGAATACTGTATCCTTTATAAAGCAGATTTTTTTTATAGAGATCTTTCAGAAGCCACCATAGGGTTTCGATATAGCGGCTGTCATAGGTGATATATGGGTCGTCCATATTGACCCAATAACCCATCAGGTGAGTAAGCTCTTCCCACTTGTCGGTATATTTCATAACCTCCTTGCGGCAGGCGGCATTATAATCGGCAACAGAGATAGTTTTGCCGATATTCTCCTTGGTAATTCCCAGCATCTTTTCAACGGCAAGCTCTACCGGGAGACCGTGGGTATCCCATCCGGCTTTACGCTTCACCAAAAATCCCTGCTGAGTTTTATACCTGCAGAAAATATCTTTGATTGCGCGTGATACCACATGATGAATCCCCGGTAATCCGTTTGCAGATGGGGGGCCTTCATAAAATACAAAAGTGGGTCTTCCGGCACGTGTCGAAATGGATTGATGAAACGTGTCATTCTCCTCCCAATATTTGAGGATATCGCGGTTAATTTTCGAAAGATCAAACTCTTTGTATTCCCTGAATTTCTTACTCATAGCTCTATAAATACTCCCTTAAAAAAGAGTACAAATATAGGAATTATTTCAATCGTTAAACGGGCATTTAGTATTACCAATTGGATACATAAATTGAACCTTTTTTTAACATTTAGGGAAAGATCTTTTATGTGAGAGTTAGTATTAGTCCGAGTCCTACTGGATCAGGGCATGAATAGTCGGGCCCGGACTTCTCCTGAAATTATTCCCGCCTTAGCGGTAAAAACGGGATAATTAAATACTTTTATTTTGAAAATTGGTAATTTATATTGTCTTAGCGGTAATTATCATAAAATAGATTTGGACATTAATTACAAATTAACTATATTTACCGCTATAACAATATCGCTATGCTTGAACCACAACTATTGGCCACATTAATCCGAAAACATCGTAAAGCTGCCGGGGTTAGTCAGCTTCAATTGGCAGAAATGGCAGGGGTGGGTAAGACCGCCGTTTTTGATCTTGAAAAAGGGAAAGCGACAATTCAACTCGATACCTTACGCAAGGTCCTTACAGTTCTGAATATTAAAGTTCAGCTAATTAGTCCATTCATGAACCAAAAAGATGACCATGAGAAAAGCTAAGGTTTTCGTAAATAATAGCGAGGCAGGGACCCTCACAGAGGTTAATTTCCCTAAACAGTACCGGTTCGAATATCTGCCAGATTATTCAGATTCGCCTGTTTCTCTTACAATGTCTGATAAAAATAAGATTTATGAATTCGATACTTTTCCATCTTTTTTTGACGGACTTCTTCCTGAAGGGTTCCAATTGGATGGCCTGCTTAAATTTGGGAAAATTGACTATAATGACAAGTTTTCTCAACTGATTGCTGTTGGTACGGATATGGTTGGAAATGTGACGATAAAGGAGATACATTTATGAAACGGTGTCCAATCACCTATGAAAATTGCGGAGAGCTTAATTATAGCCTAAAGGGATTAAAGCTTCTCTCGCCTGCTTTAAAGAGCCTTGCGGTGCTTGACTTTACAGCAGAGGAATTAAGAGCTGAAGCTATGCAAAGAGCTACCAAAATGTCGATCCAGGGGGTGCAACCCAAGCTAAGCGCTATTTTAAACATTAAAGAAGGATTGTTCGAAATTGTCGATAAAAATGGCAGGTATATACTCAAACCACAGCATCATTTTTTCCCCGAGCTGCCACAAAATGAAGATCTCACCATGCGTATTGCGTCTACGATAAAAATTGACACTCCCCTTCATGGCCTGATCTGGTCAAAAGACAATTCTTTTACTTACTTTATTAAACGGTTTGACAGAAAGGGTCAGAAAGATAAAATTGCGGTTGAAGATTTTGCCCAGTTGGCAGGGATGAGTAGTAACACCAAATATAACTATTCCATGGAAAGATTGGTGACTCTGATCGATGAATACTGCACTTTCCCGGTAATCGAAAAGGCTAAACTGTTTAATCGGGTACTTTTCAACTTTCTGATCGGAAACGAAGATATGCATCTCAAAAATTATTCAGTAATCATTTTAGATGGAAAGGTGGAATTAACACCTGCTTACGATTTACTTAATTCGTCGATAGTTTTGAGAGGTGATCCGGAAGAAATTGCATTACCCATAAAGGGGAAGAAGAAAAATCTCACAAGGAATGTTCTGATCAACTATTTTGGTAATGAGCGGTGTGGATTGACAGATAAAGTCATAGACAAGACCCTGATGTTGATAAATACAGCGTTGCCTTCCTGGTTCAGATTAATTGATATTAGTTTTCTTTCGACGGAGATGAAAGAAAAATACCGCGAACTCCTTTGTAAACGGATTAAGGTGCTGGATTTGAATAACCCGGTTAAATAGTTACTATTCAAATTGAAAACTGCAGACAATTTTGTAAGTTTGTTATAAATTCAGAAGGACTAATGTTGAATATTCAGAAGCAGATAAATTATTGGATAACCGGAGCAGAAGATGATATTGAGACTGCCGGACTTCTGATTCGTGAAAAAAGAACGCTTCATGGTTTATTTTTTTGCCATTTGGTAATTGAAAAAGCGATTAAGGCACACGTGGTGAAGAAGATCGGCGAGGTTGCACCACGAACTCACAACCTGATTTATCTGGCAGAACAAGCAGAATTGGACTTTGACGATTCGGCACAAATATTTTTAGGAATTTTAATGAAGTATCAATTACAAGGACGATATCCGGATTACAATCCGGTTTTGCCTGATCAAATAAAGGTTAACGAATATTTTAACAAGACCAAAGAGTTATTACAATGGCTAAAAATGAAGTTATAGAGATCTTGAGAACATATATTTATCTGTTAAGGGCAGAAGGGATCTCAGTCGATAAAGCCTTTTTATATGGAAGCTACTCATCGAATACAGCTACCAGTGAAAGTGATATTGATTTGATGATTGTTACTGAAAATGAGAACGATGATAATTTGGCAGGCAGAATCTGGAAACTGACAAAAAAAGTAAATTCAAAAATCGAACCGTTTTTGGTTGGAACCAAACGATTCAACAGTAATGAAAATTCGCCGTTGGTTGAGTTGGTGAAACGGACGGGAATTGAAATCGTTTAACTACAATTAAAAATTAAGGGCGTCCGAAAGTCAGCTTTTGATATCTTGATTTACCGTTTGGCAAAACTTCAACAAAATTTGTAATCGAAAAAGATTTTTCCGATAATTCTTTGATTTCATAAGTAGTACCAGCAGGACCCATAGTCATTACTTTTCCACTTATAGACCATGCTCCACCGGCAAAAGAAACACCATTGGCATGAAAAACTTCTAATTTACCAGTCTGATAAAAATAATACTTATCTGTTAGACGCCCAGATCCGTCATTCAGATCTAGACTAAAAGCAAAATCATTATCTTCATATACTTCTATGCTCTTTAAATACCAAGGGGCTTTTGAAAGCAAGATAATATCATTACTAATAGCTTCTACTTTTAAGGTCTTATCAGTTGAGATATTACTAATTGTGATTGTACTATTAACGACAGTCACTTCAACACCGTCTATAGTTGCACTTTTTAAGGTGTAGCCATCCTGGATAGTGATTGTAAAGGTTTGGGATTCGCCCTTTTTCACTTTTGTAATTCCGGAAGGTTCGATGGTTACATTATTGCCGGCTGCTGCGGTTATGGAGAACACTATTTCAACGGGGGGGGTTACTCTTTGCTGCAACTGAAACCAATGAAGGTCATCGCCAGCACGATTGAGGAGAGGAGTAATTTCATCATAGAAGTTATTCAAGTTAAAAATAACCGTTAAATTTATGAAATATTCTGATGAATAAATCGCCAGTTTGAAAAAACGTTATTAAAACAGTATTGTCCGGGAAAATGGTAATTAGTAATAAAAGATTCTTCGCTACACTTTGTTTCGCTCAGAATGACAATTATTCAGATAATTAGGGAGAAGGGGTTGGAAGTGGCTCGCCACTTCCAACCCCTTCTCTCTTCCCATTGCCATAACTTGTTGTCATTCTGAGTGCAGCGATTAGTCCGGGTACGACCTGGATTAGCGCCGGACTAATAGTAATACGTGTAATTCGTATCAATTCGTGTAATTAGTGATTAAATAAAAAACCCCGGACTCAGTTGAGAATCCGGGGTTAGTTTAAGTTGGCGGCGGCCTACTCTCCCACTTTACGCAGTACCATCGGCGCTGTCGGGCTTAACTTCTCTGTTCGGAATGG
>Ga0114951_10005631_pt1 | contig 11460 bp, 19 predicted proteins | sample AM7aDNAmetaG_FD_88677 | JGI IMG/M metagenome (GOLD analysis project Ga0114951, IMG submission 88677) | Freshwater microbial communities from Finland to study Microbial Dark Matter (Phase II) - AM7a DNA metaG | ecosystem: Environmental > Aquatic > Freshwater > Lake | place: Finland: Lake Alinen... | reverse complement strand
GTGGCCGGAATAACGGTGCCACAGCCCACAAGAAGCCCGATTAAGATGGCCACGATGACATATGGTACTATCACCCATGGCAACCCTTGAAAGATTGACTTACGATAGAAACAGATCATCTCAATATGGTGGTAAATTTTCACCCATAGCCACACTTTCAGTTAAGACCAAGTGAGACCACATGGGCACTAGCTAAGGTTCTTGCGAATCTCGTCAATGTCCTTATTTGCAACGGCTTCTTTCTCCTTGTCGACTTCCCTGGCTTCCTCCTGACCTTTCTTGGCATTCACCACGTCAGGAGAGTTGTTAAGATCACTTCGTTTTCCAGCTAGGCCGAGTGCGGCCATAACCGAACCAAAAACGTTGCTGAGCAACTGTGTAATTCCAGACCACATGGTATGTCCTAACTACCAATCAATTAACGGCGTCTTGCAACGGCAGCCAACCCGCCAGATTTTTCGGTCACGAAGCTGGAAACACCTTGCAGGATACCATCACGAAATGCTCTGAGCAAAATCACCGCATTGACATTAAGATCCGCAGCCACCATCTCACCCAACGTGGAACGGTAAATACCAAGAACGGAGACGATCATCATGCTGACTTCAGGCGTTCGCAGTTCCTTGACAGAGATGCGGTTCAATGCGTCCTGAACCTTCTCAGAGCTGTAATCGGTGCCATTCAGCACCAATGTCAACACCTGGGCCGCTTCGATCAGGTAAGGCTCCACGTTTGGATTTTGGCGTATGGCGAAGAACGACCCAAGACTCGCACCAGGCTTGATCAGGTTGTCTGCGATGCTTTGGTAGTTGGCAACCGTGGTGGTTGTCACGACACCCGTGGAATTGGTAGTTGTCAGGCTTTTGCAACCCGTAACAGTCACCGCAACTGGAGCCAGCAATAAAAACGTTCCAACACCACCCGCCAAGGCCAACGTTAACTTTTGCTTTATGTTCATAAACGGCTGAAGACCAAGGCCAAAATCTGTCTGAAAACTGTCGCTATTGACATGATGGCAGCAAACATAGCAGTTGCCCATCCAAGTTTATGCAGCCTAATCTGTCTTGAGGCCTTCATAAACTCTAGAACACGAAATTATCACGGTACTTGAATTGGCATTATCTGGGCCAATGAAGAATCTGTGGGTGTGGCTAACGACTCGTGGCTTTCAGACTTGGACACCCTCAAAAAATAAACCAAGGCCAAAAGTGCTAAAGTCCCTATCAAAAACTCTCGCAGCAAGCTGTAAAGCCAGCTAAAATCCTTTATTGCTGAGTGCATGTGGTCTTAAACTAGTAATTCGTGTTAGTGTGCTCCTACGGCCATAAGTACCTTTACAACTTCTTGGAAATTCAACGGGTACTAACTTGGTGTCCAATTCTTACGGGCATGACTTTGATTTTGAACAACAAGGCTTTAGACGTTACGGTCGTAACCAGTGAGGAGCAACAACAAACCACATGGGAAAATGAACACAGAGACAACGTTGGTTTTCTCTCAATCTTCAAAGAGGTGGAGGTGGTTGAATACCACGCCACAACGTGTCCGTTGTCAATCGCATTCATAGACCCAAGCGGCCTCATCCAGACAATTGATGACATGCCTCTTGACAGACACGTTCAGTCCATAGCTCCGGTTCGATTCGCACTTGAAGTTCGCCAGGGCTGGTTTAGGCGCTTTAAGATCCATCCAGGCGTCCGAGCATTTATTGGCCTAAATGACTCGGACGTTGACCCACTTAAGCTCAGCACATTCAAAAGACCCGAGCTCAGGCCAGAATTAACTGACTGGCTGCTCGAATATGCTGAAAAGTCAAGCCTTGAATGACTTGATGATAAAGGCCCCAAACATGGGTCCTACTCCACTGGGTGTGGCCAAGCCAATTGGTTTGGCCGGAATTCGATTGGACATGGGCACACCCACAAGTTGCCCAGAAAACACGCCACTCAAAATGGCGGGTCCTGTCGGATTGAAAGCATCGATGATGCTGTAAGTGGACCCAACAGCCACGATAGATGAAAGATCCACACTTACGGTTGGCTGTGAAGTCCAATTAGCAATGACCACGTGCCCACGACCAGATGCATACTTGTTTGGACGAACAACAACGTTAGGCTTTGTGGGTTTTCCTTGGCCAAACACAGATGCAGCATCATAACCCGTCACCTTCTTCCAGTTAGCAAATGATATGTTGGCCACTGGCTGAGCAACACGCTTCAACGTAAACGGATAACCATTGGTAGTGGCCATTGCGTAGTAGCCGTTGTTGTTCCACGTCACAGGGGCGTCCACATTAGATTGATCAGCATTGACAACCTTGCCGTTGTTAGCCACAATCGTATTGCCTGACACAACCGCGTTCTTCCAGTTTGAAAATGTCATGCCGCCCATGAAAATGTTTCGGCTGAGCTCCATCCCATCACCCACAAAGCCCTTTAAGGTACTGGCCCGTCCAATCTGAGCTTCAGGACTTGTGTTTCTCGCATTGGTAGGTACCCACACAACATTGCCATTGACCTTAAATCCTTTCACGACCTTAGGCGAGTCCACACCCACCAAGAAGTCACGCATTGGCCTCGCCAATGTGCTTAGCACACCCGCACCACAGGCAACGTTGCCTTCCACGATCATGTTTTGGAAAAACTCTTCCGTTCCATCGGTGTAGAGCTGAAAGCCATTGGCCATCCCATTCAACGAGAAGTTATCACTGATGATTGTTGGATCAGCCGCATCAGACACGCTCTTGATATAGAAGCCATGGCCATCCGTTCGGTCGGCGTTTTGAATGCCACAGTTAAGGACCACATTCCCGTAGGCTTCACATCCTTTGGCCTCTGGGTTAAAGCAGATCCCTTGGCCATGGATATCGTGGATGAAGCAGTTGATGATGCGAATATGCGGTGCATACACCGCGAAGCCGTGCAAATACTGTGCACCATCAAACTTCCAACCAGAGGCTGTCGATATACGGGTTGAAAAGCTGTGCATCAGCTCAAGGCCATCGAACACTAGGTTGCCCTTGATGCTGAATGGCACAATGTAGCCATCGATGATGGCCCTTTCTCCAGGAGCGGCCATGAACGTGATGGGCGCGTTGACCTCGCCGCTTATGGTCACTTCACAGTAGCCCAGCTTGTACTCACCCGCTCGCAGCATAAAAACGTCGCCTGGACGAGCCTGTGCGCTTGTCAAAGCGGCCTTTAGCGATAGTGGGCTTGTCAATGTTCCAGCACCCGTAGAGCTTCCATTGGGCGCGATGATCCGGCTGTTTGTTAACGTAGGCAATGTCATAGTTTTACTTTCTTATTACCCCACAACCTACACCACAACCTGTGTGATGACAATTTTGATTCTGGAGCACGCATGAAGAAAACGCACGTCCTGTGGTCTGGCGGGTTAGACTCCACCTACCTTGTCCAGCTGTTGCTGTCCAAAGGAGCAACGGTCTACGCCTCATACGTTAGACTAGAGAATAATGAAGCCAAGACCAAGATGGAGATGGCTGCCATCCAAAAGATGGTCCCAATCTTTAAACAAAGATACGCCGGATTCATCCACCATGACAAAGAAGCCACCATGGTATTTTCGAGCGAGTACTCACTGCCAGATCTTCATCAGGTCCTTCCGTGGTTAACAGCCGCTCAGATGATAATCCACCCTGACGCTGAAGAGCTTGCCATCGGATACGTTATGAATGATTGCGCCATCTCCTACCTGCCAGAGATCAGAGGAATTTGGAAGGCTATGTGCCGCCTATCGTCAAGCCGTAAGAAGCCAACCATCGTATTCCCACTTATCAAAGAAACAAAATTGAGCATCTACCACCAGCTCTTGCCAGAATTACGAGGTCTAACAGTCACGTGTGAACAGCCAAAAACAATGGATGATGGGTCATGGTCTCCGTGCGGTGTCTGTGTTCCGTGCCAACGCCATCCAGGACCTCGAAAAGTCCTGGACAGTTTGGCCGTAATTGAATCAGACCCAGATTAATCACTCACCGTCGTTGTCGTCACCTTCATAAGTTGCAGCGTACACCACCGATGCGTGCGTAACGCCATAGACGATGACATACTTTACTACGGGCCCGCCTGAATTGGGTTTTGGGAACTTCTTGTGGCAGTCGGTGTGCATGCTGATCTGACCATCTTCATTTGCCCGGTAAACCCGAAATGTGAAGTCGAAGTTATCGATCATCACGTGGATGCGGTCATTTATCATGGGCAGCCTCCCAAGAAGCCTGATGATTTCGGCCAGCACGCCTTTGTTGTAACGTGCTTTGGGCGTGCAATTCATGTCGCAGTTGATCTTGATGTTTTCCTCTTTACTGCTGCAGGATGTCAATCGAATTTGTGTTGCCATATGGTCAAAAGAACATGCCAACGAAAATACTTGCGCTTTTTTGTTTACATTTTCCTCGGTATCCTTAGGATGGTGCACAGGTTGGAGCAACCGCCCGGCAGTGGCAAACCCTCCAGCTGGGCAGAGGATAATGTGCCTCTGCCCACCATTTTATGAGCAATGACATTGTGCAAAAGCTTAGGCCTAAGCGACAGGCCTTGTTTGAACTGGTTCAAGTGTGGCTGCTTGAACTTGGGATCCGGTCAGAGATCACTGCGCAAGAATTCTTGTGCATTCTGAAAGTCAACCGTGACGATATGGTCAAGGCCAGTGGCCTACCTGACGAGGGTGGCTGCTACACCGACGTTGTCAAGGCCTTACGAAAGACGTGGCCCAAAGGCCACTGGTGTGGCGGAATAGAATGCTACATGCGCACCTATCGTTGTTGGGTGCCCAGATGGATTACTATAGACAGAGATGTGGATGACTACGTTGAAAAGCACAGTGATAATGAGAAAGGATTTTGGTTATGAGTGTAAGAAGCAGCTATGTCCGCGAGCCACGCAGGCCCATGTTTTGGCCGTGCGACCTGTGGTTGTTTGGCGTCGTGTTTGGCGCATTGATAGTGTTGAGACTGATCATCATGGCTGTGCAATTTAGTAAGCCGTTCTCGTCCCATCAAATCGCCATTCCGACCAATGCACCAATGGTTAGCGTGGCTGATGTTCCGACCATCACCACCGAAGAAGCGACCACCATCACGAATGTTCTTGACATTGCTTCGCTCCAGGCCAACCACCCAATCCCTGTAGATGCAGACAACGATGGGACCAATGACACCATCATGCTCATCCAAGAAGGTGGTGTGTACAATGCCTTCTTTTCAAAGGGGCTCGGACAAGGACAGTTCGCACCGAGGTCCCACATTCTCACCATCCGTGGGAAGCTAATCGGCTATACTGTGTTCATAAGCAATCACAAAGAGCTGACCATTGGCTTCTGGGATGAACAGAGACAAGGTTATATTCGACGCTGCATTGGTCTGATAAACGGCCAACCCTATTTTGGAGCCATTGAGAAAAACTAACCATGAGCCGCCACTTTACACCCGTTGGAATGTGCTGCTATGGAATCGGAGCCATTGATGATTCGTACGTCTGCCAAGCTAAACCACACGAGGCCGACTGCACATGCAATGTCTGCAGTGGTGATCAGGTCAAGAATACAGACTACTGTGTACGTTGCAGCGACTGCGGTTCTGTTTTTCAACCATTCCACTCATGGCATGAATCCGCAACAGGCAAGGCCAGATGTTTGCCAGGAACTGGGACGGGCCACTACGCATTTAAAAATCGCAACGACCTAACCTATGTTGAAATTGAACAAGCCCGCGCCACTGCAAACAACCCTCCACCCACGGAAATGATATGAAACCCCCACAGATTGGTGATGTCGTAAAAACAGGCGGTTCTGCACCTCGCTATTGCAAGGTGATGGCCATCGACCTTGACCGACCACATGGACCCACCCTCATGGGTGACTGGTATTGTGTGGATGGCACCGTTTTGCCCAACGATTGGTGCTACCAAAACATGGTGCTGCCCGCGTCTCAAGATGAGCTTGACATCGTTGTTAAGGCCCATGCAACGCGCCACGAATTGGAAAAGTCTGACGATGGCATGGCCATCAACATGGAGCCACTCATTAAGCTGGCCACCCAGCTCAAGCCGATCATCGATCGCTTTGAAGCTGGAGACCGGAGTCCTGAAATAAAGGCGGAGTTCAACCGCACCTCGGCCTTGATTGTGGCCTTTGTGGACAAGGCCCAGAAAGACCTTGACAGGATGGAGCTCTTGGTCAAGATGAAGCGCGAACAGCTCAAAGCCAACAAAAAAGCTTTCAATGACAGCCTCGCAAAGATCAATGCAGAGCTGAACAAAAGCGCTACTTGAAAAAACTTTCATTTTTTTGTTTACATTCTCCTCAAGATCCTTAGGATGGTCTCAAGATGAACGCAAACAACGTAAGCAAAAAGAAAAACCTGTTTACCTCGATCAGCACTGTGAACCTGTACGCCGTTCGCGGCCAAGAGGTGCAGGCCATCACAGACGCCTATACCGTGTCGATGGTGTGCCGCCCGAATGTGGGTGTGGTGGTCATCACCTTCCGTGACCAGCCCGCTCCTGCTCCTTTCGTAGGCTGCTACATCATCAGTGTGGCTGAGATGGCCCAGGTTGGCCAGCGGCTGCGCCTCCTCAAAAACCTGCGTGATGACACGGCATTCGATCGTATCCGCGAAGGACGCATCACCGCGCGAAGCCAGCAGCAAGACATGGACGATCAGTGCCAGGCCGAGTATGACGCGGAACGCGCCTGTGAACGTTATTGGGAAGATGGTGGCCCCCACAGCGAACGCGTTTATTTTGACCACTACGAAGAAGCCAACCGCGACAAAGCCATGGGAGTCTACTAATATGATCATCGCCGAGTCTACTAATATGATACGCATCGCCGCTAGCCAGTTCATCACGTTCGCAGTCGAATCCACACTGCTTGGCCGATCGCCTGAAGATGTGGGCCTGGCCATCAGGATCCACTGTGAGTTAGTCCGACCTGTTGGTGGTGTCAGGGCCGCCACGCCAAGTAACGATGAGGCCGTGGCCGAACGTGTGTCAAAGTCAAAGTCAAAAAGAAACAAAACTAAATGACCATCAACCGGGCTATTCTAAGGTCACTTTACACATTCTGCCCCGTCCTCAGCCTAAGGGTTGAAGAATGGAGTAAGCGCCACCACAAGCGCCATTTTGGCCACACCCAATGTGGACAGGTGTATATCAAAGAAGACATGTACTATTGCTTTGTCCATGTGGCTTCTGGCAATATCAAAGACCTGCGTGCTTCTGGCGAACTGCAAGGGCCTTCACAACTTGAGTGCAACACGACCGTGGTGCTTCCAACAGGGTATGTGGCCATTGAAACTGGGTTTTTCTGTGGTGATCCAACATTCAATGCCTACATCGGAGAAGGGCTGCTGTCCATTCCAGCATGGCCATTGCCAGAATCTGCACCACACGAACCACCTGACAGCCCAAGGCCATCAGCCACAAATCAGGCACCACTGCCACTGCCACTGCATGGTTCTGAGACATTAGTAAGCAACAAAAACACAAAGGACAAACCCATGGGAATGAGCACACACGTCGTTGGATTCAAACCGGCTGATGAAAAATGGGACAAGATGAAGAGGGTGTTTGACGCATGCAAAGCGGCTGGGGTACCAGCACCCGCTGAAGTTGCGCAGTTCTTTGAATTCGAAGACCCCGGCAACAAGCCTGGCATGGAGGTAAAACTTGGAGACGCTGCACAACCGTTCAGAGGTGAAGGCCGAGAAGGCCTTGACGTCGACATCAGCAAGCTGCCTCAAGGTGCGACCGTCATACGGTTCTTCAACGCTTATTAGCCTGAGGTAGGAATGCGCTACACGTGGTGCCTTTAGGCGGCCACCACGTTTTATTTTGCACGCTTACTTGATTACTTCTTCAGTCGACCCCAACGAGTTTTGAATGATGTGAATGTCAAAGCTCAACAAGGCCACATTTTGGTCATAGGTGTCAGCATTGCTGGTTGCATCCCTAAAGATACGTCCAACAAGGACAGAAGACAGTTTGTTTGTGGCGTGGGTTATGGACGCAAATGCAGACAGCTGGTGGACCCAATTGGCACTGGCCACGCCATTGGTTATCCTCAACGTAGTAGGAGCCAAGAAAGTGCCATCGATGGCAGCAAAGTTAAACTCCAGGCCCCACACCACGTTTGTGGCGCTTGCTGAACCAGGATTAGCAGTACGTGACCAATGAAGATGCGGATGCAACGGAGAGCCTTCTAACCAACGATGGGGCAGTTGGCAGGTAAAGTAGAGCTGGTCAACTGTGGTCGAAGGTTGGAACATCAAAGCTTGGAGTGTCCCAGACGGACCAAACGTTCCTGGATTTGGGGCGGATGATCCTGGGATGGGAGCACATCACGGATGATAGCGCCGTCAACCAGCGGCGCCCAGGCGGAGGATCGTATGACGCGCTGAGCTTTGAACGCGAATTCAACCTGGCATCCCTCAAGTACGGGCAGTGTAAACTGCCGTTCAAGCCGCCAGTCGTCTCTCGCGTACATCCAAGGTTGAAGTCGGTCGATGGATGCAACGGGCGTCATATCACGCCATTTGTTATGAAGGTAGGTATTTATTTGAATTATTTCGCTATCTGTTATTGCTCTATTTATTGCTATATACTCAGCGATAGACCCGTCAAGAAAGTATGGATCAGCAAGAGTGTACAAACACCCCAAATATGCGACTGTTTGAGAACTCATAGTAACACTCGCCGATTTATCGTAAATACCATCAATGTACAATGTTACTATTGTTCCTCTTTTGATAATACATATATTATACCATACATTAGATTTTATGGACATTGCTCCGATTAGCATTCCGCCTGCGACTACCACAATTTTGTTGTTTGTATCTTTGTACATTTGAATTGCGGTATAATCTCCAAAGTGGCGTTCTGTTCCGGTTGAATCGAATTTTATATACCACGATAACGTGAAATCATTAGCAGTTGATACCGATGTTCCTGTTAGGTAGTCATTAACCCCATCAAACGCAAGATAGTGTCCCCCACTCGCAATCGGGACACTCGTTGGCCTGTTCATCGGAGTCGATTGAATGAAATGCGCTCCATTACCACTTAAATCAGGCGCTAACGCTACGGGTCCGCTGGGAATATTCCAGGCGTCCATCCACAACTTAAGCTGCGGGAGATCTCTTGGAGAAAATTGCTTGTTAACAAGAAACCGTGGATTGGCTCCTTGAACAAAACACGCCAGAGACAACACCAACCCACAAACGAATGATCGCATAAATCTTGTTTTACCAGTGCCCGGGACAAGCTTTCAACAGATCTTGAGGATCAACATTACAACCCCAAGTGAATTGAGCAAAAGACGTAGGTGTATTCTGAAGCGCTGTAAAGCCATCAGCTTCTTCTTGGAAGATCACGCCGTACGCGATCAAGCCTGGAAAGATCTGGGCCACTTCAGGGTCACGCATGTCGATCGCAGACACGCCACGGTTTTGGAACACCATCAAGGCTGCACCACAAACGGAGCGTTTTCCAATATCTGCATTAACATCTTCATAGGCTTGGTTGAGCTTGCCAAGAATACCACCAGCGATGTAACCGGCCACCCGAACAATGGGTATCTGAGGTTCGATGCGAGTGTACTGTGGATCAATCGCGTTCATGGCATTGGCCACGTCCACAACCGAAGCGTGGTTCTGGTAATCCAGACGTTGCTCCACCGCTGCCTTTAGCTCTTCAAGGGTATACATAAATTAAGGAACGTAGACGTTATCAGACCACCCAGACACAGTCACACCAAAGTTGGTACCGTAATTTCCAGGATAAGACCAGACAGTGCCACTGCCACCAGTAATAATCCAGTAGAGGTTCTGTGTGCCATCACGGTTATCAACGGGCACCACACCTTCAAACCCAAACTGGTAGTTGGTCCCTGCTTTGCCGTACAACATCAGCTGACGTGGAAGACCCATGCGATTGGTAGCGCCATTACCAAACAGGTCATCGTTCCAAGTTGTGCCATTAGTGGTCGGTCCTGGAGGAGCACCAAACAGGTGAAGCTGTCCGAGCTGGTTAGTAGCACCAGAGATCAGGAAACTTGTCATTGTACCTGAGCCACCATTGACAGTGAACCAAGCTGATGTGCCTCGCATCCACACCTGGTCCAACCCTATAGCATTGGTCAAGCACCAAGCTCGAGAGTAGACCACGCTATGGCGGTTGATGACGGTCATGCCATTGGTAAAAGGCTTGATCACAGCTGTGCCCATGGTGGATGAAAACCCATCGGCCCCTTTCAACGTAGGAACCACCAGCCCACACATGACGACTAAAGTGCTTATCTTCATACGACTTTTGAATGGATTGCAACCACACCATCGTTGTTGTTTTCAACGACAACGAAAAATTGAGAGGCTTTGGCCACGCTGCCATTAGGAGCAGACCACGAGACAGCGGAACCGGCAATGACAGGAAATGCCGCCGTGCCTAAGGTTGATTCAACCTGGATCCAGACGGTGCCCGTGTTTTGAACGCGAGGCGACTTGAACCCCATGAACGAGATGGTCGAAAATGTGACAGCATCCGTCCCTAACGGAACGGCCGCCGCTGTGGTGGGGGCCGTCACGTTCAAGGATCCAAAACTAACGGATCCAACACCAACGCTTGACCCTCCTGAACTTCCAGAGCTTGTACCACCCACTGTGGTGATTGGCAAGCCAACAATTGTGCTGTTCAACATGCACTAAATACTGACGAGCCAACAAAACCACAACTTGCCAGATTTTTAGCCATACGGAAATACTTGCGCTTTTTTGTTTACATTATCCGCCACGGCGTTAGGATGGTCCCAAGATGAAAAGCTTAACGATTAAAGAATCAAGGACCCAGGTCCAGTGGCGTGACGTAAAAGACGTCCTGCCTCCGGTAGGAGTCCCTGTGGTGGTCTATCTTGACGACGGCCACTTTGATGTGGGTACGGAGCCATACGTAGCCGACATCCCTGAATGTGCGGCCATCGCTAACCTCAAAGCCGATGGATTTGACACTGACAGTAAGGTGGTGGCCGAATACAACCGTTTGAACGCTGACGATGACCACGCTGAAGGCTGTCAATGCGCCATCTGCCGCTGTTAACCATATGCCAACACCTAACCAACTCGAAGCTCTCAACCGTAAGCTGGTCAATGCCAAAAGTGCCCGTGACGTCTTTGGGCCAGGAGACGTAGGCGAGGCCTTTCGTGGGCTATCAGCCATCTGCCACCCAGACCGGTGGCCCAATAATAAGCTGGCCGAAGAAACCTTCAAGCTGCTGGGCCAGTGGCGACGACTGGGCGACACCAACAGCGGAAAGGCAGCACCTCCGGTCAGCGTGGTCATCGCGTCCAAGACCAACCAGTACGTTGTTGATGGCCCATCCATAGCGGGCGACCTGAGCGATGTTCACAAGGCCACGGACACCAACGGCAAGGTGGTGGCCATCAAG
>Ga0114951_10005630_pt1 | contig 11462 bp, 8 predicted proteins | sample AM7aDNAmetaG_FD_88677 | JGI IMG/M metagenome (GOLD analysis project Ga0114951, IMG submission 88677) | Freshwater microbial communities from Finland to study Microbial Dark Matter (Phase II) - AM7a DNA metaG | ecosystem: Environmental > Aquatic > Freshwater > Lake | place: Finland: Lake Alinen... | reverse complement strand
GAAGTAATCGGCAATAACGCGACAATCACGGGATTTTACTCCTATGGAGAAATTTGTCCTACCAAACCATTTGAACAACACTGTGAACTTCATAATCAAACCATGACCATTACTCTTTTCAAGGAAGTATAAACTTTATACTATGGAATCGAATTTAAATAAACTGCTTAAACGTCAGATTAAAAAGCACTTCGGGGAGATTAATAATCTGCCAGATGAACTTTTGGGTTTTTTTATGGATATCAACGAGACATACAATAATTTCGATGAAGACACAAAATTAATCCAGAATTCAATTGAAATAAGTTCACAGGAACTACGTGAAGCTTTTCAAAAACAAAAAGAAGATGCAGCTGCTCAAAAGGAAACAATCCGAAAAATCAAGGAAGCTATATCTGTATTGAAACCATCGGAAAAACCCATTGGAGGAGAAAATTCTATAAATACATCCGACAGTAGTTATTTGTTTGATTCGTTGATACAGTTGATTGAAGAAAATAAAAAAGCGGAAGAAGCTATACGTACAAGCGAAGAATTTCAACGTTCATTACTCGAAAATGTATCGGTAGGTATTGTAATTATTGACCCTGAAACGCGACTTATTGAAAAAGTAAATACCTATGCTTCCATATTAATGGAAATAGAGCCGGATTTGATTATAGGACGTCGTTGCCATAAATTTATGTGTGCAGCCGAGGAGTATTGTTGTCCGGTATGCGATAAAAATCAGGAAGTAGACAATACTGAAAGAGTACTTCTTCGACAAGGAAAGAGTGATTTAGCCATCCTGAAAACAGTCAAAAAAATTCAAATAGGAGGGAAAGAAAAATTATTAGAAAGTTTTGTTGATATTTCGGTACAAAAAGAAGCTGAAGAAGCTTTGCAGCAAAGCAATCAAAAATGGGGAGCTATCATATCCGCATCGCCTGATGGAATTGGAATGTTATCGCTCGATGGTAAATTGCAGCTCATGTCCGATAAGCTGGCATTAATGTTCGGTTATTCTGTAGAACAGAAAGATGAATATATTGGCAGATCTATTTTTGAATTTATTGATGCTTCAAATCATCAGTTACTTTTAGATAACATCCAAAAAACTCTCACAGGAGAAAACGATTTGCGAATTACAGAATATCTGGCAGTAAGGAAAGACAAAAGCCGTTTCTATGTTGATGTAAATTCTACCGTACTACGCGATGTGGATGGTAAACCTGAAAGCATTTTGTTTATTGAACGTGATATCACCGAACGAAAAAAGACTGAACAGGCATTGCAACACAGCGAGACTCTGTTACGTTCTATTATGGATACAACTACCGATGTGATATTCGTAAAAGACCGTGAATGTCGTTTCGTTTATATCAATCCGGCCGGTTGTGTACTAAATGGTAAACCAGCTGAAAAACTTATAGGATATTCAAAAGCTGATTTTCTGACCAACGAAGATGAAATTGCAAAATTTATGGCTGATGATATGCGTATCATTGAGTTGGGTCATTCCGAAACATTTGAAGAAGACGTTTTAGGTGCCGATGGTACTATGCATGTATTTCTCACAACCAAAGTACCACGTTATGATGGTCAGGGAAATATCATTGGTCTTATAGGTATGGCACACGATATAACTAATCGCAAGCAAGCAGAAGCCGAAATTGAAGAAAGCAGGGAAAAATACAGAGGATTATCTGAAGCTTCTTTCGAAGCTATTTTTATTTCGGAGAAAGGACTTTGTATAGAGCAAAATTCTGCAGCCGAAAAAATGTTTGGTTTTACAACTGCTGAAGCCTTAACGAGATACGGTACCGAATGGATTGTTCCTGAAGACAGAGAAATGGTGATGAATAATATGATTTCCGGCACTGAAGAGCCCTACGAAGCTATGGCATTACGAAAAGACGGAACTATATTCCCCTGTATTTTACGAGGACGTATGATGCATTATAAAGGAAAAAATGTGAGGGTGACTTCGTTAACAGATATTACAGAACGCAAGAAGGCCGAAGAAGATGTAAAAAAAGTATCTACACGTTTGGCAATGGCTACCCGAGCTGGTGGTGTTGGTATTTGGGAATATGAGCTGGAAATGAATACCTTAATTTGGGATGATCAAATGTTTAAACTTTATGGAGTTGAACAGAATGAAAGTACCAAAGCTTATGATATTTGGATGGATGGTATTCACCCCGATGATGCTGAAATGAGAAACATTGAAATTGAACTGGCCGTCAAAGGACAAAAAGAATTTGATACCGAATTCAGGGTTGTTTACCCCGATAGTTCAATCCATAATTTGAAAGCACTTGCAACAGTTCAGCGCGATGAATTAGGTTTGGCTTTAAGTATGACAGGCACAAGTTGGGATATAACAGAAAAGAAAAAGGTTGAAGAAGAATTGCGGAAAGCAGTAACCGCTGCCGAATCTGCCAGCAAAGCCAAGTCGGAGTTTGTTGCCAATATGAGTCATGAAATTCGCACACCACTTAACGGGGTTATTGGTTTCACCGATTTGCTTAGAAGTACGCCTCTCTCCAAAGTTCAGGAGCAGTACGTCAAAAATGCCAACGCATCAGGACACACACTTCTAGGAATTATCAACGATATCCTTGATTTCTCCAAAATTGAAGCAGGAATGCTCGATTTGGACATTATCAAAACGGATATAATTGATCTTCTGGGCAATAGCATTGATATTATAAAATTTGCTGCCAGCGAAAAAGACCTCGAAGTGTTGCTGGATATTGATTTAGATATGCCCCGATTTGCCTATATTGACAAAATCCGACTTAAACAAATACTATCTAATCTCCTGTCCAATGCTGTAAAATTTACTCCTAAAGGTGCAGTTGAGCTGAAAGCAGTATATGAAAAAATTGACAGGAATAATGGCAAAATCAGATTTTCTGTTCGTGATACCGGAATTGGAATTAGTATGGAACAACAAGCCCGGCTGTTTAAACCGTTCAGTCAGGCTGACAGTTCAACAACTCGAAGATTTGGAGGCACAGGTCTTGGGTTGATTATTTCGGAAATGATTGCCAAAAAGATGGGCAGTAAAATTGAAATTGAAAGTACGCCGGACAAAGGAACAACTTTCTATTTCGAAATTGTTACAAAAACAGAAGAGGGTCAAAAATTAGATACTAGCGTGCTGAAAGCAATCAAACGTTGTTTTGTGATTGATGATAATGCTGACAATCGAATGATTCTGGAACACATTATGGCAAACTGGGGAATTGAGTGCGTGAGCTGTGATGATGGATTAAGGGCAGTTGACATTATTGAGTCTTCCAAGCCTTTCGATGTAATTATTTGCGATTATCACATGCCTAACATAGATGGTCTGGAAACAATCCGAATGATTCGCCAAAAATTGAATCTGACACCTGTAAGGCAACCTATAATTTTGTTACATTCATCGTCGGATAGCGCAGAACTTCACCGCAAATGCGATGAGTTGGGAGTACGCTTCAGGCTGACAAAACCAGTGAAGTCCGATGAGCTTTATTCATATTTGTGTAATGTGAATACACCTGCCGAAATAAAATTGGAAACTGCAATTCTTACGAAACAGGAAGAAAAACCAGAATTCACAGGAGCTGCATCCATTCTAATTGCCGAAGATAATGAATTCAATATGTTGCTTATCAAGGCAATAGTTTCGAAAACTATTCCTACAGCCAAAATTATTGAAGCAAAGAATGGTAAAGAAGCACTGATGTTGTGGTCAATTAAACAACCAGACCTTATTCTGATGGATATGCAGATGCCCGAAATGAGTGGAATTGAAGCTACCATAAAAATACGTGAACAGGAACAGGACAATCAACATACACCGATTATTGCTTTAACTGCTGGCGCTTTAAAAGAAGAAAAAGAAAAATGTCTGAACGCAGGGATGGACGATTTCCTTACAAAGCCCATTGAACCTGAAAAACTGTTGAAGGTTATTATCGGACGATTGCGCAAAGAATAAAACAAAACCCTTAATGTCTCTAACCTCAGTATATAAATTGTTTGCTGAAAATTTAGAATCTAAATCCCCGAAGGAAAATTCCATCGGGGATTTTATTTTTCTGAAATTTATCTTATTTAAAATATGAATTTATCGATTTCAGAAAGAAGTTATTCATTTATTACAAAATAGATCGGTTTGCTTAGGTTAATTAGAAAATCCTTTTTATCTTTGGGGCTGAATAAACAGGAATTCTAGCTCCTGCAGAAATAAAATTTTAAAAATCCCAAATATTATAAACATGATTGGATTAAATGTGGTTATTGGATTAGTGAGTATTTTCTTGTTGTACAGCTTATTAGCCACAGCCATTCAGGAGCTGTTGGCTACCCGGTTTGGTTTTCGTCAAAAGTTACTGGAACGTGCTTTGTTTCGTATGCTCGAAGACGGAAATATGTTTAAACGTAGGTTTAGCAGCATAAAGGATTTATTCAGTAAATCGACAGTGAATGATGAAAAAGGCAAAAATGTGCTAAAGTCGTTTTACAGTCATCCACTGATTAAAGGGTTGGGAGAAGACGCCTACAGCAGTAAGCCTTCTCATATAACAAAAGAAACATTTTCGAAAGTTATAGTTGATTTACTTCGGGGCGAGGAACTGCAACAAGCTGAAGAAATATCACCGCTGATTGAAAAATCAATCGAAGAAGGAAAACTTGCATGGAACAATACGCCCATTGCCAAAGATACTTTACGGAATTTCAGGTTAATGTGGGTAGATGCCCGTGGTGATACAGATGCTTTCAGGAAACTATTGGAACAATGGTTCGATGATACAATGGTACGCTGCTCGGGGTGGTACAGAAAGGATACTCAATATATCCTGCTCGCAATAGGGCTTTTTATGGCCATTCTGTTTAATATCGATTCTATTGCCATTGTCGGAAAACTTCAGAATGACAGGAAATTGCGCGAAGAAGTAGTAATGAGAGCAACCAATTATCTTGAGGCGCATCCCTCACTGCAGCAGGACAGATTAAATGACCTGGGAAATGCCAATTCGGCTACTTATGGCAAACTGTACAGAACTAGCCGTAAAGCACTAGCCGATTCGATTGTTCGTGCCCAAAGTGACTCATTAATCAACCGTGAAAAGGAACTTACACACAAAGCCGATTCGCTAATTAACGCAGCTATAGCTAAATCAAACGGCATTTTGGGGCTGGGTTGGAGCGAGGTGAAATTAACCGAACAAAAACCTGCTGACGAGAGTTTTGTTGGTAAGAAACCGAAAGAATCGCTGGAGTGGATAGGTGATGCTTTCGGAATGATTGGAAAATTACTTTTTATGTTTGTTGGCTGGTTAATTACCGCCATTGCCATTTCATTTGGAGCAGCGTTCTGGTTCAATCTAGCGAAAAGATTTCGGAAATAACTATTTCATAATCAACCAATTTTTCAGGAAAATACATAGCGGAAAATTGATTATGAAAAAAAATAATTAGTTCAAATTTGCTGTAACCTACTGTAAACCATGCTTAAATACGTCTATGTATTTTTCTTTCTGTACCTAACGCTCCCATATTCTTTGGTTGGGCAAAACTGGAAGTTTGTAAAAGAAAAAGATGGTGTGCAACTTTATAGCAGAGAAGAGACCGGAAAAGGGCTGACTTTTTTTAAAGGAGTAGCCGAGATTAAAGAATCTGCAGAAAAGGTTTTTGCTCTGATTGAGGATGTGAATCATACGGCATGGTGGGATTCAAAAGTCAGCCATGTAAAGGTTCATTTTTACGAAAAGAATAAACGATCTCAATACTATCTGGTATATACAATGCCGTGGCCATTCAAAAACAGAGATTTATCTGTGGATATGACTACAAGTATTAATCAGGCAACCAGCGAGTATAAAATTACAGCCTTACCGCTTAGCGGAGTTTTTCCGGAAGAAAAAGATTTAGTTCGTATAAAAGATTACCGGCAAGTATGGACAGTCAAACCAATTAACAACCGAACTACTCATATAGAGCTTGAATTCTATGTGAATCCGGTCGAAAATCTCCCAAACTGGTTATTAAATCTTGTTTTGATTGACTCTCCAATCAAATCAATCAATACTATCCGACAGCTATTAGAGAAAAAATAGTTGAGAATTTGGTGTTGTTAATTGCAGATTTGAATTCCGTTGTTATTATCTGTTTAATAAGTTTTTTTAATAGCTGTTTGAACCGGTATTAGTGGATAAAAGCTTATTTTTGCCCTGAAATTAGATTGAATTCCTGAATAATCGATTGAGTTTGATTTTATAAACACTCAAAAGCAACTATTTAAACTACAGATATCATGAAAAAATCATTATTGAAATTTGTTTGCCTGACAGCTTTATTTGCATTTATGGCAGGCACAATGTATGCAAATACCAATGCTACAACGTACAGAATCTATATCAAATCAGCCGATGCGGGAGGTGGCTCGGTAAATTATATCTGCCATCAGGGCGATACACTCTCGTTCGATTTCTCGCCAATTTCAAACTGGAAAATAAACACTATTACACTCAATGGTACAGATGTAACCGGTTCGCTTGTAACCGGTGTTCTTAGTATTAAGAACGTTACCTCCAACTGCACCCTGAATGCCGTATTTTCGTTGGCAACAAACAACAATCCACCTACACCGGGGAATGAAGGAGTAAAGATTTACAGCACTCCATCAGAGATTGTAGTGATTGGAACAAAAAAGGATGAAATAGTTACGTTATATACTTTATCGGGCGAAAAAATTAATCAAATAAAGTCTGACGGTACTAAAATCAATATTCCGGCTGAACAAAATAAAATTTATCTTTTAAAAACGAGTACACAGACATTTAAAATTATACTTTAAAAACCGATTATAAAGAATTATAAATTACTTAGTTGAACTATGTCAGACGATAAAAAAGAACCATGGCTTAATTATTTAGCCCTAACCACTATCATTTTTGCAGTTGCAGCAACCCTATCGACCTTTAAAGGTGGTGGATATTCAACCCGTTCCGTGTTAAGTCAGGAGCAAGCTTCCAATAAATGGGCATATTACCAAAGCAAAAGTCTGAAATCATATATATATGAAACACAGAAAGATATGCTAGAACTTACTACCTTGCGTGTTGGTAAAAATGAAAGTGGTGTGAAGGAAGCCTTTCAAAATAAGATGGTTGATTACGAGAAATCCATTGAACGTTACGAAAAGGAGAAAGCTGAGATCAAGAAAGATGCAGAAAAACTGGAAGTTCAACGTGACGAAGCCAAAAAACATTCCAATGAATTCGGAATGGCAGTTATTTTTCTGCAAATTTCCATTCTGCTTTCGTCTATTGCTGCATTGATTAAGAGGAAATATATATGGTACATTGCCACGGTAACTGGAGCTGTTGGGTTGCTGTATTTCGCTAACGGATTCTTCTTGTTTTTCTAAAAAAACCAGTCTCAAAATGAAACGCAAAATGTTACACGTTTTGCGTTTTTCTTTTTTATTTGAATAATTAATGTATTTTTGCCGAATAAGAATTTCAAAATTTAATCAAAAAAAAAATGGAACCAACCGTCTTTAAAGTATACAAATACCGATGGATAATGCTGAGTATATACATGTTTATCGTAGCCGTAAATCAATTGTTGTGGATAACTTTTGCTCCAATAACTATGGATGCAACGAAATTTTACCACGTTACCGATATACAAATAGGTATGCTATCGATGTGCTTTATGATAGTATTTATCATAGTTTCCATACCGGCTTCGTGGGTTATTGATACGTATGGCATTCGGATTGGAGTAGGAATTGGAGCTGTGCTTACCGGAGTATTCGGTATGTTGCGCGGAATGGCTACGGGTTATGATTTGTTGCTGTGGTCACAAATTGGAATTGCAGTTGGACAACCATTTATCATTAATGCCATCACCAAATTGGCCGGTCGCTGGTTTCGCATTGAAGAACGTGCCACCGCTGCCGGACTCGGTACGCTGGCCATGTATATCGGTGTGTTGGTGGGAATGATTCTGACGCCAATTCTCGCCAAAAGTCATGGCATAAACGGAATGCTTTACATTTATGGTGTTATTTCTATCATTTCTGCGCTGATTTTCATTCTGTTTTCAAGAGAACGTCCACGCACAGCACCTTGTCATGCACATCAGGAAGAGCGTTCACTGGTTTTTGATGGTCTGAGAAACACGCTGAAAAATAAAAACTTTTACTGGCTGTTGCTTATCTTTTTTGTCGGACTTGGAATTTTCAACAGCGTAACAACCTGGATTGAAGATATTCTCCGTCCAAGAGGTTTTAATGCCGAGCAAGCCGGAATCACAGGCGGTTTAATGATTGTGGGCGGTATTATCGGTGCATTGGTTATGCCCATGATGTCGGATCACTACCGAAAACGCAAACTATTTATTCTCATTGCACTTGCAGGAGCTGTTGTAGGATTGACAGGTGTTACTTTTACCGAGAATTATACAGTGTTACTTGCTTCGGGTATGTTGCTGGGCTTCTTTTTACTCAGCGCCGGACCTATTGGCTTTCAATATGGTGCTGAAATAACCTATCCAACCTCAGAAGGAACGTCAAACGGATTGTTGATACTTGCCGGACAAATTTCGGGTATTGCATTTATATTTGGTATGGACAGTTTCAAATCACCCGAAAACGGTTCGATGACAAATCCGCTGATTGTAATGATTGTATTTACAGTCCTGTGTTTATTGCTTGCTACTCAGCTTAAAGAATCGCCTTTTATGACGGATAAGAAAGAATAAAAGAAGCCCCTAACCCCTAAAGAGGGAAAAGATAAAATGATAAAATCATTACTTATATTTTCAATGCTTGTTTTGATGATTCTACATTCAGCAAAGCTCAATGCACAAACAACAACATCAGATTCATTGATTCAAAAAAAGATTCAATATATTCAAACCGTGCTGAATCAATCCAAACCAACGGTGGCTGGCTGGTGGTATGGTTGGTTGGGCGGATATACAGTTGCAACTCTCGTGCAGGGAACTGTGGCATTGACAAGTACCGATACAAATACCCGGCAAGATATGGCACTTGGTGCTGCAACAACGTTTTTGGGAGCTGCAATGCAGATACTTACACCAATAAATACCGGCAAAGATGCTGAAACTCTTTCCAAACTTCCAGAACTAACGGTTGACGAGCAACTCCGAAAATTAGCAGTAGCTGAAGAATTCTTGAAATCGAACGCATTGAAAGAACAAGTCGGACGGTCATGGCAGATTCATGCACTTAACGAGGCGGTAAATTTAAGCAGTGGATTCATAACTTGGCTAGGTTATAAACAAACGGTTTGGGATGGAGTTTCTAATTTTTTACTCAACACTGCGATTACCGAAGCACAAATATGGACTCAACCAACTCGCACGCTGAAAGATTATCAGAATTATTGCCGCAAATATAAATCCGGCTCAGCTCCAACCAGTCAAATTAAACCTGAATACTACCTTTGCACCTACCCGGGCGGTGTTTCGTTGAGTATTGTTTTTTGAGAAAAAGAACAAATTTCTGAATTTATTTTCTACTTAGGATTCCAATGAAAATTTATCAAGGATTGTATTGCTCATTTTTCACTTTCCAAATCAGATATTCAATTTATTCTTAGTTTGTCACTTTCCCGTTTGAAGGATGCGAACCCATAAACGATAAAAGATGATATTTATAGGTATACAGTTATTTCAGAATTTCTTGACAGAATAATTTATGGGTTTTGGGAAAGACAAGTAGAAGAAGATGACAATGCCTATTTAACTTGTTTTTAACATATAAAGAAATAGGAAAAGGAGAGTGTCAATTTTTAAAAAAAAAGGAACAAATCTCACGACTTGCTCCCTTAACTTTAAGAATTAAAAATGTATTTTTTATTCTGCCTTTGGAGCCTCTTCAGCTTCAGCAGCAACTTCCGGAGTTTCTTCAGCAGGAGTCTCAACTACAGCTTCTTCTACTGCAACAACTTCTTCTACAACTTCAGCTTCTTCCACTACTGGAACAGCAATTGGTGCAACTGGAGTAAGTTCAGCCTTTTTGGCTGTACCTGCACGACGTGTGCGGGAAGCTTTCTTGGCTGCTTTTTCTTTCAACATGTTTTCGTTATAATCAACCAACTCTATAATACACATTTCGGCATTATCACCCAATCGGAAACCTGTACGTAAAATACGGGTATAACCTCCGGGGCGATTCGCTATTTTTTGTGATACATTCTGGAACAATTCGGTTACAACTTCTTTGTTCTGTAAGTGGCTGAATACTGTACGACGTGAGTGCGTGGTATCCTCTTTCGATTTAGTCAAAAGTGGTTCTACATAAACCTGTAAAGCTTTTGCCTTAGCAAGTGTAGTAGCAATTCTCTTATGTTGAATAAGAGAAGAAGCCATATTGGACAACATCGCCTTTCTGTGAGCCGTTTTGCGGCCTAAGTGGTTAAATTTTTTATTATGTCTCATCTCTTTACTCTTTATCTAATTTATATTTAGCGATATCCATTCCGAAGGACAGATTCAGGCTTTCTAATTTTTCGTCTAATTCAGTAAGCGATTTCTTACCAAAGTTGCGGAATTTCAACAAATCGTGTTTGTGGAAACCTGCAAGCTGACCAAGTGTTTCTACATCGGCTGCTTTAAGGCAGTTCAATGCACGAACAGATAGTTCTAGGTCGGTCAATTTAGTTTTCAACAATTGACGCATGTGTAAAATTTCTTCATCAAATTCGTCGCCACTTTCGGTTTCTGAAATTTCCATCGAAATTTTTTCGTCGGAGAATAACATGAAGTGGTGAATCAAAATTTTTGCAGCTTCTTTCAATGCTTCTTTTGGATGAATTGAACCATCGGTACTGATTTCGATTACTAACTTTTCGTAATCGGTAATCTGTTCAACACGGTAGTTTTCAATACTGTATTTTACATTACGAATTGGTGTGAAAATTGCATCAATCGGAATAACACCAAGCTCAGAGTTAGATATTCTATTATCTTCAGCCGGTACATAACCGCGACCTTTGTTCACTGTAATGTCAATACTGAAGTTAGCAGATGGGTCAAGTTCGCATATAACCAATTTAGGGTTCAATACCTCAAATCCGGTAAAATACTTACCAATATCACTTGCTTTGAATGATGTTGAACCGTTAACGTTGATTGTTACTTTTTCATTTTCAATGTCTTCAACAATCTGTTTGAAACGTACTTGTTTCAAATTCAGAATAATGTTGGTAACGTCGTCAATCACACCCGGAATAGTTGAGTACTCATGATCTATTCCTTCAATTTTGATTGAAGTGATAGCGAAACCTTCAAGCGAAGACAGTAGAATACGGCGCAAAGCATTACCGATTGTAATACCGTAACCGGGTTCCAACGGACGGAATTCAAATTTACCTTGAAATGCGTCAGCTTCCAACATGATTACCTTTTCAGGTTTTTGAAATGCTAATATAGCCATGGTTTCACTTATT
>Ga0114951_10005629_pt1 | contig 11464 bp, 9 predicted proteins | sample AM7aDNAmetaG_FD_88677 | JGI IMG/M metagenome (GOLD analysis project Ga0114951, IMG submission 88677) | Freshwater microbial communities from Finland to study Microbial Dark Matter (Phase II) - AM7a DNA metaG | ecosystem: Environmental > Aquatic > Freshwater > Lake | place: Finland: Lake Alinen... | reverse complement strand
CAAAATCATCAACAACAAATACAGAAAATCGCTCCATTACCGGAGCGCCTTGGAAGTAGCCGAGAGTCATGGCATACTTAAATCATTAACAGAGAGAGTTGCATTTCACTAGAAAATTTACCTTTGAAAATCTAGCACTACTATAGCATTAGAGTGGCGTACTGTCAACTTTTCGGAAAGAAAGCTTGCAGATCCATTCTTGCTATAATGGTTCCAACTTCATCCCACCGTCTCCGCATTGAAGTGTACCCCATTTAGTAGACACAGACTTCTGTGTTTGCTGATTATACTGTCCAAAACCAGGTTTATATCATGGACTGACGAATTGCCGTCCAAGTAATTCATTACAAAGCGAGGAAAGTCATCGTAGATGCGCACAATAGTTATAATGGTCTTGAGAAGTTATACTTAAGGCATGATGGTTCACACAGATGAAGATATCGTTTGCAGATATTTAAATGGCGAAGATGATGCCCTGAACTTCCTTATTCAACGATACATAAAATCAGTTTATAATTTTATTTATAGGTATACCAAAGGTTCTGAGGCTGCTGAGGACATCACACAAGATGTCTTTATACTTGTCTGGAAGAATATAGAAAAATTTGATACGAGCAGAAGCTTCAAGGCCTGGCTTTTCACCATCGCGAGAAATATGAGCCTGAATTGGATAAAAAAGCGTAAGCCGCTCACGTTTTCTGATCTCGAGACGGACGTCGAGTTTGATGTTGCCGATACATCGCTCGAATCTGGAGAAGATACACTCGATTCGCTCTTACTCCATGCGCAGGTTAAGGATGCGGTCAAGAGATTGCCTCCCATGTATCAAAATGTCATTTCAATGAAAGTCGATACCGGTTTTACGTTCGAGGAAATGGGCGAGGCCCTTGGTGAATCAGTCAACACTATCAAAAGCAAGCATCGAAGGGCCATACGGCAACTGAGACAAATACTCATGCCTATTATAGATAAAAACGACTGACGCATCTAAGAACGACCAATGCAACCAAGAGTGTCTCCCGGTTGTACTTAAAGCATGAAGGAAAACATGGACAATATCACGTTTGAGTCTCACGATCTCCCTATTGGGCTTTATGAGAAGGTTCTCCGGGGCATCGATCAGGAAAGGATCAAGAGAACAAAAAGGAACCTTTTGATTTCCCGAACGGGAATAATGCTGTCGGTCATGGCTTTTATCCCAGCCGCTATGTACTTATACAATAATCTCTACCAGACAGGATTTCTCCAATCCCTCACGCTCATGTTCCATAGCGGCAATCTCGTTGTATCCTATTGGCAGGATCTCGGTTCGGCGTTACTTGAGATGTTGCCTATTACGAGTCTGGTATTTTGTCTCAGCGCATTATTTGCCTTTATCATCTCGTTGCGTTTGTCGATTGTAATCTTATATCATCAATCACGGCTACAGGGGAGGGGACCTTGCATATAGCTATATGAAAACAAAATCTAGCATACTTAAGAAAACGATTATAACCGTAGGAATACTCCTTGGGATATTCATAATCCTCAATGTCGGTATTGTGATCGGCACTCGACGAGCCTCGTATATGAATTTGCATAGCACGTTTGGTCAGATCACGCGGATCAATCAAGGCTCTGTCTTTGTCAAAGATCCCGATAATGTAGAAAGATCGATCATCATAGGCACCACGACCGAGATATCTAATAAGAACGATACGGTAAGCTTGAACGATTTGCATACTAATGATTTTGTCATAGCGATAGGATCGCCCAACAATGCCTGTCAATTGGAAGCGAGGACTGTTCAAGTCGTAGCGCCACCGCCGTTTTATAAATCATCAAATTAAAAAAATGTCATGATAAAAAATATATTTAGCAAAGTCTTTGCATGGGGAAAAGCACATAAGGTGATATCTGTAGTTATTATACTTGTTGTGCTTGTGGGCGGGTATTTTCTTTTCAAAACAGCTTTTGGCAGCAAGTCAACAACTCAATATGTCGTAGGCGCTGTTAAGCGAGGTGATCTTACTCTTACCGTAAATGGTACTGGACAGGTTGAGGCAGACAATCAAGTCGATCTCAAGCCTCAAGGCACGACTCAAGCTGCATCGACCATAACAGAAGTCGATGTCAAGCAGGGCGATACGGTGATCAAAAGCCAGCTTATAGTGGTCGTCAACAACGCCAGTGCCCAGACCTCACTTACCCAAGCAAAGGCAAACGTAAAGAGCGCTCAGGCGAGCTATGACAAAACAACTCTCGGGCCCACCAGTCAGAATTTGGCGGTTTCCGAACAGAATGTCTCTACCGCACAGCTGTCTCTCTCGACCTCGGCCCGTGACGCATATCTAAAGATCCAGGACGCTTTTTTGAACAAGGTCAATGGACTTTTTCAAAATAATACGAGCGCTAACCCGACCCTCGTTATTCCGACCGATTCTAGCCAAGGGACATTGAACATAAATAACGCACGTGTTGACATGACGACCAGATTGAATAGTTGGAATGCCCTTCTCAACACCTCATCAACAACAAGCGACGACGCACGCTCAGAAATTTCTGATGATATCACTGCAGCCAAGAATCTCATCAATACCCTGTCATACACCGTCAACCGTCTTAGTACCGGTAATTCCGGCATGACACAGGTTGATATTAATACCTATGTAGCCGCCGTGAGCAGTGCCGCCACTGAGATCAATACGGCTGAATCCAGTTATAATTCAGCCGTCCAATCATATAAAACCGCCGTCAATCAGCTGGCTGTCACGCAGACTCCAAGCACGTCACAAGACATTCAAATCGCAAAAGCCCAGCTTGATAATGCCGAAGCCGCATTGCAATCGGCCCAGACGACATACGACCAGAGCTTTCTCCGTGCTCCGTTTGACGGCGTGGTCGCCGCAGTGAATGTGTCGCCAGGGGATGTGGTCGATACGACGACCGTCGTGGCGACGATCATGACAGTAGAACGAGTCGCGAAAATATCGTTGAATGAGGTTGATGCCGCAAGCGTCAAGATTGGTGATCCTGCCACAATCACATTTAGCGCTTTACCCGACGTCACCGCGACGGGAACTGTGGAGCAGATAGACTCTATAGGTACAGTTACGTCTGGTGTCGTAAGCTACAACGCGAAGATTCTCATCGAGGTCAATAATCCTGACATCAAGCCCGGCATGAGCGTGTCGGCAAAGATCAGTATCGGTACAGATTCTGATGTGCTGCTTGTCCCGAATTCCGCCGTGTCAACGGTCGGCTCAAATTCGACAGTGCAATCGTTGAATGGCGTGTCCAGTGCGAAAGATGGCGCAACTATCACATTGAGCACTGCGCCTCAGGCTATTCAGGTTCAAGTCGGGGATTCGGATAATGCGAATACAGTCATTACTTCAGGTCTCAAAGAAGGCGACCTTGTTGTCGTTCACACGGTGACTGGTGCTGCCGCAAAGTCCAGTGGAGGACTATTTTCAGCGCCCGGAGGAGACCAGTAAACATCCATATGATTGAAGTTAAAAATATCACAAAAACATACGGCCAGGGTGATTCGGAAACCAAAGCGTTGGAAGGAATTTCCTTTACCGTAAAAGACGGTGAATTCGTGGCCATTATGGGACCGTCCGGTTCTGGAAAATCAACCCTCATGCATATTTTGGGTTGTCTCGATACTCCAACGTCGGGAACGTATCTTCTTGACGGCCAAGACGTTTCAAAATTCTCGGATAACGAATTATCTGAGATCAGATCTCAAAAAATCGGGTTCATATTCCAATCATTCAATTTGTTGCCTCGTACCACGGTCATGAGAAATGTCCTGTTGCCGCTCGTATACTCCGCTCTTTCTGAAAAAGAATATGAATTGCGCGCCAAAGCGGCGCTTTTGGCCGCGGGATTTCCCGAGAACCGATGGTATCACAAATCGAACGAGCTTTCAGGTGGACAGATCCAGCGCGTGGCAATCGCCCGGTCATTGGTCAATAATCCAAGTGTGATCATGGCAGACGAGCCGACCGGAAACCTTGATTCGAAGACCGGCGATATCGTCATGGGTACTTTTCAGAGGCTCAATGAAGAAAAAGGCAGCACTATTATTCTCATCACCCACGAGCCAGACATCGCCTTGTATGCCGATAGGATCATTCATATTAAAGACGGGAATATTCTCGAAGATAAAAAGAATAACAATAGAAGATTAATACATAGGGACATCGCCAATGACAATACATAATCTATACAAAGAAACAATGTCGGCTCTTCTAGCCAATAAGTCTCGCTCGGGACTTACTGTCCTTGGTATTGTGATCGGCATAGCCTCGGTCATCATCATGCTTGCCGTAGGAACAGGCGCGAGTAATTCCATAACTTCAAGCGTATCTGGGCTCGGTTCGAATTTGCTTACGGTCTCTCCAGGTGCATCGCGAGGCCCAGGAAGTCAAGTGTCAGGTGCCTCCGGATCATCTCAAAGTTTGACTCGAGATGATGCTGCAGCGATTCAAGAAAAAGTATCCGGAGTGAAGAATGTATCTGCTGAGGTGAATTCTCAGCAGCAAGTCGTCGCCAAAAGCGCCAATACGAATGTGTCCATTGTTGGCGTTACTTCTATCTATCCGATAGTCCATAACGTTTCCATGCAAGAAGGGTCGTTTATAAGTGATAAGGATGTCACTAGACTGGCTCGCGTCGCGGTACTCGGCCCCACCGTGAGTGATGATTTGTTCGGAGTGGGAGCTGAAGCGATTGGCCAAACTGTACGTATTAAGGGTCAGGATTTTACTGTCGTTGGTATTACTACGGCAAAAGGAGGTTCAGGATTTCAGAATCCGGATGATACCGTCTACGTCCCTATCACTGCCGCACAGCAGATGATCACGGGCAATCAATATGTCTCGAGCATCTCTGTCGAAGTGGATAGCGTGAATGACCTTACATCAGTCCAGAATGGGATCACCGACCTCCTTATGAAACGGCATCATATTACAGATACCGCGAACAAGGATTTCAATATATTAAATCAGCAGAGCCTTTCATCGTCGCTCTCGAGTATAACGACCATTCTCACTTATTTGCTTGCTGCAATCGCATCCATTTCGCTTCTTGTCGGCGGTATTGGCATCATGAATATGATGCTCACCACGGTCACAGAACGAACCAAGGAAATTGGTCTTCGAAAGGCAATTGGGGCGAAGCGCAGGGACATCAGCCTGCAGTTTCTGGCAGAGTCGATCGCACTCACGTTCACCGGAGGGATCGTCGGCGTGGTGATCGGGTGGGGAGTGGCGCACATTATAACCTTGACCGGTCTTCTTACGACATCGGTCACAGCTTACTCCGTCATTCTCTCGGTGGGCGTATCGGTGCTCATCGGCCTTGTCTTCGGATATTTTCCCGCCCGACGAGCCGCGGCACTGAATCCGATAGAGGCGTTGAGGTACGAATAGAGTGATTTGGCTGGCGATCGATCCTGCGGCATTCACTGTCGCGTCAATGCTTCGCCGACAAATTCAAACACCTATCTCCACGCACCCAAAATCGCTCCGCCGATGGCTAGGGCAATCAAATAATAAACCGAATCGATTAGCACCAATTTTGGTGATTCATTTTTCCAGAGGAAACCGGCCAGCGAGACCGGAAGGGAAAAGCCCAACCAAGCCAAGAGGCCGAGGAAGGCGCCGTCAGCGGCACTGGCGATCGCGGTCACATTCAGGGCAAAACCGAGGACGCAGAAGGTTACGAAAGTCATGATCAACTGGGCGATGTAGCGTTTCCAGATGCCGCTGTCCATGATGCGGGACATGTCGGCATCGCTCACCTTGAGGAGATCGATCCAGATGTGGCCGAAAAGCAAAGGTGAATACCAAAGCGAACCGATGCCGAAACTGACGACTGAAGCGACGAGAACGGGCCAATAATTGAGGGTTTGCATAATGTTTCAGTTAGGTGTTAAATTCTGGTATACTTGGATAGTAGCATAGTCGCTTAATAGTTCAACATGATCCCATTCATCTCCGTCTTCATTGGGTTGCTCATATATTGGTACAGTTTTGGCTGGCATCTGACTTTCGAGCCAAGCGCGCCATTGTTCATTTCGGCCACTTTCGTTGTCGCCGGTCTTTTGGTTTATCTCGGAACCAGATCGCAAAAATATTATTAACAGATCATTTTCATGAAATCAAAAACGTTTATTTTCGGAGCCATAGTTATCGTCGTCATCGCCCTTGCCGCCTACTATTTCAATTCAAACGGAGCGCAATCCTCCAAAGAAACAATTCCGTCCGGCACGATCACTCTCAAAGCTCCAAAAGGCGATCTCTCAGTCTTCGTGGCCACTTCTAGCGAGGATCAGGAGCAAGGTCTTGGCGGACGCGACGCCATGCCGAGCGATGAAGGCATGCTTTTTGCCTTTGATCAGCCCGGAAGCTACTCATTCTGGATGCAGGACATGAATTTTCCCCTGGACTTGGTTTGGGTCAATGAAGACAAGACCGTAGCCGGTCTCACGCCAGACGTCGCGACCAGCACTTATCCCGACACTTTCGTGCCGCCAAATGACGTCAGTTATGTCCTAGAACTGAACGCCGGCGTCGCCGACAAGTTCGGTATTGCGACGGGAACATTACTCCAGTTTGAGGTGGGGAATTAGTAAGGAAAATTTTTCGTTTGTCATTCCCGCGATTTGTAGTTAGCCTGTCGAACCAAAGCGGGAATCTGGAATATTACCCAAAAATCCCCCGCCCCTGCGGGGCACCCCCTTTTCCAAAGGGGGACTCTCCAACGATTGCGCCATTGTTGAAAGTTCCTCTTCCAAGAGAAAGCTTTTTTTGAATTACCTTGCGGATTAGATGGTGATTCCCCCTTTGGAAAAGGGGGTACCCCGAAGCGAAGCGAGGGGTGGGGGATTTTTTGTTATTAGTAATTCTTCCACAAACCTACCTTTTCATGATGTAACTCACTATCCACAGTTTTTTCTTTGGAAGTCGATGTACAATAACAGCAAGCAAAAAAGTACGAGTTAAAAATTATCAGCAACTTAGTTCGCGGCCGCCCGCGCACCAATATGCCAAAAAAGAAAAAATCAACAGCCGCCGGAGCGGCCAAGGCTCCTTCTATCCCTACGATTATCAAACGTGATGGCCGGATCGTGCCGTTTGACCTGGAAAAGGTCGTCAATGCGACCTGGAAAGGCATGAATTCCGTGAGCGAAGGTTCGCTCGAGGAGGCCAAAACGGTCGCCAATCAAGTCTATTCCGAGCTCATCCGCATCAAAAGAAAGTTCAAGAATTTCCTGCCGACTGTCGAAGGCGTCCAGGACATTGTTGAGCAGGAGTTGATGCGATCCGACTACGTCAAGGCCGCCAAACACTACGTTCTCTACCGTGAAGAGCGAGCCAAGTTGCGCGCCAAAGGTTTCGAAGTGCCGGAAAGCGTGCGCAAGCTGGCTTCTGATTCCCAGCAATATTTCAGGAATGCTTTGGGAGAGTTTGTCTATTATCGTTCATATTCCCGATGGATCGAAAACGAAAATCGCCGCGAGACCTGGATCGAGACCGTCGACCGTTATGTGGAGTTCATGCGGGAAAATCTCGGTAATAAGCTCAAGGACAGCGAATACAAGGAAGTTCGCGAGGCCATCCTCAATCAGCAAGCCATGCCATCGATGCGTTTGCTCCAATTCTCCGGCAAAGCCGCCCGGGCGACCAGTGTCTGCGCTTACAACTGTTCTTTCATCGCTCCGGAATCATTCCAGGATTTGGCGGAAATTATGTACATCTCGATGTGTGGTACAGGGGCTGGTTGGTCAGTAGAAAGCGCCAATGTCGAGCGTTTTCCGCAGATCATGATGCAGACCGGCGAGAAGCTTCCGACCCATGTCATACCCGACAGCAAAGAAGGTTGGGCCGATTCTCTTGTTCTGGGCATGAAGACTTGGGCGGCTGGCAAGGACATCGAGTTTGATTTTTCCCTATTACGTCCTGAGGGCGCCCGATTAAAAACAATGGGCGGCAAATCATCCGGTCCGGCGCCTCTTATGCGCCTGTTGGCTTTTTCCAGACAGATCATGTTGGCCAGACAGGGCAGGCGTTTGAGGACGATCGATCTCCACGACATTATTTGCATGATCGGCGACTGTGTCGTTTCTGGCGGCGTCAGGAGAAGCGCTATGATTTCTCTTTCTGATCTTGGCGATGAACAGGTCCGCGACGCCAAGAAAGGCGCTTTCTACATGACTCATCCTCATAGAATGTTGGCCAACAACTCGGCTGTCTATATCAACAAGCCGACCAATGAAGAGTTCCTCAAGGAATGGATGGCCTTGGTAGAGAGCCGTTCCGGCGAGCGCGGCATATTCAACCGCGGTTCTTTGGCCACAAGCCTGCCTGAGCGCCGCATCAAAGTCCTCAAGGAATACAAAGGCTACTTCGACTATTCCGGCAATCACATCATTGGTCCGATCGGCACCAATCCTTGCGGAGAGATTATCCTCCAGTCCAAACAGTTCTGCAATCTTTCGGAGATAGTCGCCCGCGCCGAAGACACCGAGGCCACTCTCATGAAGAAGATGCGTGTCGCGACGATTCTTGGCACATACCAATCCTCGCTCACAAATTTCCCCTATCTTTCCAAAGAATGGAAAGAACATTGCGAGCGAGAGCGATTGCTCGGCGTTTCCATTACCGGTCAATGGGATTGTCCGGCCGTGAGGAAGCCGGAGGTCATGCGCAAACTCCGCGATGAGGCCATCAAGGTCAACAAAGAATTCGCCAAGAGATTTGGCGTCAATGAAGCGACGGCCATCACTTGCGTCAAGCCTTCCGGAACGCTTTCTCAGACGGTGGATTGTTCATCCGGCATGCATCCCCGCCATTCCAAGTATTACATCCGCCGCATCCGTATTTCAGCCACTGACTCTTTGTTCAAAATGCTCAAGGATCAGGGCGTGCCTTATTTCCCGGAAGTCGGCCAATCGCCAGAGACCGCCACAACTTATGTGCTGGAATTTCCGGTCAAGGCCCCAAGCGGCTCCGTATTCAGGGACGACCAAACCGCTTTGGCTCAGCTCGAGTATTGGAAGATGGTCAAGATGAATTACACTGAACACGCTCCTTCCATCACGATTTCCGTCGGTAATGACGAATGGATCGCCGTGGCCAACTGGGTTTATGAAAACTGGGACATCGTCGGTGGCCTTTCATTCCTGCCACGTGAAGACGCTGTCTACAAGCTGGCGCCTTATGAGACCATCGATGAGAAGACCTACAAGGAGCTAGCCAAACGCATGGAGCATATCGACTATTCCAAGATCATCACCTACGAAAAGCAAAATGAGACCGATCTGAAAAAGGAGCTGGCTTGTGCCGCGGGGATTTGCGAGATTGTTTGATAATTGTATTATGCACTGTTAGGGCTAGGACAAGTCAGCCATTAATTCTATAATTGTGTGGCGATGATGGATCACAACAACAGACATGAAGTTTCGAAAAAACCTGGCTATTTCCCACGGTTCTCACTGATTGTTTTTTTGGTGACATTGGCGTTCCTGGGTTTTTCGTCGACCGCCAAGGCCGCCGATCCCGGCGACGGGATCCTGCATCTCGGCACAACTGGGTATGTCTCTCGTTCCGATGCCAGCGTCTCCGATCTGGATTACACCAAGGATTTTTCCGTTGAAAGCACCGTCGATATACCGGCTTACTCAACTAGCGGCGTGTGGACGGGGCTATTATCCAAGACTTTGAACAGCTTCGATGCGTCCAGTGGATTTGCTTTGACTATGGGGCACAGCCAGTTCGATACTTTCGGACAAAATATGTACGCCAAGATCGGCGACGGGACTCACGGTGGCGCCGATATCATGTCGCCCTCGGCTTATCAAGGCATAACCCATGTCGTAATGACCTGGAATGCCACTAGCAAGCTCCTGACTCTTTATGTGAATGGGATTGCGGTGGGAAACACTACAGAAACAGGCCTGGTTTCGGCCAGTATCCAAAATAGCGATAGCCTGCAAATTGGCACCAGTCTGGGTGGAGATGGTACGACTCTTGGCCGCGATATTCTCTTTGCCCGTCTCTGGAACAATGAGCTTTCGGCCTCCGACATAACGGCCATATACAACAATTTTACGAATACGGGACAACATATCGTGCCGATGGGTATCTCGACGACAACTCTTGTATCCGAATGGTTAATGAAGGACAAAAGCGATGCCTCTGGAAATGCCGGTACAACCTATGTCAAGGATACGGTCGGTAGCAATCATTTGCAGCTGTTGGGTGGGGCAGTCATATATCTGGGAACAGGAGCACTGGCCGGGTCCTATCCGACGGATGCCGCGACCGGCGTCTCGCCAGCGGTTACATTGACGGCGGTAGGCGGGATTTCTACGCTCGGCTCTTCCGTAGTCTATCCTCTTCAATACGAATTCCAAATTGATGAATCTTCGGCCTTCAACACTTCCGCCCTCAAAGATTCCGGCTGGATCAGGGATTTTGCTTCATGGAAGCCCGTTCTTAAACCGGATGCCACCTATTACTGGCATGTCAGGGTCAAGGATTCGGCCGCGAGCCCGGTCATCTCCTCATATACTGTCAGCTATACTTTTTCCACCAGAGCCGCCGAAGACTGGTATGTCAGGAAAAACGTCTACACCGGCAATATCGTCGGCGACTACACGCCGGAGACTGTGCCCGGCACCTACGGCTCGGAAAACGGATCATCATATGCCAACGCTTGGAATGGTATTAGGAATATCGTCTGGGGAGAAAACGGTGTTTCGGCCGGCGACAATCTCTATGTTTGCGGTACCCATATCTTGACAACTTCTGTCGGTGGCTACTATCCTCAATATGGACTGGAGTATATAAGAGAATCCGGCTATTCGGATGCATACCCGATCACCATCCGCATGGACTGCCCGGATGATGCCGGAGCGCTCTGGGGCGTTTGGCTCGATAACAGAAGCGCCGTGACCTGGAGCGGTCCCGATGCCAATGGAGTCTATTCGAGCACCAATCTGACTTCCGGCGGGGTAGCGGAAATGATCGGCGGGAATCTGACTTGGCTGCACTCGACGACCTCGATGACTTGGTCAGGCTATACAGGGACGATCAATTCCGGCGAGGCGACAACCTACGTTAAGATGAGCGATGGAAGCAATCCAACCGGCAAGATCTATTCAGCCGGCTGGGGCTTCCGCTTCAATCTGGGGCGCAGTTCCTATGTCAAGTTCTACAGTGCCAATCTTTTCGGAACCGGCCCTGAAGCCGAGTTTATCACCACCACTCTTTCGACGATTCCGCCACCACAGCATATAACCATCGATACTAGCAACATCCGTTATACCCAAGTTTGTGTCGGGCTTTTTAAAGGATATGATTACTGGACAGTCAAGAATTCCGATCTATCCTATTGCGCCAACGGCATATACGCTTTTTTCACCAATAGTTTGGGGGCCGACAATTTCGGTGCCAACTATCTGACTGTT
>Ga0114951_10005628_pt1 | contig 11465 bp, 8 predicted proteins | sample AM7aDNAmetaG_FD_88677 | JGI IMG/M metagenome (GOLD analysis project Ga0114951, IMG submission 88677) | Freshwater microbial communities from Finland to study Microbial Dark Matter (Phase II) - AM7a DNA metaG | ecosystem: Environmental > Aquatic > Freshwater > Lake | place: Finland: Lake Alinen... | reverse complement strand
GAAGACGTAACACTGATGCCATAGGGTATTTTGCGCTTACTCAGCAGATGCGCGCGGGTGGCGAAACCGCTGACGCCGCCGGAAGATACGAAATAATTCACCGTTGTGGAAACGAAAGCAACCCCGGCCGTTTCCCAGAAGGGCAGTCTGTGGCCGAGTATCCTCAGAACCTCCCAGAGCGAAAAGCCCATAAAAAGGTAGCTCATGAATGAGAAGATAAGCGCTACACAAATAAAACCGGGATGCGCCGTCTTAAGGGTTGCGGCCAGCGGGGCTAAATTGGGGTAAACAAGAGACGTCAGTATGACCAGCGAAAGCGCTATCGGGGCGTAGATGAATATTTTTTTCTTCCAGTTAGTCATTTCGATATTTACATCACTTACGCACGGCGGTCACAGTATCGGCCGCTTGAGAAACGCCGTCTCCGAGACGGATCATAGGCAAACCACGCCTTTTTGGCTAAGCAGGCTTTGCGCTTGATTTATATCCAATTCCTGAATCCTTTATCACGCGGCCAAAAGGGCGGGGCAAGTATTGTAAAATATATATATATTACATTCGCCTTATCTATATTCTAAAACTTTCAAACGGATAAGAAAAGAGAAATGTCCATTTATAAATCGGATTTTCTGGTTATCGGAACCGGTCTGGCCGGCCTGCTGACAGCCCATAGGCTTTCCCGCTCGGGCACGGTAAGCCTTGTCTCGAAACGCGGGGCCCAGGTATCCAACACCGATCTTGCCCAAGGAGGGATCGCGGCCGTAACCGGCAAAGATGATGCCGCAATTCTTCATATCAACGACACCTTAAAAACCGGTTCCGGCCTGGCCGACCTTCACATAGTGGAAATTGCCGTGCGCGAAGGCCCCGAAAGAGTGAAGGAACTGGTGGAATTAGGAGTGTGTTTTACCAAGAACGGCTCAGATTTTGAACTCGGCCTGGAAGGCGGACATTCCAGACGGCGTATACTCCATGCCGCCGACTCCACCGGGCACGAGATCGAATCAACCCTGCTGCGGGTATGCCGGGCGAATAAAAAAATCCGTTTTTACGAGGATCACGCCGCAGTGGACCTGATACTGGACTCCCGTCCGGCCGGGGTCAGGCCGGAGCGCAACGTTGCCAGGGGAACTTACGCGCTGGAAGAGCATACTGGCATCATACACAGCTTCCTGGCTTCGGCAACGGTGCTGGCCTCGGGCGGGGCCGGTAAAGTCTATCTTTACACCTCCAACCCGGACACCGCAACCGGGGATGGGATGGCTATGGCCTATCGGGCGGGGCTCCGGCTTATAAATATGGAATTCGTCCAGTTCCACCCGACCTGCCTTTACCATCCCAAGGCTAAATCCTTCCTTATATCGGAAGCTGTGCGCGGTGAAGGCGCGATCCTGCGCAACCCCGAAGGCAAACCTTTCATGGCGGCCTACGATGTCAGGAAAGAACTGGCGCCGCGGGATATCGTGGCCCGCGCGATAGACAACGAACTTAAAAAGAGCGGAGCGGAATGCGTGTATCTTGACATCACTGCCCGGCCGGCCGCGTTTGTAAAGAAGCGTTTTCCTAATATTTATAAAAAATGTCTTTCCTTCGGCATCGACATTACCAGGGACCCGATACCCGTAGTGCCCGCCGCGCACTTCTTCTGCGGAGGAATAGAAACCGACGAATGGGGACGGACCGCCATGCCCGGGCTGTACGCCGTGGGTGAAGTGGCCCACACGGGCCTGCACGGGGCGAACCGTCTGGCTTCAAATTCCCTCCTTGAAGCATGCGTCTTCGCCCGGCGCGCCGCGGACTCGATATGCGGAAACTTGGGAAAGAAAACAGCGAAAAGTCCAGCCAGGGCTGAGGTGTGGAATTACGGCAACGCGCGGCATTCGGACGAGGCAGTAATGATAACCCATAACTGGGATGAGGTCCGCACGCTAATGTGGAATTATGTGGGCATCGTTCGCAGCGATAAGCGCCTGGAGCGCGCCAAAGCCCGCATAAAAATCATAACGGATGAAATCGCCAAATATTACTGGGATTTCCTGCTAACTCGGGACCTGCTGGAATTGCGCAACATAGCCTGTCTGGCAGAAACCATTATACGCTCCGCGGCGGAGCGTAAGGAATCCCGCGGGCTGCATTTTAACATCAACTATCCGCAAACTGAAGAAACTTACACTGCGAACACGAAAGCGGACAGATACGATAGGGAGGGTTCAGGGTCTAGGGGTTAGGGTAGAGAGTGAGGAAATTCACATTTCACTCTGCCCTTCTCGCCCCCCCTCTGCTTCTGCACTTATGGATAAGATCAAAATAACCGGCGCGAAAGCGCACAACCTTAAAAATATAACCATAGAGTTGCCCAAGAATAAACTGGTGGTGCTGACCGGACTCTCGGGATCGGGCAAATCCAGCCTTGCTTTCGACACTATCTACGCTGAAGGACAGCGCCGCTACATGGAAAGTCTGTCAGCCTACGCCAGACAATTCTTAGAGCAGATGGAAAAGCCTGACGTGGAATCCATAGAGGGCCTTTCGCCTGCCATCGCCATCCAGCAGCACACTCCCTCAAAAAATCCGCGTTCCACCGTGGGTACGGTTACCGAGATTTACGACTATCTGCGCCTCCTCTACGCCAAAGTCGGATCGCCGTTCTGTCCGCAATGCGGACGCCCGATAAAGGCCTGGTCTGCACAAGGTATAGTCGCGGAGATATCCTCGCGATATTCAGGTAAAAAAATAAAGATTCTCGCTCCGCTGATCAGCGGCCGCAAAGGCACCTATGAGGAATTATTCGCTAAGTTTAAAAAAAACGGATTTATTAAAATCCGCGTAGACGGGAAAATTTTCGACCTGGACTCGGTTCCGAAACTAGACCGTTATGTAAAGCACAATATAGAACTATTCGTGGATGAGATGACCGCCGGAGACGGTGAAAAAGAGCGGCTCACGGAAACTGTGGAACTGGCCCTGGCCCAGGGGCGCGGGCTGGTTGCGGTGGAATCCGGCGCCACGGGCAAAGCCCCCGCCCTTTACAGCGAGAAGAATGCCTGTCCGTCGTGCGGCATCAGCTTTCCCGAATTGGAGCCCCGGCTCTTCTCCTTCAATTCCCCTTTCGGCGCCTGCCCGGAATGCGGCGGCCTCGGAGTTAAAATTGAAATAGATACGGATCTGGTCGTCCCCGACATCTCAAAATCCATCAACGGCGGGGCGATCGAAGCCTGGTCAAACCCGGTCACTACCCGCACTCACCGCTGGAAGAACTCCTGGTCTGGCTATTACATGGAAATGATAATTGATGCGGCCGGAAGAAATAATATTTCCCTGGATAAGCCCTGGCGTGACTTGACGAAGGAAGCCCGCGATATAATCCTGCGCGGCGAACCGGGCGGGGAGTTTGAAGGCGTAGTTACAAACCTCAAGCGCCGGTATACGGAAACGGAATCTGATTTCGTCAAGGAAGAGATCTACCGCAAATTTATGCATGAAGTAACCTGCGGTATCTGCAAAGGCCAGCGCCTGAAGCCCGAGGGTCTGCATGTACTGGTGGGGAGTCAAAACATCGTCCAGGTCTCCAGCCTGCCCATTTCAGAGATTAAGGAGTTTATATCCGGATTATCGCTGAGTGAAAAAGACCGCGTTATCGCCAGACTGATACTCAAAGAAATAAATGCCCGCTTAAGTTTTCTTACAAATGTCGGCCTGGGTTACATTTCGCTTGACCGCCGCTCGGAAACTCTATCCGGGGGCGAAGCGCAGCGTATACAGCTGGCCACCCAGATAGGCAGCGGCCTGACCGGCGTGCTCTACGTGCTGGACGAACCCACCATCGGGTTGCACCAGCGTGATAACGCCAAACTTATAACAACTCTCAAGTCGCTGCGCGATCTGGGCAACACTCTTATTGTTGTGGAGCATGATGAGGCAGTCATCCGCAACGCGGATCACATCGTGGATCTCGGACCGGGCGCCGGACTTGCCGGCGGTCATGTCATCGCTCAGGGGAATCTCGCCTCTATACTCAGGAATAAGAAATCCATAACAGGCGCTTTCCTGCGGGGCGACAAGAAAGTCTCTATCAGCCATCCGCTGCGCAAGCCGGATAAAGGCTGGCTGGAATTCATAAAAGCGGAACAGTTTAATCTGAAGGGTATAGACATCAAGATTCCCCTCGGCCTTTTTGTAACGCTGTGCGGCGTGTCCGGTTCCGGGAAATCCACCCTGCTATACGAGATCATATACAAAGCGCTGTCCAAAAAACTTTACAACTCCAAAGAAAACCCCGGGCGCTTCAAAAGCATGAAAGGCGAAGAGAATATAGATAAGGTCATCATAGTCGACCAGTCGCCGATAGGCCGAACGCCCCGTTCTAACCCAGCCACCTACACCGGAGTCTTCAACTGCATCCGGGATATCTTCTCCCGCCTCCCTGAAGCCAAGCGCCGAGGCTATGAGCCGGGCCGCTTTTCTTTTAATGTTAAGGGCGGACGCTGCGAGACCTGTCAGGGCGACGGGACTATAAAGATCCAGATGCAGTTCCTCCCCGACATCTATGTCAAATGCGAGGAATGCCACGGGCTTCGCTTCAACGAGGACACGCTGGAAGTTAAATTCAAAGGAAAAAACATCGCGGAGGTCCTGGATATGTCGGCCGACGAGGCTTCCGTCCATTTCTCAGAGATACCGCAGATAGCCAAAGTGCTTTTAACCATGCGTGAAGTGGGACTGGGCTACATAAAACTCGGCCAAAGCGCCACAACTCTTTCGGGAGGAGAAGCACAGCGCATGAAGCTGGCTGGGCAGTTGGCAAAGCGCTCTACCGGCCGTACGCTTTTCATCCTCGACGAGCCCACGACCGGTCTCCATTTCGCCGATGTGGAAAAACTGCTGAAAGTACTTCACCGGCTTGCCGACCAAGGAAACACTGTTCTGGTCATAGAGCATAATCTTGACGTAATAGCATCTTCTGACTGGATAATCGAACTTGGCCCCGACGGGGGCTCTGCCGGCGGAGAACTCATTTACGCCGGCGATACGCCGGGCATCGTCAAAGTGCCCGGCTCTCACACCGGCTTTTACCTTAAAGAACACCTGGGAACAAAAAGTAAGGATTAACCTGAAAACTTCAGTTGAAGTTTTCCGCCCGCATAGCGGGCGCCCATTCGGGAGGCATACACCTCGTCGGGCCAGGCGCGCATAGCGCTGGTCCCTCCGCCCGCTTTGCGGGGAATCCTGCAGAATAATTCTGTTCCCTGATTTTATCAATGGGATATACCTTGAACTGCAGGATTCAGGTTAACCCCCAAGCTGCGGTTCCAACTTTCCGCCAACATAGCGGACCGCACGTTCGGGAGGCTAACTGCGGTCTTATTTTTGGCTGTGGGGCTTTGCCCGGTCAGCGGCGGGGGCGGGCGGAGTTAAAATTGGTTAGCGTGAAGGTGGAAAATTCTATCTTTTTAAAATTAAAGTTATCTGTAGGATAACTGGCTGAAAAAGCCCGATTATTCTTGTTTTCATAAGTTCTGAGCCATTCCCGCCAGGAACGATCCATGCCGGCCGATCCGCTCAGCCGGTATGATTTCCACAGCGCTGATTCCAGGGGTTCGCCTTTCCGCAACAGAGAACATAAATTTACGAACTGCAACCGGGTGCGGGGCCTGAAAAGATACGAAACAACTCCGAAAGACTCCAGGTACCAATATCCGATCTGTTCGTCGGAACTCAATTGGGCTATTCTGATCCTGAAAAAATCATTCAGCGGCAGCACATTTTCCCTGGGAAAATATTTAAGGGCCTGAGTCCATGGTCCCTCATCCTGATATGACATATCCTCCATAAGAACGGCCAGACCCTCGTTGAGCCACTGAGGCGGATATTTCAGGTATTCTCCATAAAAACTTTCAAAATACAGGTGAGAAAGTTCATGCGACGCGGCTGCGCGCAGTTTGAGCATATCTCCTGAATCGAAGATTACCACCGTTTTTTGGGAAAAATACGCCAGGCCCTTTGACCACTTGGGCGGATTGAACTCCCCCTTTAGATAGGAGTCCTGATCCTTGTAGATGTATATTTTAGTTTTTTCTTTTACCATCCAGGGCGCGAACATCGAAACGCTGAGGCGAAGCTTGCCATAAAGACGCTCAAGTTCAAGCGATATGGAGCCCGGCGACCAGTTGGATTCGTGGTATATCTCGAAATGCGGAGAATTTTTTACGTGCCAGACGGTGGAGGAGTGAACGGCAGCCGGTTCCGCGGCCGCCAGATTCAGGGCTGAGCACAGGATCAATATAAGCGTGGCGGACATGTTGTAAGTGAGGCGGATAAAAATGCGTCCTGACAGTTTTTCCCGGCCCATATGAACAAGCCGGACCGCGCATCGCTGCCGGACGGCCCGGCTAATACTCGTCGGTTACCGTGGTCGTGAATTTTCCTGTGGAGACCTGCTGAAATGAAACCGATTTGAGGTCCATGGTCGTGGTCGCGTTTGCGGGCGTGGTCCAGGTTTTGACGTTCAGCGCGGCATAGCCCTGAGCATTGCCTGTATTTTTGGCGCTTTGCTGTATGCGGGCCACGATGATGTATCTGGCCATGATCCATTTGAGAACCATCACCGATATCATGGAAAGAATGACGGACATCACAAGGGTCTGCAGGAGTATCGCGCCTTTTTTCCAATATGACCGTGATTTCATAAAATACTTTTCCTAAAAACCCGACCCGGACAGACCGGCACGATTCACTCTGACAGTAGTATTAAGTGTGGTATCAATAAGCTTATCCGTGGTCCGGAAATCACGGCCTGTGGTGTTATTGGTGACCGGGTCCCAGCGTACGCGCAAGCTGATATTAACGAGGGCGCTGCCGGCGATGCCGTCGATACTGCGGCGGGAGAACAACTCGGGGGCGGTTTTGGGGAAGATGTCAGAAGACAGCAGCGTTACGGTGCCGTAGGCTCCCCCACAAGCTAAAACCGGGTAGTCTGTAGTTGTCCATACTGACGGACCGCTGGGGCAGTTGTTGCCCGACGGGACAACAATAGTGTCCGTGTGGTAATACAGGCAGCTCCCTGAAGGGCATTCGGAAGTAACTGCCGAGGAGTGACAAAAATAATGCCACCTGACCGGCTCAGCGGGATTCACAGGATAGCAACCACTCAGCTGGTCGACATTAACGGCAAAAGCAAGAATGGCCCCAGAGGCGTCAAATCCGGGCGCGTCTATCCTATTGGCTTCCTGCAGTTTGGAAGTAATGGTCTTCATCGCTATTGAGGCGTTGGACTTAAAAGTATTCATGCGGTAGTTATGGAACAGATGGTTATTGGCAGAGGAATAGATAAGAGCCAGAGAAATTATCATGAAACCAAAAATAAGTGTCGCAATGACAAGTTCCGCCAGCGTGAACCCTTTTCGAAATTTAAATGGCATGTTTAATCCGCGTACTTCATATCAAAACTCACCGTCTTGCAGGCGTTGCTCCCGACTCCAAAGCCGCAGTCGGTGTCCGTTACGGTGTACACAAAATAACAAGAACTCCCCCAAACGCATGGCACAGCGGGGTCCGTCCGTAGTTCGGAGAGCATAAGCGATGAAATGTCATGCTGCCCGGCGCGTAGGGCCCAGGCGGGGGATAGAGAATCCGCCGCCCACCATCCACCCATGTTAGGGGAATAATTAACTTCGTTTGGCACAGCGCTGACAAAAGTCTGCAGGGTTTGCTGCGCCTCTTTTAGCACCATCGCGGCCAGCTCCTTCTTATCGGCTTTCTTCTGGGAGACGAAGCTTGAAAGAATAACTGAAAATACGGCGACAGTGGTCATGGCCGCTATCATGGTGGCAATAGCGACCTCGATTAAAGTTTGGCCGGGCCTTTTTGTACGAGCCTTGAACATATTCCAGTCTGTCGTTAAATTCACAAAAAAGGGGCACGCCTAGAAACCAGGGCAGGACGGAGCTTCGCCGACAACCGCACAGCCGCCCGTGGTACTGAAAGTATACCCCCAGCCGTTGTAAGGAGTATTATTTGTGCCGGGGCTTGCGCCGGTCTTTCGTGAAACGGTGGCCGCGATGTCAGCGGCTGCGCCGATAGAATAGCTGTAAGAGCTGGAGTCCCAATCCTGCCTGGCCACATAATTACATCTTACCAGCCTGCAGGCGTCTGTCGCGGATGTGTCGCAGGCGCCGGTGTTGCACGCATTGGTGATAGAGCCGGTTAAAGGCAAGCTCGGATTATCCACAAGGTACATCCGGTAGGAATTGCCGAGTAGATGACCGATCGATAAGGCGTCGCTGGCCTTTGAAACTTCAACCGTCTTCAAATAATAAGGAAGCCCCATGGATGCCAGGATTCCCATAATAACGGTAACGATCACGAGTTCAATAAGGGTAAAGCCTTTTTTGTTGTTATTCATAGCTCTCCCGCAACCCCGGTGCCTGGACGTATTGACAGCGCAACACATAGCCACTTGAGTCGGTATCCTACTTCGCTCCGATTTGTGACAGTTGGAAAATAGGCATAAAAATGGATGTGACGATAACGCCGATAACGGCGCCGATCCCAACCACGAGAATCGGGTCTATCATTGAAGAAAACCGTCTGATCCACTGGTCTATCTGTTCCTGATAATACTTGGAAAGCACCACTATGATATCAGGAAGTTTTCCTGACTCTTCTCCCATCCACATCATCTCGGTCACCAGACTGGGAAAAATCCCGGTCTTCTTGAAAGACTCGGAGATCGAGCGTCCGCTGGCTATATCATTCTTGGCTTTCTTAAGCGCATTCTGGTAAATGAGATTTTTTTTGAAGGCGCCCTCCAGCACTGAAACAGCGTTAAGAATACTGACGCCCGAACGGATCAGCGTGGACATGGTAGTAAGCAGCCGTTCAGTCTGCATATTCTTTATCAGAGACCCGAAAACCGGGACTTTAAACTGCACATGATTCCATGTCAGCAGGCCCGGCGGCGTGGCGATATAGGCCCGTGCCGACACAAAACATCCTATCCCCGTCACCAGCATAAAGACGAAGTATTTGGCAAAAATATTGGAGATATGCACGATCATGCGGGTAAGGAAAGGCAGAGTCAGATTAAAGTCCTTAAAAATGTCGGCAAAAACCGGCACGATGTAGATTATAAAGTAGGCCAACACGCCCATAGATGAAACCGCCAGTACGGCTGGGTAAGCCAACGCGGTTATGATCTTGGATTTTATGTTTTCCTGAGATTCGCAATAGGCTGTTATCTGCCGCAGTACAGTTGGCAACTGTCCGGAGACTTCACCCGCCTGCACCAGGGAGGTCCAGATCTCATCGAAGACTTTCGGATGTTTTTCAAGAGCTTTATGAAATGTACCGCCCGCGGAAATTTCTTTGGTGATCTGGCCCAGCACATTGGCCAGATTTTTATTTTCAGAGTGCTCGCCCAGAAGCGAAAGCGCGCGCACAAGAGGAATACCTCCTCCCAGAAGGGTGGACATCTGCTCTCCGAAGAAGACCAGATCGCGTCCGGAAATTTTGCCCTTATTGAACTTTCGCAGGTTGAGAATGCTCGAAGATTTAACATCTTCGGATTGGATGGAAAGTATGAACAATCCCTTCGTCTGAAGAGATTGTATCGCCTGATCCTCGTCGTCGGCGTTGACGTGGCCGGTCGTTACCGTGCCCTGAGCGTCTTGAACCGTATATATGAATCTTGCCATAGTGTGGTTATTAAATCAAAAACAACCGATTAAAGCAATCAGCGTTCAGTAACCGTTACCGAAAGCATCTCATCCACGGAGGTGAGACCGGCAATAACCTTGCGCCAACCGCTGGCCCTGAGCCCCCAGGCTCCGCTTTTTCTTGCGGCTTCGTCCAGTTTGTGGATATCAGCGTCCTTGAAAATGATTCGCTTCATTTCCTCGGTGTTGAAATAGACCTCATAGATGGCCTTGCGGCCCTTATAGCCCATATTTGAGCATTTGGGGCATCCTTTGGGTTTGTAGAACATCAGCCTTGCAGGATCGGGGAGCGGGTTCAGCAGACATTCAGCCATCATCTGATCGATTTCCTCTTTAGGCGGTCTGTACGGCTGCTTGCATTCAGGGCAAAGCTGCCGCACCAGTCGTTGGGCCGCCAGGCAGAGCAGCGTGCTGGCTAAAAGGTAGTTTTCAATACCCATGTCGATCAATCTGGGAATCGCCTCAAGAGCGCTATTGGTATGCAGCGTGGAAAGCACAAGATGGCCTGTCATGGCGGCTTTAAGACAGGCTTCAGCTGTTTCATCATCGCGGACCTCGCCGACCAGGATGACATCGGGGTCCTGACGCAGGAAAGAGCGCAGCCCTGTGGCAAAAGTAAGGCCGATCTGCGGTTTTATTTGTACCTGACTTATTCCCTCCATCTTTATTTCCACGGGATCTTCCAGAGTCATGATATTGAGTTCCGGGGATTTTATGGTATTGAGAACAGAGTTCAGAGTAGTAGTCTTACCGGAGCCCGTGGGTCCGGTGAGGAAGATAAGGCCGTGCGGCGCGGACGCAGCCTTCAGGAAGTCGGCGCTTTGCCGGGGTTCAAAGCCGAGTTTTTCGATATTAAGTTCCACGGCGCCTTTATCGAGAAGACGCTGAACCATCTTTTCCCCGAAGACAGTCGGGCAGACCGATACGCGAATTTCAATGATCCGGTTCTGATATTTTATGGAATAACTGCCGTCCTGCGGTAGCCGGCGCTCTGAAACATCCAATTTTGAAAGTATCTTAACGCGGGAGATCAGGGCGTCCACCAGATCGCCTGGAGGGGCGCTGCGTTCGTAGAGCACACCGTCTATACGGAATCGAAGAGAGACTTTTTCATCAAATTTTTCGAGATGAATATCGCTGCTCCGTTCGGATATTGCCTGTTTTAATATAGCGTTGACCAGTTTTATAGATTGCGCGCCTTTGGACTCCCCCATGATGACCTTGTCAAGGTCAAGCTTTCCGTCAGCAGTAATAACGTCGCTGTCGGAGGTCTCTCCCTTGCTCTGGCCCGCAGCATCCATAACCCTGTCAATGAGGTCGGTGGCGCCCTGGTAGAAAGAATCTATCACTTTAAGGATCTGCGCTTTAGTGGCGATGAAAGGCTGCACATCCATCCCGGTGACCAGCCTTATATTGTCGACAAGCAGGATGTTGGCCGGATCCGTCATGGCGGCGGCCAGAACATTGTTCTCGATAAAAAGCGGTATCACCACGTGCTCTCGCGCGAATTTCTCAGATATCATCTTTTCAAGGGTCTGGCCCTTTTCAGGGTTAAGTATCTGATTTTCTCTGGAAGCGTAAGGGACGCCTAATTGTTTAGACAGAGCCATCGCAACCTTCTCCTCGTTGGAAAAGTGCATTTTTACGATAGCTTCGCCGATAAGGCACGGATTCTGCTGCTGGAATTTGAGCGCCTTAACAAGCTGGTCTTCGGTTATCCAGCCCGCTTCCACCATTATTTCGCCGAGTCTT
>Ga0114951_10005626_pt1 | contig 11467 bp, 5 predicted proteins | sample AM7aDNAmetaG_FD_88677 | JGI IMG/M metagenome (GOLD analysis project Ga0114951, IMG submission 88677) | Freshwater microbial communities from Finland to study Microbial Dark Matter (Phase II) - AM7a DNA metaG | ecosystem: Environmental > Aquatic > Freshwater > Lake | place: Finland: Lake Alinen... | reverse complement strand
TTCTCCGATACCGATCGCCACCGGCGAACGCGACGTCCAGTTCCCGCTTCCTCTTCATGAACCATGACGACATCGTCGTCTTCATAGCCGAAGTCACGCCAGAGGGGAACTCCGGACGCTTACCGGCATGTCGCGGCGTGCCTGGGCGCACTTTGGACTCCAGCTTCTCCTGGAAAAGCACTGGAGCTTCGATCGGCCACTCGGTCAGTAACCTAACTTCGCAAGCGCCTGCAGTGCCACCGGCACCATGGCGGCAAAACCCGTCGTGTTGGGGTGCAACCCGTCAACCGTCAGATTGATGTTCATATTCCCATTGCTGTCCGCGAGCACTGAGTAGTAGTCAACATAGACCGCTCCGCTTTGCTGGCAGTAAGCCTGTATCGATTGATTCAAGGCCCGTATTGACGCGTTTGGGCGCCTGTCTGTCCAGGTGTTGGTCTGGGTGTCGATCACAGGAGTAACCGACGCGATCAGTACTTTGATCCCATTCGCTTGGGCCACTTGAGTCATCGAAGCAATCTGATCAATTATTTCCGCACTTGTCTCCGGCCCCGTGTTGCCGCCCATATCGTTTGTCCCACCAAAGATATGCACGACCGCTGGATGCAGTTTCACCACATCTTCCTGGAACCTGACAAGGAGTTGCTCTGTCGTTTGTCCGGCGCTGCCCCGGTTGACGAAGGGCCGCACATTGGAAAGTGAATTTGCGCCGTATGGAGAGGGTTGATCCCAATAATAGGTAATCGAATCCCCAATGAAAACCAGGCGCGCAGGGTCGGGGGCGCCCGTAATCAATTGCTGATCGGCGGCGGCATACTGGCCAAAGTTAGCCCAATCCACCCCCGTTGGCCGAGTAAATGAATTGGGAGCAAACGTCATCGTGAAGTTGCAACTGGCGTTCACACCAATAGTTACCGGGCAATTATTGGTTTGGGTCCCGACAAATCCTATAAGTTGAAGCCCCGTGAAACTCATGGCGTCCGGCCCCTGATTGGTTATGGCCAGTGTTGTAACGTACTGAATTGCTGTTGCATCCGTAGCTGTCGCCGTAGCTGCGCCTCCTCCGGAGACGCTCACTTGTGAGGTCTGCGGCGTCGTGGCATTCGCAGCCACGTTCACTGACACTGTCACTGGTGGGTAGTTGGCCCCGGGGCTCAGCACGTCGCTGCGTATACAAGTTGCGCCCGTGCAGGCCCACCCGGTCCCGGTCATCGACACAAGGATCAGCCCTGCCGGAAGTACCTGTGTCAGTGTTACTGTCCCCGAGGTCGGACCGGCTCCCGCGACATTACCAACCGTCACGGTGTACGAGGCTCCTGCTTGCCCTTGCGTAAACCCTGCCGCGTTGGCTTCCACGACGGTAAACACAGGTGGATTGGATAGCGCTATGGATGTACTATCGGTGGCCGTAGCCGGAGTGAGCGCGCCCCCACCGGAGACTGTCACTTGCGCCAGGAGCGGCGTCCCCGCATTCGCAGCCACATTTACAGTTACCGTTACTGTTGGGTAGCTTGCCCCGGGAGTGAGTACGTCGCTGCGTGTACAGGTTGCGTCCGAGCAAGTCCATCCGGCGCCGCTCATCGAAGCGAGGGTCAATCCTGCCGGCAGAGTCTGGGTGAGCACTACAGTGCCGGTCGTCGGGCCGGCCGACGCTCCGTTGCCAACGTTCACGCTGTAGACTGCCCCCAACTGCCCCTGCGTAAACGCGGCTGCATTGGTTTCGGATACGCTCAAGACGGGCACTGGGATAATGACCGTGCTGTCCGTCGCCGTGGCCGTTGCAGATCCGCCGCCGGAGACGGTCACCTGGGCTAGGAGCGGCGTCCCTGCATTCGTAGCCACGTTCACAGTTACCGTCACTTGAGGGTAACTTGCCCCGGGATTAAGTACGTCGCTGCGCGTACAGTTTGCGCCCACGCAACTCCATCCGGTCCCGGTCATCGACACAAGGGTCAACCCCGTGGCGAACGTCTGCGTCAGTGTTACCGCCCCCAAGGTTGGACCGGCAGCTGCGCCGTTGCTCACAATCACGGTGTACGATGCTCCCGCTTGCCCTTGCGTGAAGCTAACGGCATTGGTTTCTGCAACGCTCATCGCGGGTGCGGCGCCATTCGCGATTGTTGTACTGTCGCTGGCGGTTACAGGCGAAAGCAATCCGCCACCGGAGAGAGTCACCTGGGCTACGAGCGGTGTCCCTGCATTCGCCGCCACGTTCACCTTCACCGTGACAGGTGGGTAGCTCGCCCCGGCAGTCAGCACGTCACTACGCGAGCAGGTCGCGCCGGCGCAGTTCCATCCGGTCCCGATCATCGAAACGAGTGTCAATCCTGCAGGCAGAGTCTGGGTGATCACCACGGTACCAGTTGTCGGACCGGCGGAGGCACCGTTGCCAACAGCGACGACGTACGCTGCTCCCATCTGCCCCTGCGTGAAGCTGCCGGCATGGGTTTCCGCAACGCTCAGCAGAGAAACTCCATTTTGTCCAATTGAGACCGTCTGCCCGCCAATAGTCAAACTGCCTTGGCGATTACCGCTGCTATCGGCGTCAACAGAGAAAGCGGCAGAACCTGAGCCCTGCCCGGTTGCCGGAGAAGAAGTGACCGTTATCCACGAACTCTGGCTGGTTACGGTCCAACCGCATTCTGGGGTTGTTGTGATCGAAACGCTTCCAGTTCCGCCCGCAGCACCGAATGTCGATGAAGAGGAAAACGTGAAGCTGCAAGTCGCAATTGCGGTCAGAAATGCATCGAAAGACCCGCCGCCGTAGGTTGGTTGCAGCGCGTATAGAGTCGGGAAATTCGCGGAAGATGTAAAGCCGGAAATGTAAGCATACGCGTGTCCATCAACCGCGACATCCCAACCATAATCGTCTCCAGCACCACCGATGTAGGTCGAGAAAGCGATCGCCGATTCGGCAGCGTTTAGTTTTGTCAGGAACGCGTCAGTAGAGCCCCCCAGTTTATTTTGCGTGGGGCTTACCGTGGGGAAGTTCCCCGAGGAGGTGCTCCCGATGACATAGACATTGCCAAGTTGATCGAGGGTGATGCCACGTCCCACGTCAGTGCCGGAGCCCCCAAGATAGGTCGAAGACAACAAAGCTCCAGTAGGGCTCAGCTTGGTTACGAATACGTCGTATACCCCGCCTCCGAATGTCGCCTGAATTGGATTCAAGACTGGGAAAGTCAAAGATCCGGTTCCACCTGTGAGGATCAGGTTTCCCGCCGTGTCTACTACGCCTCCACGCACGGCGTCCGCAGCAGCAGATCCACAGATATAAGAGGAGTAAACCGGTGCGCCAATTGGATCGAGCTTAGCCACCCATCCGTGGGGATTGCTGACCTTCTGACCTTGTATCCAGCCGCAAAAATTGGGCTGGAAGGCATTCAGCACGGGAAAGTTCGGCGAAGTGGTGTCGCCAAACAAAATGAGATCTCCACTACTATCAAGCGTTAACCCGTTGTTGTAATCGGAGCCCGAGCCTCCCAGGTAAGTCGAATAAACAAAGCTTGTTCCACTGGGCACCAGTTTGACTGCAAAGGCATTCTGCGTACCAGTTGATTTACCCTGGAACGCATTCAACACCGGAAAATTCTTCGATGCTGTCCAACCGGTGACGAGGGTATTCCCGTTGGCGTCCACTCCGATCCCATCGGCGGCTTCCAATCCGCTGCCGCCAAGATAGGTTGAATAGATAAGAACATTACCCGCATTATTCAATTCAAGTGCAAAGGCATCGCCCGCCCCCCCCCCGTAAACGGGCTGGACTCCGCTCACAACCGGAAAACTCGCGGAAGTAGTGTTGCCTGCAAGGTAAATATTTCCGTTGACGTCTAGGGCGATAGCTGTACAGGCCGCCTGATCATTAGTTCCTGCAATAAAGGTTGAGGAGAGCAAGGCGCCTGAAGGGCTGAGCTTGGCAACGTACGCCGCTAGGTTCGAGCCCGTGAATGAGGGATGCCCGAAGTTATTACCTTGGAAGGACCCGGCACCGACAGGGCCACAAACATAGATATTCCCAATCGAATCGAGCGCGACACCAAGAGCTTGATCAATGCCACTGCCGCCAAAATAGGTTGAGAAGATGAGAACTGGATCGATGACTAGAGGACTGTCGATGTCGTAGTTTCCTACTTCAAAGCCCACCTGATCTCCATCGAGAACAATGTACCGCCCATCCACTATGCTTCGCCCGTTTCGTGTCTCCTGATAGATCAAGGGCCTTCGCTCGCGAATTTCCGCGGAACCGACTGTGAGTACCAAGTCTCCGGCCGGGTCGATCTGAATCCGGCTCGCCCCGTCCACTGCAAAACGAATCTTGCCTGGATCGGCATGAGGACCGAGGATGAAGTCATATTCGAGCCGCTGGTTATCACCATAGTAAGCAAGGTCAATTCCGGGATAGACACCGTGGTACTCAACCCGGCCGAACTGCGGAATATCTGTCAGCCATAGCTCGGGCGCATTCCCAAGGAAATAGTTACTCTTGCCCGTCTGCCGTCTGACGCCCTCCCCGCGAACTCCATGCGCCGCGCCAACCAAACTAAAGCGCAGGTCGGCGGACTTTCCATCCGCTGCGGGCGTAACCAGTTGAAGATTGGCGGACCCCGCATTAAGCGTCAGACTATAGCCGGGACCGTGCGATATAAAGTCCACGGCACTGTCCATTTGCCCATGGTTCGGCTCAAAGCCCTGCGGAATCGTCACTAAGCGTTGGTTTGTTGGCGTTTGAGCAGACGCTACCACCATCAACATAAGCGATATCATCAGGCAAGACACTCTGTGCATCGGCGAACCCCTTTCCCTTTGCGGAAGTAATTGATTTAAGTAGCATTTTAAGCACCAACACAGTGCGACCTAGATTCAAGTACTTGCATCAGAGAATTCGCTATGATGTGCAGAACATTGCACATCAATGCACCGCAATTCTCCACTTCCGGGCCTGGTAGTGTCCCTCTCTATTTCCGTGAACGTTGAAAGGTGGAGCTTGAATTCCCCACATCATCGTCGGGGTCAGCTAGGCACTAATGTAATGTCGCTGACGGCCAGTATGTTCGGTTGGGACTTGGCGCGATTGAATCGCTTATTCTTCAGAGCGAGAAACCGGCTTTCATAGACCCTATAACTCAAATCAGACAAAGCCACCACGCAAAGGAAATAGCAGATGAACCCGAGAGGCGTATTGATCAGATTCCCAAACCTCTCGTACCCCGCAAGCAGGATTATCTGGTGGTAGACATACATACCGTAGGAAATCCTTCCGATGTATGCCGTCAATGGGAGGGCCAGGAATGCCGAAATCCAATTCCGGGAAAGCGCAGTCAGTATCAGGGCGCCACTCCAGATGTTGATCAGAGTGTATCCCCAGATGTGTTGGCCGGCCAGAATCATATTTACGTCGTAGCCAAGCGAGGTATGAATGGCCAGTCGACCAGTTGTTAACACGGCCTTCATCTGGCCGCAAACCAGAAGCAGCACCGTGCAACCGACAAAGATCGTGACCGAACGGCCGCGAAGCCGCTTGGCGAGCAACAAGAGCGCCGCACCGACGGCAAAGGTATCCAGTTGGCCGGGTGTTAGATAGTAGACTGCTGCGCCCAGCAAATCAGGGCTGTGCAGGATGGGCGTGAGAAGGCAGGCAGTGATGCCCCTGATGATTGGGCAGATTGCCAGAACTGTCGCCACGAGTGTGGGAAAGTGTTTTCGGGGCAGAAGATAGATAACCAGCGGCCAGATCAGATAAAACTGCTCTTCGATCGCCAGACTCCAGAATCGTCCATAATATATGTTGGTTCCAAAGTCCGGAAGTATCCGCCTGAAGTTGAGAGTGTAGGTCAGCAGATAGGGCCAGTCTCTTCCGAAGACCGCAGGGGTCTTGGTGATTGCGTAGACGATTGCCATAACTAACAGATAGCCGAAGTACAGGGGGAATATCCGGAGGGATCTCCGCCAATAAAACCGCTTCAAGTAGAAACCAAGCGGAAGGTCGGAATCCTGCAATAGGATTGAAGTAATTAGGAAACCGGATAGTACGAAGAACATCTGAACCCCGATCCACCCGCATGCAACTTTCAGCGAATGAAACAGGAGTACGAGAGTTATTGCGACACCGCGCACTCCGTCCAGGGCGTCCCTCTTCCGTTCAGTCTCAGACCTCGATGGGAAGCCCTTGATCATTCCCCAAACTCTTCCAAAACCCCCTAGGTGCAGAATGTTAAGCCGATCTGGGATGTGGCTGCACGCTTTCCTGTCCTTATCCGCTGCTGTGCTATTCAAATTCGGATCAGCGCATGCGCCGAATTTCTTTTGCTCCGCGGAATTCAACGAATCGATGCGCATCTCAGGGTGACCTTCGCGATACCTGGAACGTATGGCTGCTACAGACCTATGCCACGCCAAAGCTCCATTTTGGTGAGGGCGATGCCTCACCTCAGACTCACAGGCGATTCTGGAAGGGGGCCATCGCGAGGACAAACGTAAGCCGACCATAAATCGTCAACCGGACCCTATCAACTCGGCAACAAAGTGTCAAGGGCCTACCAGAAGCAGGCTGCTTCGACACAATGAACGGGAACGTACAAATCCCGGAGATGACCCGGGGCACTGGAGTTTCCTTACTTAGATGTAGTTCTGGCGCTAAATGCAGTGCCACCTGGCGCAAGTCCAGACGGGGCGTAACTCCTCGGGAACCTCCTGCCGTTGGTTTACTCGGGGCTACTGCTAACGCATAGGGAACAGGACGGATTGTTCTCTTCTCAAAGACGCGATGATGCCTGACCGCCTTTCGAGCAATCATTACGCAAAATATTTCAAGCCATTAAGCTTCTCTTCAATGCCCCGATCATGTATAGTGATTCGAAAATCCACTGACCTTGCGACCATTAAGGAGCGAAGAAGATGAATCGGCTTCTTGAACGAATACATGAAGTTTGCCTGGTACTCCTTTTCCTCCTGGTTTTTCTTTCCTTCAATGTCCTGACTGCGACCTCATATCCTCTCCCGAACGTAGATGAGTGTGTTGCGTCAGAGCCTGCAATCAGCGTCTTCCATGGGCAAGGCTTTAGCGATCGAACGTATGAGATGGTCAATACTTATGCCTTCCTTTTGGTTCCGTGGGTCAAGCTCTTTGGCGCTTCGCTCCGTTCAATTCGCAGCGCCGACATTGCCTCAATGACGGTCGCCCTATTCCTGCTCTGGTCTGCTGTGAAACGCTTTAACATCGTAACCGCAGCTTCTTGGCGCTTGCTGCTGTTGCCTTTAATTGCTACTGAATTCGGGGTAATATTTTCTTACAGAAGTGGCCGTTACGACGGTTTTGGCATGCTGCTTATGTCTGTCGCTCTCTGGCTGATGTCGGTCCGAAAGAGGAGAGCGCGACTGATCTCGCTCTTCCTTTTATGTTCACTAGTTCCATGGGCCGGACCGCAATATTTGCCGGTACTTTTGGCGGCTGGACTTACTCTCCTTTTGCTCTTTCGCCGGCGCTATCTGGAGGAAGTCGTTTCGTCGTTTGTCGCCAGCGCAATAGGTGGCGCAATCTTCCTGGCGATCTTGTTTGCAACTGGACGGTTGAAGGGCTTCTTGAACGCCACAGTCCCCCAAATCCGGGGTCCACGATTCGTTAGCGCCTTGGTCTCCCGAGGAGAATTCCATCACCACAATTACATCCCAAAGGACTTTAGTTTTCTCTTTCTCTTTGGCGCCGCGATTGTTCTTTACGTTTTCTTCCGTAGGCGAAAGCATCTCATTCAGTGTCCGGCCCTTTCCTATGGCATTCTCTTTGTGATACTTCTCGGCGGTCTACTGCTCCTGCTCGGAAAGTTCCCAACGTACTACAGCTACATGATTGCCGTTCCGCTTGCGGTTTCCGTTTGCTCTGGGCTATCGACGTGTGGGGCAAATAGGCCTAGGTCTGCGGCTCTGCTGCTTTGCACCCTAAGTTCCTTGGCAGGAGCCGGGCTTAACTCGACGGCCTATGCGTTTGACTACGAGGATCACGACTATTCATATATCGAGAAGTTCATTGCCGATTCGGTGCGCGCCAACGATGTAGCGTGGGTGGACCCTCAAGTCTATCTAGCCACGAGGCAGAGGGTGCGCGATGCCTACTTTCCGGTCCCGGACTGGGACATCACTACCCTTATGTCGCAAGAGCAAAAGGACTCCATAACCGTTCTGATAATTCCCGCGGAGTGGTTCGACAATATATCAGGTAGTCTCGGTGGAACTTGGCAGGAAACGGGCAAGGAGTTAGTTCCTGTGGAGCACAGTATGTTCGGAAACCGAAATCTTGGATTCGTGACATGGAAGCAAAGAGATCATCGCGTTTTCAGAAGACGCAATGCTCTCGGCAGTCATTAGCGCAATCGCCTAGTTTCCCAAACGGAGCGATCAGATTGGAGGGTATCTTGCAGGACGTTGAAGCCCCACTGTCACGAGATGCGTCGTCTCCTTCCGCCAAGTTCATTCTATTGGCCGCGCTGCTGCTCTCGATTCCAGCGTTGCTTCCCCTTGGTGGAGCACTCATAGTTCCGTACCTGAATAACAGAGTGCCCACTGGTTTCATAGAATATGACCTGCCGTCCTATCTCGCAGAAGGCCGAGCATATTTTGACCCGGGTTTTCATCTCACCTACGGGAACCCATACGCCGGTTACGATACGCCGGTCATCTATTTTCAGCCCCAAACCATACTACTCGGCTTGATGCAGCAACTTGGGTTTGACCCAGGCGTCACTTTCAATTGCTTTGGCCTGTTGGCGCTCTTCTTTGCGGCCGTTGTGGCCGTTCGGTTTTACATAGAAGTTGTCGGAGCCGAGACCACTGCAAAGAGAATTGGACTGGTATGTTTCTTTTGGGGAGGCGGCATTTTTACTCTCGTCGGTTTGGCGCTTGCCCTTGCAAGAGGCCACACACTCTCAACGCTGTGGCAGTTTGAACCGACCTGGGGCTGGTGGATGCTGAATTTTGGACGCAATTTAGTCTACCCCACAGAAGCTTACTACCACGGTGTATTCCTGCTGAGTATCTTGTTTCTCTTTCGCCGGCAGTTGGCTCCGTGCCTAACCTGTGCCGCACTTCTTTGCTGCAGTCATCCCTTCAGCGGATTGGAGTTGATCCTGATTTTGATCGCCTATTCCGCGGTTGAGTTGGTGCTCCGCAGTGGGGCGGTCACTTTCAAATTCCTGTTCGGTTCCAGTCTGATCGCGGCGCTGCACATGGCTTACTACATGATCTGGCTGAACCGATTCAGCGATCATCGGATACTTCAATTGCAATGGCAAAAGGCGTGGCTTTACCGCCCCAAAACCATCGTGGGAGCCCTCATCATCGTTGGCTGTCTGGCGATTTGGCGACTGGCCAGTTCGTCATTCAGCCGCCTTAATGACCCTCGGAACCGCCTCTTCGCCGTTTGGTTCCTGGTGATCATCGCACTCACACAGCACCAGTTGGTCATGCGGCCTCTGCAACCAATTCACTTCGCCCATGGATATGATTGGATGGCACTGTTCTTCCTAGGTTCTCCGGCGCTAATAGAGCTTCTGGATTCCGTGTTGAGAAAGCCCCGGCCGCTGGTTCGCATGGGCGCGCTTGCATTAATCGTGGGCATCCTTTTGCTGGATAACACCGCGTGGCTGATAAAAACCGCGGTTCATAATGAGTTTCTGGTGTTACTTTCGAGAGACGAGAGCGATGCCCTTGGTTGGCTCAGCCAACACCTGAGATCGGGAGACATGGTGATTTGCCAGGACACCGTTATCAGCTATCTGGTGCCGGTATACTCTCAGGCACGCGCCTGGCAAGGGCACGAGAAAAACACTCCGTACCTTCTGCAACGGCGCGCTGAGATTGAGCGCGCCTTCAGCCAAGGTCTCCTTCTTCCTGAGTGGAAGAGAAAAGGTGTGGTTTATGTCTCTCCGGCCGCGTGGTCGCCTCCCGCTGGAATCCTCCTCGAGCAGCGTTACGGGAATAGCGAGTTTTCAATTTGGACAGTTCCGTAAAGCTCAATCACGGTATTTTCCCCGAGCAAGCCGCGGTAATCGTCCTTCCTAGGCGCAAGGAGAATGAAATAGCCTCATTGGAGTCCGCAGAGATCTTGAAGTATCTTGCAGATCGCCGTATTAGGCCATGGCGACGCCTTCCACCACTTCGTGTTTAGCCATTTGCCGTGGCGCGGTTGGAAACACACGGTCCCGAAATCGGAGCACTGGAATCTCGATGATCTTTGCGACGACGACGCCGAAGAGAATGGACCCAACTATTGTCCACCAATACAACCAGCCCGGAGATGTGATTCGAAGGTGCGGTAGTACCTTCCACACAAAGAACATGTGCCAGAGATAAATTGAGTAGGAATAGAATCCGATCCGAGCCAGCAAACTGCTGATGATACGAATAGGCCTTGGCCCTTCCCTGGCAACGGCCTTTGCTACCAGGAATCCCGCGCCAAGATACAGTGAGGTGAATCCCCACGTGTGCATCTGGCGGCTTTCAACCGGGAAGATTGAAAGCACGACCACCGAGATAACGACAACAAGCCATCCGCCCCGCCATTTGACCATCCACTGATACACGCTGGGCCGGAATCTCTTGAAGTAGCAGATAAGGACACCGAACATCAGCCCATCCATCCTCAAGTGTGTGGGAAACACGCATGTCCAGGAGTCGATGGTCCCATCCTGTTTCCAGCCCGCTATAAATCGGCAGGCGAGAGAGAAACAGGCTATTGCAGCGAATACCCTTGGCAAGTCTGAAAAAGGCCTCCCGGGATCGCGGCGGATCATGAGGAGTAATAACAGTGGCAGGCTCAGGTAAAAGTGCTCCTCCACCGCAATGGACCAGGTAATACCCCATATGCTATGAAAGTAGTCCTGCATGAAAAACAGTTCGGCTAACAAGCCCTTGGATGAAAGGTGATGACCTTTCATCACAGCATCAATCAACAGGCCAGCGGCGATAAGCGCATAAAAGGATGGCCAGATTTTAAGCCCCCTCCGGATATAGAAGCGCCCCACACCAATTTTGCCATGCTCCTGATAATCCGCAAACAGCAACCCGGAGATTAAGAAGCCGGACAGCACGAAGAACAGATCGACGCCCGCCCAACCTATTCTCTCCGTGCAGGACGAGAGAACATTAGAAGCGTGCAGCAGAGTGAGCGCCATACCAGCATGGCGTCCAAGCACCATAAGGATGGCGATGCCCCTCAAAGCGTCGAGATTGGTGTTGCGACGTGCTGTTAGCTTTTCCATCGGAGATTAGATAGCGCGAAGTTTCACATATTCCCGCAACGTTGTCAACGGCGTGCCTTTGCCTATACCAGCTACTTCTTGAGGTCGGCGACGGCCTCTAGGAACTTGTTGAAAAACGTCGGACGTCACGCAGATTGAAAAACTGAATCGCCCTACAAAGCCCGCAGAGCGATCGGTAATGCCTCAGTGAGGGTTTTGGTATTCCGATATTTGCCACA
>Ga0114951_10005625_pt1 | contig 11468 bp, 8 predicted proteins | sample AM7aDNAmetaG_FD_88677 | JGI IMG/M metagenome (GOLD analysis project Ga0114951, IMG submission 88677) | Freshwater microbial communities from Finland to study Microbial Dark Matter (Phase II) - AM7a DNA metaG | ecosystem: Environmental > Aquatic > Freshwater > Lake | place: Finland: Lake Alinen... | reverse complement strand
GCAGGGTTCATATGTTACTGAACCCGATTCACATAATGAGAATCGGGTTCAGTAAACATTTTAAAACAATAAGGAAATACCGAACTAAGATAATGTCATTTCGGGTTTATGAATTTACTAATCGAAGAGTATTTATTTTTGCATTTCCCGAAACTGATCAAATGATTCCTTATAAGAAGTTCCCATTAAAGTTTTATATTCTTCTAGAAACTTATCAAAATATTGTTTTGCTTGTCCTTTTTTGCCTAGATTATACAAGGAATAAACTTTCAGTTTTGCGGCATCTTCGTCGATGTTGTCATGCAAAAGTATTGCATCTGAAATTCTTAACAACAATACTAAATTGGCACTTATTTCTGCATTTTGAGACAGATGACTCAGTGTTTCAATCACGAGATTTGTATAATCACCCTTAAAACTATCCAACCATTCATCCTGAACGTTGGGAAGTAAAACCCCTCTTGAAGCTATATTGACAAATTCATGTACAACATCTAAATTTAATTGTTGTTGCTTTTTTATTAAATCAATCAGATACATTACGTTTTTATAGTCACAAAATACATCTTTCCCTATTTGAATTGACCAATAACTATTATTGTTTATAAGCTCCAAATCTCCAACCTTTTTCAATAAAAGTCTTAATTTACTGAAGTTTACATTTCGGTTATTTCTGGCACTATCTGCATCTTTATCGTACCACAAAATATCTGTAAGCTCCTGTGAAGAAATACCCTGTCCATTTTTTACCGTGTAAAGAATTATTAACACAAACAACTGACTAATTGTAGGCGTAAAACTTCCGGTTATATTAATTCCATCAACATCTACTGTTTGGAAACACCCTAATAAATTAACCGATGAGGGTTTTAATTCAATTTCGGGTACATTGTATTCAAAATTTGATACCGTCTCAGTTAGGTTTCCAACAGTATTATTCGAATTGAGTTTCCTTTTTCTAACAATAAAATACAGGGGAATAAGCAATGCCAGAATAAATAAATAATACCATTTCCATATTGATGCTGTTTCCTCCTCTTGCAATACCTCTTTAGGTTGCAACGGTGGATATGCTATTGAGTAAATATTGATTTCTGATATATTATTTTTTGATACGGACGTGATTGCCAAAAGTTGAGATGTTTTGGCGCAATAAAATAAATCGCAATATGATTCAACATCTTTGAATTTATATGGTATTGAATCTCCAAGTATTTTATATTCCGGTTTGTCAATTGAAAGTTCCATTAATTTTATACTTGTGGAGTACCGTGTGTTTGAATAAGACAAGTTGTAAAAAGCCCCTTTTTCTTTATTAATAACCAAAGAGTTACCGTTTGTAAAATGTTCATTCGGAATCTTCAATTCCCATACTTTAGTTGCTTCCAGGGTTTGTGGATTGATTTTATAAAGATCATAATAATTTCGAGGGAACTCTTCCTGATTGCCAGTTTTACTTCCATATCCTCCAAAATAGAGCAATTCACCATTATCCAAAGATCCCAGACTTCCTAAATAACGAGGTGGAATGTGTGATGAAATATCATGTTGTTTCCATTCTTTATTTTTAAACGAATACCTCATAACGTCACCTTTATATTTGTGATAACCATAACCACCAAATGTGATTAAAGTACTATCTTTTAAATCCAAATATTTACTATGATGCCAAAATTGAGGGAGTACAATCTGATTATTTTCATTAGACCAAACTTTCGTTTGAAAATCAAACATGGCTAGATTTGTATTGTCAAAAGAATAGGACACCAGTTTGTGGGTATTCTTATTATAAACAAGTTGATTTGCTCTACAATTATAAGCCTCACCTTTGTTTGCCTTAAATGAGTCAATTTGTTCGGAATTGGCATTGTAAGTGATGATAGATTTTCTATTTACGATAAACAGGCGCTCGTTTACGTCGTCAAAAGCAAACTGTGGACAGATATAAGGCAAAACAAAATGAGCTTTTTGTTGCCACTTTACATGCTTATCTATTTCCCAAACAGGATTTAAACAGTTTGCTTTTTGATTTACACATTCATCAAAAACCTTATCAGTAGCATGTTTTTCAAGTTTCCAATTCCGAATAACCTCTTTCTTTTCATTAGAAATAAGAATATCCCGAATAGTCATTGGAGGAACATCGGTAGTAGAAAATGAAGAATGTTTATTCAATCCAAAAAACACATCAATGCTTTTCAACTTCTTTGAATCAAAAACTACAGATTTCTGCCAGTCATTTATTCTTAGGTTGATTTGTTTCTTCTGAAAATTGTAAGTCAACGTAATTTTAGCCCATGAACCAACTTTAAAATCTTTTAGATCAGCTTTTCGAACCTGCAATAATGATTTCATTCCCGAAACCAATGAAAATATATATTCGTTTGAAGAAATATCTGATACTAAATCAATGTTTACGCTATCGTTACCAATAATACGGAAAACATATCCGAATGTTTGTTCCTGATTTCTAAGTTGAATATCAAATTGGAGAGAGAATCCATTGGGCAAGTCCAACTTCTTTTGGGGTGTTAAATTTAAGCCGGTACGCTTATCCTGGTCAACTTCAAAAGAGCAAAAACGAAGGCCTCGGTTATAAATATTTTGAGCATTCCCACAAATCGGAATACAAATAATTATCAATAGTATTATTTTCTTGTAGAATGATCTCATTAATATTAAAATGATATTTAAGTGCAAATGTAATCATTCTTTGTACATAGAATACGATTTAACATACAAAATAATATGATAATAAGCAAAATAATCAAATAATATTTTGTAAATAAATATAATGTAACTGATTATCTTTTCTAACATATTTGTCTGTGTAGTTTATTTGCATGCTATCCTTATACTGATAAATTACTAAAACCAATACTTCAAACTAACTACTAAGCACCAAATAAAGAAGATTTTTTGATATTTGCCACGGCAAGTATTGCCAAGAAAGGATTTTGATTATTCTTTTTGGCAGTTTTAAAGATAGAATGAATTTGACAGTAAGTATCAGTTTCCATTTGGGATTTGAACATACCACTTACCTTCTGTTTTACTTTTAGATTCCTAATGGCTCTTTCGGAAGCGTTGTTTTCATACGGAGCGTAAGGGTCAAAAAGGAATTTAAGTTGAATACTCAGGAGCAAACGAAGTTATTCAATAATTAAGCTACCATACAAGTAGACCCTAATTACTTCTATTCAGCCTTTTCAGCCAACACGATTTTGGAACTGCCAGTGTTTTTAACAGGTTCAATTTGTCCCACAAAACCCACACTTCCATACTCGATTCCGACACAAACTAAATAAGTGAAATGGCTCATCACATCCGTTGGAATTATCTTTTCCAATGTCAACTCAAAACTTTGTTCAGAAATTAATTCGTTGGTGGAAAGCCATTCAGTTTCGGTCATGACAGACATTGCAGGATAAGATTCCGAAAAGAATTGATAAGGCTTAAATTTCCGTTTCTCCTCATCAAAATAAATATCGGATATCAGTCCCAATGAGAACTTCAACCGGAAATAGGACACTTTCCGCACGTTATACAAATCGTTTTGAGTATTAATTCGGGGAAGTTTTATGCTTAACGATTGCGCTTCTTTATTCAGCTCAAACTGGATATATGCCCTGAAAACAGAATTAAATGTAAAATTCCGGTTCAGATTAAATCCCTCAAGTGCCTGCGGGTACTTGCTTAATTCCAGCCAGCGTTCGCCGATAACATGTTCTGTATCCAGATTGATCAGCTTTTTCCCCATTCCATTCCATACCGGTGAAACATTAAAATCACCCATTTTTTTGAATGCGCTGGTTGCCTGATTAAGATATCTTGAAAAAAGCACGCAGGCAGCCCATTCATCTTGGTGTTTCCGCACCAATTCAAATTCAGCGCCTTTTTTCATTCTCTCTTTTGATGGTCCGCCTTTCATCCGCATAAAAACCTTATCACTCCCTTTCATTGTATAATAAGAATATTCCTGAACGCCTCCGGTAATTTGAAAAGGTCCTTTTACTGTTGCCATATTGTTGTTTTTTTGTTTTGATTAAATTCTACCCTGATAGCTATGAACTCCATAGTAAGTTCATAGACAAAATCTATTACAAAATTATATATTTATTTTAAATTACAAAAATATCAATGTAATAATGCAATACTTAAAAGCGTTGTGATATTACTGTAATTAGAATGTAATGTTTCTGTGATGTGACTGTAATGTATATTACTATTCTATAGTTTTAACATAAGTATGGTAGCAAGAAAGTATCAGTTGTTTTGGAAAGGGAATAATCTCCGATACATTTTAGTTCATTACCAAAGAATAATAATTCCAAATTTCATTATTTGTCCGTATCTTTGCAGCCCGATTTGGTTTATGGTTAGTCGGTTGACCCGTTAATTGGTTAATCGGTTATACAAAACGAATAAACCAATAAACCAATAAACTTATGACTACATTCAAACGTACCACCGTAACTTCGGCTTTGCCTTATGCCAACGGACCTGTTCATATCGGTCACCTGGCGGGTGTATATGTTCCTGCTGATATTTATGTACGCTACCTTAGGCTGAAAGGCGAGGAAGTGCTTTTTGTCGGAGGATCGGACGAACACGGTGTGCCTATTACCATCAAAGCCAAAAAAGAAGGCGTTTCGCCTCAGGATATTGTGGATCGTTACCACAGAATTATCAAAAAATCCTTCGAAGATTTTGGAGTTTCGTTTGATATTTATTCGCGTACCACTTCCAAAACACACAAAGAACTGGCTTCAGATATTTTCAAAACCATTTATGATAAAGGCGGTTTTGTGGAGAAAACCAGCGAACAATATTACGACGAAACGGCTCAACAATTTCTTGCCGACCGTTACATTACCGGAAAATGTCCGCATTGCGGTAACGAAAATGCCTACGGCGACCAATGCGAATCCTGCGGAACTTCATTGAACCCAACCGATTTGATTAATCCTAAATCGGCAATCAGCGGTTCAGCTCCTGTAATGCGCGAAACCAAACACTGGTATCTCCCACTCGACCAGCACGAAGCCTGGTTGCGTCAGTGGATTCTGGAAGACCACAAAGAATGGAAACCGAACGTGTACGGACAGTGCAAAAGCTGGCTCGATATGGGTTTACAGCCCCGTGCCGTAAGTCGTGACCTGGACTGGGGAATTCCGGTACCGGTTGCCGGTGCCGATGGTAAAGTATTGTATGTGTGGTTCGATGCGCCGATTGGTTATATTTCGAACACCAAAGAACTGCTGCCCGACAGTTGGGAAAAATGGTGGAAAGACCCTGAAACACGCTTGCTGCATTTTATCGGTAAAGACAATATTGTGTTCCACTGTATCGTGTTTCCGGCCATGCTGAAAGCCGAAGGTTCGTATATTTTGCCGGATAATGTTCCGGCTAATGAATTTTTAAATCTCGAAGGTGATAAAATTTCTACCTCGCGCAACTGGGCGGTGTGGTTACATGAATATCTGGAAGATTTTCCCGGAAAACAGGACGTTTTGCGCTATGTGTTGACTGCCAATGCTCCCGAAACCAAAGACAACGACTTTACCTGGAAAGATTTTCAGGCACGCAATAATAACGAGTTAGTTGCCATTTTTGGTAACTTTATCAACCGTGCGCTGGTACTTACTCAGAAATATTACGATGGCATAGTTCCGGCTTTGGGTGAACTGACAGACTACGACAAACAAACGCTTGACGAATTTGTAAACGTAAAAGCTGACGTAGAAAAATTACTCAACAATTTCCGCTTCCGCGATGCGCAAAAAGAAGCGATGAATCTGGCCCGAATCGGCAACAAATATCTGGCAGATACTGAGCCCTGGAAAGTGGCCAAAACCGATATGGACCGTGTGGCAACCATTATGCATCTGAGTTTGCAAATTGCTGCTAATCTTGCCATTGCATTCGAACCATTTTTGCCTTTTACTTCAGCAAAATTACGCACCATGCTGAATCTTTCCACTTTCGATTGGAAAGAACTCGGTCGGATTGACCTGCTGAAAGCCGGCGACCAACTTGGAACTCCTGAATTGCTTTTCGAGAAAATTGAGGATGAAACCATAGCAGCGCAGGTTCAAAAATTGCTGGACACTAAAAAGGCAAACGAAGTTGCTGCTTACAAACCAGCACCGGTAAAAGAAAATGTGGCTTTCGAAGATTTTACGAAACTGGATATCCGCGTGGCTACAGTGCTCGATTGCCAAAAAGTACCAAAAGCAGATAAATTGCTGCAGTTCCGGTTAGCTGATGGTATGGAGGAACGCACCATTTTGTCGGGTATAGCAGCCTACTACCCAAATCCGGAAGAGTTGATTGGTACGCAGGTTTGCTTTATTGCCAATTTCGAACCACGCAAACTTCGTGGTGTGATGAGCGAAGGTATGATTCTTTCAGCTGAAGATGCTGATGGAAAACTGGTATTGATACGGCCAAGTGCCACAGTTACGAATGGTGTGGAAGTGAAATGACCTCACTCATAGACCCTATCTACGTGGAGAGGAGAAATTTAGAAACGTCTGACTAATAAATTTTAGTTGGACGGTTTAAATTATAGAGGTATTTAACCCATCTTGCAGATTTTCAGTCTCAACAGGTTAAATTGCAGTTAAAAAAGTCATACAGAAATAGGGCGCATTAGTTTTTGAATCACCCTGTTTTATTTATCAATTAACTACATTTCGGCCGACATCAAATCGATGGGAAGATTCGGAATATGCTTATTACGTGCTCCGGTATGCCAACGGCTGTTCTTCTTATTGATAATAAGTGTTGATGGTATATTTTCCAAATCATCTTTTCTCGATTCAGAAAGGAGATTCCAGGTAGGACAGCTTATTAGGAGAAAACTTTGTTTGGCAAACACCGCTGATGAAAGCCTTGATGCTTTAATCATTTTTACTTCATTGGGAAATTGTTGACGCAATTGATTAATTCCTTGTCGAATCACTTCGCTGGTTGTAGCAAGCTTATTCACATCAACAATACTGACAATCACATTTCTGTTATTGCGGATAAGCCGACGTGCATAACGCAACAAGAATTCATCCGATTCATCGTAAAGGTACACCAGTGTGGTTGTAATACTTGTAAAACCACGGTTGATAAAAATACCTACACTGCAATTTGTATTATCAACAAAATACTTCGTTTTATCTTTAATAAGTGTTCCGGGGAAGAAGAATTGCTGTTGTTTGAAGATATTATTTACCATCCGGTTAAGCCAGCGTACATTCTGGAAGCGGGTGGTTTCTTTGAAAAACGGAATTCCGGATAACGAAACTCCTGCACCAACCAGCAGAAAATCAAAATTATTATGATTGGTGGTTTTTACAATCTCCGATTCAATAATATCTGCAACTTTATATTCTGTTTCAATAGGTATATTCCGTAGATTTGCTTCCTCTTTAATTATTTTGAAACTTTCAACCGAAAATTGTTCACCAAAAATCGGGTTTGTATCCGTACCGGGTGTAATATGCAACGCTGTAACTTCCAGCGAATTTTTCGTTCCATCCAATACTGTTTTAGCTACATCGAGTAATGCTTTTCCATTCTCAGGATTTCCAACAGCAATGAGCGTTTTGAAAATGCCCTGAGTTTTTTGGATAATGTATTCTTTTTCAATATCTTTTTCGGGAAATATGTAATTAATCAGTGATAAAGCCGGTGTGGTCATAAAGGTAGTTACCAAAGCCATTATGACTAACATAACGAAAATAGCCGGCGGTAAAATACCCATTTCGTACCCGATATTCAGGACAATAAGTTCCATCAGCCCGCGTGTATTCATCAATACACCGATTGATAGGCTGTCTTTCCACGATTCGCCTAAAATCCGGGCAGTAAATGCTCCTCCGACAAACTTCCCTCCAACTGCTACCAAAATAAAGATTCCACAAATTCCCCATAAATAAGGCGAATTGAGCAATCCTATTTCGGTACGTAAACCCGTGAATACAAAGAATAACGGCAATAACAATGTCACTGAAACATCTTCAATTTTATCAATAATAAGTTTTCTGAAATTTGGCAACTGAGGCATTACAACTCCAGCCAAAAATGCTCCGAAAAGAGCGTGAATTCCAATTACTTGTGTAATAAATGACGATACAATCAAAATAAGCAGCAGAAATGCCACAATGCTTTTATTCAACACCTCACTGTTACTATAAATCTCACCCACTCTTTTCAAGAAAGGTTTGACGATAAGTAACATAAATATTACATATAGAACCGAGAATCCAATAGTATATAATGAACTTATAAAACTTCCCGTTTTGGCAATGGCAATTACAGCAGCCAGAATACACCAGGCAGTTACATCATCGTTTGCAGCACTGGCAATAGCCATGGTTCCCAAATGAGTTTTGCTCAATCCTTTTTCCTGAACAATACGAGCCAGAACGGGAAAGGCTGTAATACTCATGGAGATACCTATAAACAAGGCAAATGATAGAAAATCAGTATGACTGGCAGCAAATTCTTTGTAAACAAAATAAGCCAGAGTCATCCCCAGTAAATATGGAATCAGAATGCTTGCATGACTAATTACGTAGGTTTGACTTATTTTCTGTTTCAGAACGCCTACATTCAAATCCATACCTACGGTAAACATAAACAATATAAGTCCTAATTGACTTATAATGTATAAGTTGCCTAACGAATTAGCCGCAAAAAGGAAATGAAATGCCTCGGGATAGAAATAACCTAATAGTGATGGACCAAGAACGATACCTGCCAGAATTTCACCAATAACGGTAGGTTGTCCAATTTTTTTAAACAAATAACCAAAAAGGCGGGAAACTATTAGTATGGAAATAATCTGCAGCAGAAGCATGGATGCTGGTTCTGCCAGATTATGTAAGATAGAGAATTTGAACATATCCAAACCACTACCACTAAGAACAGCATGAACTTTAAGTGGTGCTAGGCCATCAACTATCTCTCCTTTTTGAAACAGAAGATAGGTAAATACGGCAAACAAAGCCAGCATGACGATATAAAAAAGCCAGGTACGGAGTTGCGTATTTTTCATATTATCTGCTAAACTATTATTCAGTAATTCAATGTTTGTTGAACACAAAAATAACAGCTACGAGCTGCAAATCGTTCAGTGACAAACAATGAAATATTTAAGCGAGTGCAAAGATAATAATTTTTTGAAGTTAAGTGATTCAGAAATTAAGAATTTTTTCTTAAACTCACTGTAGGAACTATTTTGCATATTTGGGTTTTATTGATTTACTTTGTATCAAGTTTCAAAAAAACAGAAATTGATGGGAATCGGAATAGAATTTTGGTTAGTTTTTATTGCCTTTGTAGCTGTAATGCTCAGTATGGATTTATTTGTTTTTCATAAAAAAGACAAAGCAGTGAACATGAAGGAAGCATTACTGTGGAGCGCATTCTGGATTAGTCTGGCTATTGCATTTAATTATGGCGTTTATTATTACTTTGGGAAAATAAAAGCGGTCGAATTTCTTACCGGTTACCTTATTGAGGAGTCGTTGAGTGTCGATAACCTGTTTGTGTTTATTCTTATATTCGGATTTTTCAAAATCGATGCTAAATTTCAACACAAAATCCTTTTTTGGGGCATTATTGGTGCAATTATTATGCGGGCATTTTTCATTTTTGCCGGTGTGGCGCTTATTCAGAAATTTGTGTGGGTAATGTACCTGTTTGGAGCGTTCCTTGTTTACACTGGTATTAAACTCATTTTCGAAAAAGACGATGCTGAATACAATCCTAACAAGAATTTCTTTATCCGCGGCTTTAAAAAAGTATTTCCGGTAACAAATGACACGTCAAAATCGAGTTTCTTTGTTCGTCGGGACAAAATTCTGTATGCTACTCCTTTTTTTATTACTTTGCTGGTTATTGAAGCTTCCGATCTGATTTTCGCAGTGGATTCTATCCCGGCTGTGCTTTCAGTTTCCAAAGATCCGTTTATCGTTTACACTTCGAATATATTTGCCATTTTGGGTTTGCGCTCAATGTATTTTGCGCTCAACGGCATCATGGCCTATTTCCATTACCTGAAATATGCGCTGTCCGGTATTCTGACTTTTATCGGAATAAAAATGATGGTGAATGAATTCTGTGTAGAATTTGGCTACCATTTCCAAATATCTAACTTTGTTTCGCTGGGAGTGATTGTGTCATTTCTGACAATATCAATTTTGCTTTCGGTGGCAATAAAGAAGAAGTAAAACGGCTTTATTTCAACGATAATTTTCGCAACACCGGATTGATTTTCGCCGTAGCAGCTACCACAATCAGTGTCATTATTCCACCAAAAGCAACCGACGGAACCAACCCCATAAACTTAGCCGCGATTCCCGACTCGAATGCACCCAACTCGTTGGACGAACCGATAAAAATGCTATTAACCGACCCAACCCGACCACGCATGTGTTCCGGTGTGTAAAGTTGCAGAATCGTTCCACGAATCACCACACTCACATTATCGAACACACCACTCAGGATTAAAAGTGCTACCGAAAGCCAGAAAAAAGTGGAAAATGCAAATCCAATCATACACAACCCAAAAGCTGCCACGCACAGCAGCAAAATTCGTCCGCTGTTATTAACAGGAGGATTAAACATTAGGTAAATGGATGTAAAAATGGATCCAATAGCGGGACAAGCACGCAGAAATCCCAACCCTTCGGGTCCTACATGCAAAATATCGGATGCATAAACCGGCAACATAGCCACCGCACCACCAAACAGCACCGCAAACATATCAAGCGAGAATGCTCCAACCAATTCGGGCGATTTCATCACGAAACGAATGCCTTCACCTATTCGGCTAATCATATCTTCAGTAGCAGAATCCAGTTTCCGAATCGTGTGTGCCACTTTCAAACCATTCACCATTGCCAGGGAAATCAGGTAAATAAAGAATACAGAACCATATGCAACTGAAATTGACGAGAATGCATAAACCAATCCGCCAATAGCCGGTCCAACTACAGCTGCCGTTTGCCAGTTGGCACTATTCCAGGTCGCAGCATTAGCATAATCTTTCTTATCCACAATATAACCGAGCAAAGCAGTGTTCGCAGGCATCAAAATTCCACGTGAAATTCCGGTCAGGAAAATGGTTATAAAAATGGGCCAAATTCCAAACCGCTCAAAGGAATGAAAGGACTGAATGCTGTAAAGCGTTAGGATAGCCGAGCCAATAAGCAGCAAAAGTGTGGTAAAACGAATGATTTTCTTTTTGTCCCATAAATCAACATAATGACCGGCAAACAATGAAACGGAAACCTGCGGTAGCACTTCCACCAACCCAATCATTCCTAACCAAACCACATTTTTAGTCAGAAAATACATGTGCCAGCTCACAATCACCGACTGCATGAGCGTGGCCGTAGTCATAAAAAACCGATAACCCAGAAAATACCTGAAATTGCGGTAGCGAATGGCTTGAAATGCTTCGT
>Ga0114951_10005624_pt1 | contig 11469 bp, 12 predicted proteins | sample AM7aDNAmetaG_FD_88677 | JGI IMG/M metagenome (GOLD analysis project Ga0114951, IMG submission 88677) | Freshwater microbial communities from Finland to study Microbial Dark Matter (Phase II) - AM7a DNA metaG | ecosystem: Environmental > Aquatic > Freshwater > Lake | place: Finland: Lake Alinen... | reverse complement strand
TCCCCATGATGGCAGCTCCTGTTTGTTGATGTTGTCGTTTATGCTTCACTCTGGCTTGGCTCTTTCCTGACGGTCATGATCAGATTCCAGGCAAAAACCAGTATGCCGATAAAGTAGATGACCCCTGCAGCAAACCGCAACTTGTAATAGGGGTAAAGAGAGGTTACTGTATCAAGAAAATTGTACATCAGCGAGCCATCAGGATTGGTGGCTTTCCACATGGCTCCCTGCTGGATTCCGGCGATCCACATGGTGATGGTCCAGGTGAACTGACCAACGAGAATCAGCCAGAAATGGGTGTTGGCAAGTTTGACGCTGTAGAGTTCAGTGTTGATGATGCGTGGAATCATGTAGTAGAATGATGCCGAAATAACCATGGTCACCCATCCCATGGTGCCCATGTGCACATGGCCGACAACCCAGTCGGTATAGTGAAAGAAAGCATTGAGGGTTCTCAGTCCCTGCAGTGGCCCCTGGAGGGTCTGGAGGCCGTAAAAGGTGATGCCGGCAATGAAGAACTTGGTCAGATAATTGGTGCGCATCTGATCCCAGTTTCCCTGGAGGGTGTAATAGCCATTGACCACTGAACCCCATGATGGGGCAATAAGAAAGATGCTGAAGGCTATTGCAACCGTCTGGATCCATTCCGGCAGGGGAGTCAGCATGAGGTGGTGTGCTCCTGTCCAGAGGTAGGCAAAGTTCAGTGCCCAGAAAGAGACGATGGAGAGGCGGTGGCTGTAAATGGGGAGACCGGTGGACTTTGGCAGAAAATAGTAGAACATCGCCAGTATTGGCACGGTAAAGATAAACCCTACAATGTTGTGAGCGTACCACCACTCGACATTGGCATCGTTTGCGCCAGCATAGACCGAGTAGGACTTGAAGAGGGTGACAGGAATTTCAAGGTTGTTGACAATATAAAGTATTGCAATAGCTACAGTCATGGAGATGATGTACCAGAGTGAGATGTACATCTGTTTCTCCTGCCGTTTGATCAGCGTGCCAAAGACGTTGATGGCAAACATGACCCAGAATACAACGACACAAATATCCAGAGGCCATTCAAGTTCAGCATACTCTTTTGTGGTATTCATTCCGGCAAAAAGGCTCAGTGCCCCAAGTGCTATGACGGTGTTGAAGAGGTAGAGATGAGCTTGAGCAAGACGGGGAAAGAGGAGCGGTATTCTTGTAAGGCGTTGCAAAATATAATACGATGTTGCAAAAATAGCCGCCAGCCCAAAACCCAGTCCCAGTCCGTTGGTATGAACTACACGGAGACGTCCGAAGCTGAGCCAGGGAGTAAGATTCAGCGCGGGATTGAACATTTCAAAGGCTATCCATAGCCCCACTACCAGACCGATAACAAGCCAGAATAATGCCGAAAAGGCAAAACCGCGCACTACCCTGTAGCTGTACCCTGTATCGCTCATATATTCCTCCAGATCGTTTTTTGATTATAAACGAATTTAAGGAGAAATATGGAATGTTGTCAGGAAAATCAGCCTCAAATCAAACGCTCACCGAACTTCTGTGTACGGCGAGCGTTTTTGAGAAAATTGCCCTCGGAATTACTCCTCCATAAGAGCGGCAAGTTCGGTGATGTAGTTGCCGACAACAGCTTTTTTATCCGTAATAATGCCCCTCAAAAATTTTCCAGGGGTGACATCAAACGCATAATTTAGCACCGGTGTGTTCGGCATGGCCACCTGAGTGCCGAAAATGGTTCTCAGCTCATCGGCGTTGCGCTCTTCAATCGGGATGAAGGTGCCGTCAGGAATGGTAATATCAATGGTTGATACCGGTGCGGCAATGTAGAACGGCAGATTGTGGTGGTAAGCGCTGATGGCGTGGGCACAGGTGCCGATCTTGTTGGCGGTGTCGCCATTGGCGGCAATCCGGTCGGCGCCGACAATACCGAAATCAATCATGCCGCGCTGCATCAGGAATGCTGATGAGGAGTCGGAGATAGAGACAAACGGTATGCCATCCTGCTGAAGTTCCCAGGCTGTCAAGCGAAGCCCCTGCAGGAGCGGGCGGCTTTCGGAGGTGATGACGCGTTCAATGAGTCCCTCCTGCCAGGCAAGCCTGATGACGCCAAGCGCTGAACCTGTGCCGCAGCAGGCAAGGGTGCCGGTGTTGCAGTGGGTCAGCACATTGAGCTTGCGTGTTTTCAGGATGTGGGCAAGGTCAATCTTTATCTGTTCCACTCCATGGCGTGACATGAGATCGCAGTTGGCGATTTCATCATCATGGATTTTGCGGGCGGCGGCATTCATTTTTGCAAAGAGCGCCTCAATGGTATCGGCCTGAAAATTATCTTCATAGACCTTTTTCATCCGGGCCGCAGCAAAAAAGAGGTTGACTGCAGTTGGCCGTGATGCTTCGACTTCTGCCACAAGTGATTTGAAAAAAGCAGGAAACTCCTCCTTGCTGCCCTTGAAGCTGTTGATGCCAAGGATAATGGTGTAGGCTGCAGCAACGCCAATAAGGGGCGCGCCGCGTACCGCAAGAGTCTTGATCGCCTCTATGGCCTCCAGATAATCATTGGTCTCTACGTAATTCTCCTTGAGCGGCAGATAACGCTGGTCGAGGTAGTGAAGGATGTTGTCGTTAAACGATATTGCATTTATCATACTTGGTCAGGAGGATTAAAGGTTGGCAACAATGGATTTGAAAATAGAGGTCATTTTTGGCTCGGCATGGTTGGAAACTTCAATGATCTCTTCGATGCTGACTGATTTGAGGCAGTCAGGGAAGCACTCGTCGGTAATGATGGACATGCCGAAGACCTCGGTTCCCTGGTGTACGGCGGCGATCACTTCAGGAACGGTTGACATGCCGACAACATCGGCACCAAGGATGCGCAACATGCGGTATTCTGCACGGGTTTCGAGGCATGGGCCGGAGAGGGCTACATAGACGCCGCGCTGCACCTTGATGCTCTGGTTAAGCGCCACCTCTTCAGCAAGTGCAAGAATCCGGGGAGAGTAGGGAGCGCAGAGGTCCGGAAAACGCGAACCAATTTCAGGGTCGTTTGGTCCGATCAGCGGATTTCCGCCAAGCAGGTTAATATGGTCATCAATCAGCATGATATCGCCTTTTCTGTAACCAGGGTTCAGGCCGCCGCAGGCGTTGGTGATTCCGAGCGTTTTAACACCGAGCTGTTTCATGACCCTTATCGGAAAAACAATCTGTTCCATGGAATAGCCTTCGTAAAAGTGGAAGCGACCCTGCATGGCCACAACATTTTTACCTGAAAGAGTTCCAAAAATCAGTTTTCCATGGTGCGTCTCAACCGTGGAGACCGGAAAGTTCGGAATATCGCTGTAATCGAGCGAAAACTCAATATCAATCTCCTTGACAAGAGCCCCAAGGCCTGTTCCCAGGACGATACCGACAGGATAATCGGTACCCGTTTTTCTTCTGATAAAGGCGACTGCTTCCTGGATTTGTGCCTGCTGTGAGATCATGATAGGATTGTTTTACAGGTTAATTGAAGTAAATAATGTTTGGTGAACAGCTACCATCTTACCGCCACCCAAAGATTGCCGATCCGACACGGATCATGGTTGCCCCTTCATGAATGGCCTCCTCAAAATCGCCGCTCATACCCATGGAGAGTTCGGTAAGCTTCGATGAATCCGGGGCAATTTTCTGAAGCGATTCAAGCAGCAGTCGAAGCTGGCGGAACTCCTCCCGTGCCATGACTTTGTTTGGTGATGCTATGGTCATCAGGCCGCGAAGGGTAATGTTCGGGAGATGAAAGAGCGATTCTGCCGCTGAAAGAACGTCGTCTGGCGACATGCCATATTTTGATGCTTCTCCTGAAGTATTGACCTCAAGGAGATAGTCGACATGCAGGTTGTTCTGGAGAGCACGTTTTGAGAGCTCTTCGGCTGTCGAGAGTTTATCAATGCCGTGGATGAAGCTTACCTTTCCGATAATCGAGCGAATCTTGTTTGACTGCAGGTGACCGATGAAATGCCAGTCGATCGGAATATTCTCAAGTTGGGGATCCTCATATTTTTCGAGAAACTCCTGGACGTAGCTTTCTCCAAACTCAACTTGTCCTGCATCGAATGCCTCACGGACAAGCTCTGCCGGTTTGGTTTTTGATACAGCAATCAGGCGAACACTGGCGGGATCTCTTCCTGCCTCAATGCACACACTGTTTATCTGTTCCTGTATTGCCTCTATATTGGATGCAATGCTCTCCATGGTGAGTTGTCAAGACTTTGCGGGTGGCACGATAGTCTCGATAACGACTGGAACAAGCGGATTGTCGTTGGGGTCGGTCTTGACGGATGCGATTTTTTCGACCACATCCATGCCTGACTCCACGACGCCAAAGACGGTATACTGTCCGTCAAGAAAGGCATTATCGGCATGATTGATATAGAACTGGCTGCCCGACGAGGCTCTCTGAGGATTATTGTCCCTTGCTGCGGCAAGCGTTCCTTTTTTGTTTGGATGTTTGATTTCTGCAGGGATACGTGTTGATGGTCCTCCGGTGCCATGCATTGAGCGTTTGTCCTCATGGCGAGACAATGGGTCTCCGGTCTGGATCATAAACCCGTCTATAACCCTGTGAAAGCGGATGCCATCATAGTAGTTTTCGCCGGTGAGCTTGATGAAGTTATCGCGGTGCAGCGGAGTGTCGTCGTAGAGGCTGATGGTAATGTCGCCAAGGCTTGTCTTGATAATAAACTGTTCGGCCATGTGAAAAAAGTAGTTAAGTAACGGTTGTTGTTATTAAAGGTTTCCGGAAATCTGCAAGAGCGACCCTTGCGCAACAGAAGCCCCTGTTGAGCCAGGATAGTCAGCAATGATTTTTGTATAGAGTTCAGCGGCTTTTTTGAGTTGGTTTGACTGCTGGTAACTGTTGGCGGCATGTGCAAGGTACTCCGCCTTGAGGACTGTGCTTTCAGCTTTTTTTGCTGCCTCCTGATAGCTTTCTGCGGCAGCTCCAAACTGGTTTTTATTGAAATAGCAGTCACCCGTTCCGGCAAGAGCTGCTGCGGCAAGGTCGTTGTTTGCTATCGATACAGTTTTGAAAACCTTCAGTGCAGTGTCAAACTCTCCCAGGGAGTAGTAGGCATTGGCAAGCAGCAAATTGGCCATATTTCCGCTTGGTGTGCCGGTGTATTGGCCAGCGTATTTCTCAGCAATTTTTTTCAGTCCAGGAATTTTGTCTTCACCGTTAATGGCAATTAGAAACTCTCCCTGGTCAAGACGAGGGGCAATCCTGGAAAGTTGAAGTGAGGCCTCCTGTTCAGTTTTTTTCTGGTGTTGTATCCAGAAAAATGTTCCTGCTCCGAGAGAGAGAAGCACAACAAGGATGCTGATAATTGCGCCCTTGTATTTAATGGCTATGTAAAGAAAATTTTCCTCTGTCGATGGTTTTATGCTTTGTTCCATAAGGTCTTTTTCGGGTTATTGTCTCTGTTGCCGTTTTGGTCTTCAACCTAAGCAAGTTTGCATGAATTTCAAAATAATTGCAGAGCAGCAGCCAGCCGAAGGTCGATGTTTAAGAAGTCGGTAATCTAAACAATTCAATGGTATTCGTTGAAATAGCTTCCGCAGCCTCTTCCAGGGGAATTTCCCTGATATGCGCGATGCTCTCCGTGACAATACGTACCCAGGCTGGTTCGTTCCGTTTTCCTCTCCAGGGCACAGGCGCGAGGTAAGGCGCATCCGTTTCAGTGAGCAGATCATCAATTGAAACGGTTCGTATAACTTCCGGCAAAAGGGAGCGTTTGTAGGTTACTGTGCCGGGAATTGAGAGCTTGAACCCTTTCCTGATACACGCATCTGCAATAATGGTATCACCCGAAAAGCAGTGCATCACGCCGCGCATAGCCGAATGACTTTCTTCAGAAAGAATATGCAGCATATCTTCCCAGGCATCACGGCAATGGATGACGACGGGCATGTCAAGCGATTTCGCAAGCCTCAGCATCTCGCGGAATGCGTCATGCTGTGCAGAGCGGTTATTCTCAGGATAGTGGTAATCAAGACCGATCTCTCCTATGGCGATAACTTTCGGTGAGCGTGCAAGAACCGCAAGTTCTTCGTAAACATTTTTGTTGACAAGAGTGTCGGCTTCGTGAGGATGCAGACCGACGTTGGCGTAGATAAAATCGACGTTGCTGGCCAGCTCAATTGATTTTCTGCTTGTTTCAACGTTAATGCCGGGATCAATGAGCACGCTTACCTTCGCTTCGGTCAGACGTGCTATAACCTCTTTACGATCCTTGTCAAACTCAGGGAAAGAGAGGTGGCAGTGGGTATCAACGAACATGGCTTTTTATGGCTGGGCTTCCTTCAGGAAAGACTTTGTTATGAAAGATAATCAGCATGCAGGCCCCAATGGAGATGGCTGAGTCTGCAATATTGAAAATAGGCCACAGGGAGAGGTAGGTACCGAAAACGTGGCCGTTGTAAAGATCAAAATAGATGAAGTCAACAACCCGGCCAAGAGTGATTCGGTCAATCATATTGCCGATGCCTCCGCCTGTAATGAGGGCAAACGGGATAAGAAAAAGGGCTGTCCGGTTGTTTGATTTTAGGACATATATCAGCACGACTGCCGTAATAAGAGTTGTCAGAAGGAGGAGCACTGCTGGCGGCGCAAATTCCAGACCAAAGGCAACTCCCTTGTTTTCTGCGTATGTGAACGAAAAGAGACCGGGAATAATGACGATACTTTGAGCAGCATCCCTGAGGAAAGCGACAGCCATTTTTTTTGTCAACTGATCAGCGGTAATGACCAGAAGAACAAGGGAGAAAAACCATTTCATGAATCAGTCAGATGTGGGATTGTTGTTCTTGAATTTCTTGAAGAAGTGTCGCTCTTACAGCAGCGATCGGCATTTTCATATTGGTCCACAGGGTAAATGAACGTTCAGCCTGGCCGATCAGCATTTCAATCCCGGATATAGTTGTAGCGCCCGCATGCTGGGCTGCCTTCAATAGCGGGGTATTGAGAGGGTTGTAGACCATGTCGTAAACAATCTGGTCAGGGTTGATAAAATCCTGGTCAAGAGGAAAAATTGAGTTCTCAACCTTACCTCCTCTGGTGCCGACTGGTGTGGCGTTGACGATAACCCGACACTTCATGATTTTTTCCGGTGTATCCTGCTGAATTATGGTGATTGGCACCTTGCTGTCATAACCGATCTCATCGAAGAGAGTGCGGGCTTTTTCAGGATCTCGAACAAAGAGCAGAATCTCTGCCGGAGAAATAAAACGGATGAATGCTTCGATTGCCGCCAGCGCAGCTCCACCGCCGCCGAAAATAGAGACACTTTTTCCCCTTATGCTTTCCCTGTATGGTAGAAGAGGGGTCGCAAAACCGTCAATATCGGTGTTGTGGCCGATAAGTTTCCCATTCTCGTTTACGATGGTGTTGACTGCCTGTATGGAAGCCGCTCCCTCAGAAAGTTCATCCAGAAAAGGAACAACAGTTTTCTTATAGGGAATAGTGACATTGAACCCTGCAATACCGAGTGCTCTTGCGCCGCGAAGGGCGTCTTGCACCAGATCGGGCTCGGTAATGTTGAATACGGTGTAATGGCAGGGAAGTCCAAGCTCCCGAAAAGCACTATTATGAATGAGCGGGGAGTATGAATAATCAACTGCCCGCCCAAGAAGAGCAAAAATTTTTGTTGCTTTTGTCATGAAATACCGAGCATCCGTCTGACGGAATCCTGCTGATAGAGTTCCGGGAAAGTGCTCTGAAACAACTCCTTCTTGTCAGGATCAATCTTGAATGCCTTGCTCAGTGCTTTCAGGGTACTTAGCTTGTCACCCATAGCAAAATAGGCGGCAGCAATTTCAAAGTGGGCATCGGCAGAGAGCGGCTGAAGCTTCAGTGAGCGCTGCAAGGCATTGATGGATTCGTTGACGAGGCCATCTTCCCTGAGTACTATGGCAAAATCCACCCAGATTTGCGGATTATCCGGCTCAATTTTAATAATTTCCTGGTAGGTTGCAATGGACTTTTCAAGATAGTTGAGGTTATACTCAATCTCCGCTTTCAAAAGCAGAAACTCTATGTTGTCAGATGTCGTTTTAAGTGCCTCAAGTGTTGCGTTGTAAGCCTCTTCGTACTCTTCAAGAGCTTCATGGCAGCAGGCAAGTGCAAACCATGCATCGGCAAATTCAGGGCTGATAACGATACAGCGGAGGTAGCAAGGTATGGCCTCACCATATTCCTCCAGTTCCTCATAAGCTATTCCAAGATTATAGAGGGCATTGATATCATCAGGTTCATACTCAAGGGTTTTCAGATAGCTTTCGGCAGCTTCTTCAATACATCCGGTTATGGCCAGAACATTTGCCCGGTTGTACCATGCTGAACTGAAATCATCTGAAATGGCGATTGCCATGTCGTAACAATCAAGCGCCTCGTCATAGTGCTTCATTTTGCTCAGGACAAGGCCATTGTTATACCATGCGTTAATATTATAAGGATCCTGATCGACAGCTTTCCGGTAGCATAAGGTACTTTCCTCAAGTTTGCCAAGAATGTCCTTGCAATAGGCAAGCTCATACCAGGCATCAGCAAACTCTGTATCAATCTCAAGAGAGCGTTCAAAGTTCGATTCGGCCTCCTCGAACAGTTCAAGCCGTTGCAGGACGATTCCCCGGTAGTAATGGTACTCCTTTTCAATGGAGGGGTCGAGCATGCTTTTGTCGAGTTCTTCAAGTGCCTCACTGAAATTGCCTGTGTTGAAATAGCCAAGCGCAAGGTTTAGGCGCATTTCACTGTCCGATGGGCTGAAAACAACAGCTTTCTGAAACGCATCAAGTGCTTCGGAGAAATAGCCGTTCAGGGTCAGGCAGTTGCCCAGGAAAAACCAGGTTTCCGTGTTATAGGGAGCAATCTCTTCAAGACGACGGGCAACGGCCAGTGCTTCAAGCAGGAATCCATCTTCGTTATATTGGGTAATTCGGTCAAGAAGCTCTTCCGAATCAAACAACGTGTCCAGACCATCAAGATCGGGTTTTTCTTTCCCTGATGATCCCGTTTGGTTATGACGATTATCGTCGAAAAAATCAGGCAGATTCATAAGGGCATCGTAAAGAGTTTCTTTATCATCGATCGTAACATAATTGATAAATATAACAGAATTTTATTAAGAAAAACATTCTGGAAGGGGAGGGGGAGGGAATAATCATGGCCGGTAAAAACGGTAGATAGTTTCGGCCACTTTTGTTCCAGCAGTTGCCCTCAACTCTTCAATGGAGGCTTGTGCTACACCGTCAACGGAGCCGAATCGTGCAAGCAGTTTGAATGCTGTTTTTTCTCCAATACCTGCAATGGTGGTGAGTTCTGTCTGCAGAGTTCTTTCTGACCTCAGTTTGCGGTGATAGGTAACTGCAAAACGGTGAGCCTCATCGCGCAGTTGCTGGAGGAGTTTTAGCGCCGGGGATGTTTTCGGCAGATTAAACGGATCATGTGAGTGCGGGGTAAAGATCTCCTCAATGCGTTTTGCCAGACCAATAACCGGGATAGAAAGTTCGAGAGCGTTCAGCGTGTGAAAAGCGGTGTTCACCTGTCCCTTTCCGCCATCGACCACAATGAGGTCAGGCCAAGGAAGCTCTGTCGAAAGCGAGCCGCTGTAACGTCGCTGGATTACCTCCTCCATGGCGGCATAGTCGTCCGATCCTTCAAACGTTCTTATTTTAAACTTGCGGTAATCCGATTTTTTGGGTTTTCCTTTCTCAAAACAGACCATGGAACTCACATAATCAGTGCCTTGAAGGTGGGAGTTGTCAAAACATTCAATGCGCTGTGGCAGGTTCGGCAGATGGAGCAGATCCCTGAGGGCGGTAAGGCCGAAGTGCTCCCGGGCAGCTTCGCCCCTTTTTTGTTTCTGGATGAGGTACTCTTCCAGATGATGCCGTGCGTTCTGGCGGCACATCTCAACCAAGTGAGCTTTTTCTCCAATCTGTGGGACTATAAAACGTATATTTTTTTTCTCCTGGTTTTCTTCCTGCTGTTTTTCCGAGATGAAAGCTCTCAAGGTTTCCTCTTCATCTGTATCAATCGGCTCCTGGAGCAGAATTTCATCAGGGACAAGCTCAAGAGTTTCGAGATAATATTTTTCGAGTACTTTTGTCTGCAATGTGGCTTCAGTTTCACCATCGGTATTGTTCATGAAGATGTGCTGTGAACCGAGAAGCTTTCCCTCCCGTATTTTGAAGATGACGCCGCAGCCATCGTCTTCCCCGGCGGCAACAGCAAAAACATCCCGATCCAGTTCGTCGCCAGCCACAACCTTCTGACGTTCAGCATACCGTTTCAGACTTTCAATCTGCGTTTTTATCTCGGATGCCTGCTCAAACTTCAGTTCGCGCGCAAAGAGCTGCATGGTTTCGGTAAGGGAACGGATCATACTCGAGGTTTTTCCTTTCAGCAGTCGGGTAATCTCTTCGATCATGGTGAGATACTCCTCTTCCGTCTGGAGTCCTTCGCACGGGCCCTTGCATTTATGGATGTGGTAGTCGAGGCAGACCTTGTATTTTCGGGAGACAATGTTTTCCTCGTTCAAGCGGTATTTACAGCTCCGAACCGGAAAAATTGATCCTATGAGATCAAGGATTGAGCGAAGCTGACGAGCTTCAGTATAGGGGCCAAACCATGTGGAGCCATCTTTTTTTCTCTGTCGGCAAAAGAGGATCCGTGGGAAGGGTTCATTGGTAATGACAAGATAGGGATAGCTCTTGTCGTCCTTTAGGTTCACATTATACCGCGGTTTCAAATCCTTGATCAGATTGTTTTCGAGAATGAGCGCCTCTACTTCCGACGAGGTGATAATCACCTCGAAATCTTCAATGTGACTCACAAGCACCAGAGTTTTACCGAAGAGCTGCTGTGAATTTCTGAAATAGGAACGAACCCTGTTTCTGAGATTTTTTGCTTTTCCTACATAAATAACCCGTCCATTGGTATTTTTGAACTGGTAGATGCCCGGGGAAGTAGGCAGTGTGGCGAGTTTTTCATCAAGAGCCTTTTTTATGTCGCTTCGTTCTCGGAGCTTATCCTCAGTATCCATCAATTATCATGGTTGGTTGCTGTTTTTCCAGAAAAAGGAAAAGCCGCACTAAAGATGCGGCTTTTCCTTGAAAAAAAGAACAGTTCGTCCTCTCTTGATGCTTACTCAAGAACATCGTACTCGCCCTTGAGCGCGAACACTCCGAACGTAATCAGACTGAACGAGATGATAGGCATAAGGACAACGATCACGATTGACCAGAAAATCCAGTTTTCTTCACTGGGCTTTGCGGCTATTTCTTTCATGGCTTGCATGATCACAAGCGGGATGATTCCTATCCCCATGAGTGACCACAGAATCCCGAAAAGCTTTTTAATTGCTGACATAATGGATGAAATTAAAAGGTTCTTGGTTACTCAACGTCCATGTTGTTGGTTTTGTTGGAGATGTACAGCATGCCGATAAC
>Ga0114951_10005622_pt1 | contig 11470 bp, 14 predicted proteins | sample AM7aDNAmetaG_FD_88677 | JGI IMG/M metagenome (GOLD analysis project Ga0114951, IMG submission 88677) | Freshwater microbial communities from Finland to study Microbial Dark Matter (Phase II) - AM7a DNA metaG | ecosystem: Environmental > Aquatic > Freshwater > Lake | place: Finland: Lake Alinen... | reverse complement strand
TCATAGTACCTCCAAAAAGATACTATACCAGATAGGACATTTCTACTTTGGTAATACAGGACATTATCACATTGGTATTACAGAGATTTGAACTATTTTCTCAAAGTAAAACATCGAGAATACGCCTTGCCTTATAAGGGGTTTTTTGTATTTCTCCATCGGCATACAGTTAAAGTTTTTCCATTAACTTGCAAAATAAAAATTAATAAACATTATTACGCAAAATCCGTGAAACAATTATTATTATTAAAACAATTTCCGAAATAGATCCGGAGAAAATAAAACAGCAGAGCTGCTCGACCTCTAAATTCCTAAACTTAGAATATTTTCCTCAATAAATATTTCATCAGCAAGAACATCCAGTTCAAAACTGCTGATCTCTTTACTATCAAGTTCAAAAAAAGCAGAAACAAAAAAAACTTCATCCAGATCTGCTTCTTTAGGCAGCAGCATATTATTATTAAATGAAATTATAGACAACAATATCAATAAGGCCATACCCGCAGCGAGCGGAATATTCCAGAAGGTCATAGCCTTTTCATAGAACACCGAGAGCCTCTCTTTTACCGGAAGATAAAGAGAGCCTGCAAGTCCGGGACGGGGCAAACCCGAGAGCTTTTCAAGAACTTCGGTCAAACTTTTTAATTCCTTGCGGCATGAGGCACAGCCGGCAAGATGTCCCTCAACTTCGCTTTTTTCTTCAGAGGAAAGTTCATTGTAATAGTAGTCAACTATTTTATTTTCAAAACTGCTGTTACAGTTTTTCATAAATCACCTTCCTTTAAATTTTCCTTCAACTTCTTGATCCCGCGGAACAGCAGCGCCTTTACGGTCCCGATCTTTATCTGCATTATATCGGCAATCTCTTTTAATTTGAACCGTTGATAATGTCTGAACTCAAAAACCTGCCGCTCCCTAAAGGACAGCAGTTCAAGGCTTTCCCGGACTTTCCTTTCGGTCTCTTTTGCGGCAAGCCTCTCTTCGGGTTTTTCTTTTTCATTTACTGCCAGTACAGTTTCCCGGTCTATTCCTTCGGAATTATTCCGCCCCGCTTTAAAAATAGAAAATGTCTCCTTAAACTTCTTTTTCCTTAGAGCATCAAGACAGATATTAACAAGTATTCTGTAGTACCAGGTGTAAAATCTGGAGTTTCCTTTGAAGGTTTTTGCTTTTTTAAAAACCCGGAAGAAGGATTCCTGCACGGCATCCTTGGCTTCTTCTGAATCATGCAAGAGGCCAAACGCCACAGAAAAAGCTCTCTCTTGATACTTCTCCACCAGAACCCGAAAAGCATCCTCGTCTCCGGACTTAAGACCTGCCACGAGTTTTATATCTTCGTCCTGCGGGGTAATCATACCAAGATTATAACCCGCTTTTTTAGCGAGTGCAAGGGTCAACAAAGTAATTTTCTCACCTATTATCCCGGCTATTATTTTCTTTATTGCTCTTTTTATTTTCCTGATCCGCGGGCAATTCATTATTTTTAACTTTTAAATCATTAAGCCATTTTTTTCTTTTTTCCAGGAATGCCTTGAATTTCCCGGGATTTCTTTTTTTAAGTTCTTTTAATTTTTCTTTAAGCTTGTCTTTTATTTCCCTCCATTTTTCGGGATTATTGTTCTTAAAATGTTTTAGCCTTTCTTGCATTCTCTTCATGAACCGGCCAAACGCCTCAGGATCCGATTCCCTGAGTTGTTTCAGGTGTTCGTGCCTCTTAGCAAGCATTTCTTTAAACTTCGCAGGCTCTGCCCGCCTTAGCTCCTGAAAACGCTCACGCCCCCTTTCTAAAAGTTGTTTAAATTTTTCCGGATCGTTTTCTTTAAGATTCCTTAGTTTTTCCTTTAAATTACCTGCCAGTTCAGCGTATTTTTCCGGATTTTTCTCCTTTAGCTCTTTTAGTTTTTCCCTGTCAATATCAAGAATATTCGTGTTTTCTTTGACTTTTTCATTGTTTTCTCTTAAACTATCGGAAGAGTATATGAAGGAAGCCATAATAAATACAAATATGACCATTTTCAAAGATATTTTAGTAAGGTTTTTCATTCTTCCCCCTGCCAAGAAACTCAATAAATAACAATTTCTTACTGCCCTTTCATTGTTGGACGCGTTTAAAAAGAAAAATGTTTACATAAACAGAGTTTTTTAGCCTGACCGGCATTAAAATTCTTTAATTTGAATTATTTATAATTTTCTGATACAATAAAATACAATGAAAGATTTCAAGTGGAGTAATCTGGGTTTTGCTTCCGGTATGGGCTTTACTCTCGTTTTATCCACCTTTGCCGGGTTAGCCGGCGGATATTTTCTTGACAAATACCTCGAAAGTTCCCCTGTTTTTACGCTTATTTTTTTCGTAATCGGGACTGTTTCAGGATTCTACTATATAATAAAAGAAGCGGAGAAATTAAAATGAATTATGATGTACTACTTGCCGTTAGCGGCGCACTAGCAGGTTTTTTAGTAGGGATGGGCAATGCTTACCTACGAAAAGTAGCAGCAAAAAGATTACTCAAAACCGAAAAGAAAATGGCCGTCACCCTGGTTTCGCTCTTTTCGTTAGCCAGGCTCGCTATTATTGCTCTAATAGTTTATAGCCTGTTTTTCTTAATAAAATCGAAAATTTTCGCAATCGGCGCCGTCGGGGGACTGGTTATCAATTCTTTTCTCACCACTTTTTACTATATTATAAAGAAGAAGTCGCTTAAAGAGCAAGAAAAGGTATAAAATGGCAGAAGAAGAAGTATTAAAAGAAATAATTTTTATACATATTCCCGGGGTTCCGGAAGCGCTAACTATGTCGTGGATTGCAATGGGAATAATTATTGTAGTCGGGTTTCTTGGTTCTTATAGCATAAAAATGGCCCCCCGGGGCGCCCAGAACATGGTCGAATTTGGCATAGATTGGGTTACGGATAAAACTCGTGAATTTATGGGCGAGAAAGGCCCGGCCTTCCTTCCGCTATTTTTGACCCTCTTTTTATTTATTTTTGTTTCAAATCTGCTGGGACTAATTCCGGGATTTAAATCTCCCACGAGCAATATCAGCGTAAATCTGGCACTCGCCCTGATAATATTTTGCTCCACGCATTACTTCGGCATAAAAGAAAAAGGCGCTATTGGTTATTTTAAGCATTTCATGGGCCCACCCTACTGGCTTGCGCCCCTATTTTTTATAATACATATAATAGGCGAATTGGTAAGGCCGGTATCGTTAACGCTCAGGCTTTTTTTTAATATTCTGGCAAAAGAAATTCTGCTTACGCTCCTGGCAACTTTATTTTTTGCCTTTATGATGCTTGAAATGCCTAAGGCAATACAGTTCTTGCTGTTGACCGGGGATTTTCTTCTCCGTCCGGCCATTATTCTGCTTGGCGCTCTTGTAAGCTTTATCCAGGCATTGGTTTTCACTGCCTTATCTATGATTTATATAGGCAGTGCGGTCACGCGCGAAGAAGAACATTAAAAGACAAGTACGAAGTATTACACTTTTGAGTTTTAAAAACAAGACCAAATTAATGTAAAACTTTGTACCTTGTAGTTTGTACTTTGTACTTAATTTCACGGGCTAAGAGCCCAAAGGGAGGGAATTTATGGGAGTTCTTGAAGTATCTATTCTTGTTGCAGGTATTGCTATGGCCGTGGGGTCTTTGATGACCGGTCTGGCACAGGGTCTCTCTGTAGCCAAAGCCATGGAAGGAATATCCAGACAGCCGGAAGCTGCAGGAAAAATACAGGGCGCACTTATAATAGGTCTCGCCTTTATCGAATCTATTGCTATTTATGTGCTGGCTATTGCAATCATCATCCTCTTTGCAAACCCGTTCACCTCGTCTACGGTAAGCGAACAGAAAGCAAAATCGGAAGTTGCAGTACTTAAACTTGAAATAGAAAAAATCAATCTCGAAAAAGAACTTACGGCCATGAAAGCCGGATCAGGAAAAGTAGAAGTCAAGAAAAAGTAATATTTACTGCCTCGGCCTAAACCTTAAGTGGCTTCTTTTGTAAGGAATTATATGGCAAGGGCCGGCAAAAACCACTTTAAGAAGGCAAAAAATGATAAACCTTAATGTTGACCTGGGAATACTTATCATCCAGGTAATAACCTTTTTGCTCGGGATGATTTTGATTTGGCAGGTATTCTTAAAAAAGTTTTCAAAAAAACTTTCAGAACGCTCTGCGCACATTAAAGACACTCTGGACGAAATCGCCAAACAAAAAATAGAAGTAGAGGCGCTCAAAGCGGATTTCCAGAAACAGCTGGAAACCATAGATAAGAAGTTCCAGGATAAGATACGCGAGGCCACCAAAGAGGGCAGCGAAATTAAGAATGACCTCGTGCTTCGCGCCAGAGAAGAAGCAAAACTGCTTCTTGTGAAGACCGGCGAGAAACTGGAAATTGAAAAAGAAAAGATGCTCAAAGAGATGCGCATCGAAATAACCAATCTCGCTCTCTCCATCGCAGAAAAGGTACTTAAGGAAAATGTCGGAAAGCAGCAGCAGGAAAAACTTGTCGCAGACCTGCTTAAGGAGCTTGAAAAGAAATAATGCTTGTTAAAACTATCGGAAAAAAATATGCTTCCGCGCTTTTTGGCGTAGCCGGGGATTTAGATCGTATTGATGAAATCAAAACTGCCCTGGAAACTTTCGCCGCCTGTATGAACAAAGAGGCTTTTGTCTCTTTTAAAAATCCCAAACTTTCCCTTGCCGTAAAACAGGCCGCTTTAAGAAAAAGCATTAACGGAAAACTGCCGACAGAGCTTGTGGGTTTTTTGTGCCTGCTTATTGCGAAAAAACGTTTTGAGTTTTTACCGGAGATAGTCAAAGAATTCAATATACTCTATGATGAAAAGCACGGCCTTAAATCAGCAGTAGTAGTGAGTGCTTTCGAAGTAACAAAAACCCAGCAGGAACTGATTAAAAACACGCTTGAGAAAAGATACAGCAGTAAATTTTTGGTGGATTTTTCTGTAGATGCATCCTTGCTTGGCGGCATAATTATCAACATAGGTAACGAGATGATAGACGGAAGTCTAAAAAACCAGCTTGCAAAAATTAAAACAAGACTATTAAGTTAACCAAAAGGGGTCCTTATGGCAAAAGATATTAAGACAAATCCTGAAGAAATAGCTTCAATATTAAAAGGGTTGATCTCTGATTTTGAGAGCAAGCTTGACCGGAAAAATACCGGCGTGGTGCTTCAAGTCGGCGACGGTATCTGCAGGGTATACGGCCTCGACGAAGTCAGATATTTCGAACTGGTCGAATTTAAAGGCGGTATCTTCGGCATCGCATTAAATCTTGAAAGAGACAATGTCGGTATAGTTATCCTTGGCGACGATAAAATGATAAAAGAAGGCGATGTCGTCAAGTGCACGGGCCGGGTAGTCGAAATCCCGACCGGTAAAGAACTCTGCGGAAGAGTAATTGACGCTCTGGGAAATCCTTTGGACGGCAAAGGGCCCATCCCGACAAAAAAAACCAGACCAATAGAAATGCGGGCGCCTTCGGTTATTGAAAGGGCACCGGTTAAAAACCCGCTACAAACCGGGATAAAAGCAATTGACTCCATGATTCCTATCGGACGGGGACAGCGGGAACTTATTATTGGGGACCGGCAAACAGGAAAGACCGCAATTGCTATTGATGCAATCATTAACCAGAAAAACAGCGATGTTATCTGTATTTATGTGGCTATCGGCCAAAAAAAATCTACCGTGGCCCAGGTAGTGGATGTCCTTGAAAAAAACGGCGCAATGGATCATACTATAGTAGTTTCTGCTACGGCTTCTGATCCTGCCTCCCTTCAATATATTGCACCTTATGCGGGCTGCTCCATAGGTGAGGAATTCAGAGATTCAGGTAAGCATGCACTTATAATATACGATGATCTTTCAAAACATGCGGTCGCGTACAGGGAAATCTCCCTTCTTCTTCGCAGACCTCCGGGCCGAGAAGCGTACCCCGGAGATATATTCTATCTCCATTCCCGTCTTCTTGAAAGAGCAGCGAAGATGAACGAGCAAAAGGGCGGCGGGACTTTAACCGCACTGCCCATTATTGAAACCCAGGCGGGCGACATTTCGGCTTACATCCCGACTAATGTTATTTCTATAACAGACGGACAGATATATCTTGAAGGAAGTTTATTCTACTCCGGTATCCGCCCTGCCATAAATGCAGGTCTGTCGGTATCCCGCGTCGGCGGCTCGGCTCAAACCAAAGCCATGAAGAAAGTTGCCGGGGGTTTAAGAAATACTTTGAGCCAGTACTGGGAACTGGTTAACTTTGCCCAGTTTGGGGCCGAGCTGGACAAGTCTACACAATCCCAACTGTCCCGGGGACAGCGGCTGGTGGAAATCCTTAAACAAAACCAGTATGAACCGGTACAAATGGAAAGACAGGTTATGATACTTTTTGCCGTAACCAAAGGGCTCTTAGATGATTTCCCTGCAGATAAAATAAAGGCCTTTGAGACCGGATTCTACAAATTTGCCGACGAAAATCAGCATAAACTGGTCGCAGGAATAAGAGACACCCTGGACCTGGATGCCGGTGCCGCTGAAGCACTCGAAAAAACCATCATAAATTATAAAAAAATATTTTTAGCCAGCGAAAACGGCGCCCCGGAGGATTAAATGCCTAAAATTTTTAAAACTATAAGAGATATTCTTGTCGGTGAAAAAACAGAAATTGTAAAAGTTCTTGAAAGAGTCCCCATCTTTGCCGGCTTAAGTCTTATTGAACTTAAAAAAATAGAAATAATAACTCACGAACGCGAATATATGGACAACGAAATAATCTTCAACGAAAAAGAACCTGGTGCAGGAATGTATATAATAAAATCCGGCAGTATTAAACTATCCAAGAAAGTTGACAACAAACAGGTCTTTCTTATGTCCATGACTGAAGGTGATTTTTTTGGAGAAATTGCGCTCTTAGATGAGTCCCCAAGATCGGCTACCGCAACTTCCGCCGGTAAGACAAAAATACTCGGCTTTTACAGACCCGATTTTCTTGACTTATTAAAAAGAGAACCGAAACTCGGCTCTAAAGTGCTTCTAAAACTCGCCCAGATGATTGCGGCAAGATTAAGAGAAACAACCGAAAGCAGAGTCAAAGGAACAGCTGATGGAAACGAGACAGAACCTTAAGCTCTGGAACTGGCTAAAACTGGCCGGGATCTACGGAGTAATTCTTCTTGCTTTGTATATTTTCTATCTGGCACAGGATATTTTAACCCCCTTTCTTGTGGCTTTTATTCTCGTTTATTTGCTTAACCCGTTGGTGGATAAAATTGAAGGCACCGGTATTCAAAGAAATTATGCGCTTTTGCTGATATTTTTAGGATTTGCCCTGGCTCTCGGTCTTGTTGTTCTCTTTTCTTTCGGAGCAATAAAAGACGAGTTTACCCTGCTCTCAAAACAGATACCTGAGTACTTCAGTAAAATAAAGACCAGCCTTCTTGCTAATGCTTCCGCCCTGGAAGAAAAACTCCCTTATTTAAAAAAAGGAACTTTACAGGTTCTTTTAAATGAAAAATTTGCCGACATTCCTTCAGTGATCGGGCCAAGAATTCCCGGGCTGCTTATCTCGGCCGTCGGCCTGGTTACCAACACTTTGATAGTTTTATTTCTTACTTTCTTTATCCTCAAAGACGGCCGGGGATTCAGAAAAAATATAATAAAAATAATTCCCAATAAATATTTCGAAACCGCGCTGTGTCTGCTTTATGAGATCAATGTTTCCGTGGGAAGCTATGTCCGCGGTCAAATTATTGATTGTACTATTGTCGCCATCTTGTCCGTAATCGGCCTTTATTTAATAGGGCTTAAATATGCTATTATGATAGGCATTATCTGCGGCATTATGAATATTATCCCTTATCTGGGTCCGATTGTCGGCATGATTCCTGGTATCTTTGTAGCTCTTGTCGACCATCAATCCGGCGGAATGGCTGTCTCCGTAGTTGCGGTAATGATGGGCGTCCAGCTTATAGACAATGTTTTCGTTTCCCCCCTTGCCGTAGGTAAATCCGTCGACCTTCATCCTATAGCTGTGATTTTATCCGTTTCCGTAGGCGGGGCTATTTTAGGAATCTGGGGGATGCTACTGGCGGTCCCTATTTATTGCGCGCTCAAGGTAACTTTTCAGATTTTATATAAAGGAATAATTGAATACGAATCATGGGATGCAGCGTAGACCAATAACTGATTGTCCGCCCTTGGCGAGATCTCTCCAAAGTAAAACTTTGGAGGACTAATGACTGATGACTAATAAAAGCAAAAATTCACCCGCCTTTCATTTTGAATACTTCCAGGAGTTCAACGAAGCCTTCAAAGAAACCTTGAGGGAGTTTAGTGCCGACTATTTTTGCCACCTCACTTAACTTTCCTACTCTTGGTTCTTTTAATCTAAAAAGAAATATAACGGGAATAAACCTCATAATAGCGCCGGCCACAAAAAGTATTTGAAACGCCCCCAGTGTGAAAATAAAAAATACTAATTCCTTTTTTCCTATAAGATCCAGAGTGTATCCGCCAAGAATCGGAGCAAAGCAGGTGGCGATAGTCACAACAAAGGTATTAAAGCTCAGATAAGCGAGTCTTTGCGCTTTGGGGGAGAGTTTTAGTATTATATTAAACTGTGCGAGAGAAAGCCCTGCCCAGCAAACACCGGCGACAAACCAGATAATGGGAAGGACATAATAGTAGTTCCTGACCGAAAGCACCGCCCACATGAACGGGGTAGAGGAAAGAATGAGTTCACAGACTATAAGTACCGGCTTATTCCCATGACGGTCGATAAGTCTTCCCCAAAAAGTCATCGTAGTCATACCACAGACCGTCGCAATAGCGTTATAGAGAACCATTTCGGTGTAGTTAAGTTTAAGTTCACGAATCAGATACACATTTCCAAAGGCCCCGGAGTAAAGCATCCCGAAAGACCAGATAGCATTGAACCAGACCAGGTTCATAAAATTTTTATCTTTAAGTGTTTTTTTTATTTTACCTGTCACCTCAGCCAATATCGGACCGGTCGCTGTTTTCTTATTTATTTTTGGCGGCGGCAATTTTTTTAGATAGGCCGCACCCAGTACTGCTAAAAATCCCGAGAAGAGGAAAAGCACGCTGAAAGCGGCGTAAGGGTGGTCTTTTTTCCAGACATCCATGAATTGCGCGAATATTAAACCTCCAATCAGAACAATAAGAGACGCATACCTGTTCCTCCGGCTGAAGTAAAATCCTCTTTCTTTTTCCGGGATTATCTCAGCCATCCACCCCGGCCAGGAAAGGCCGATAATTACCATAAGCGCCGAGTAGACCGAAAAAATGATGAGAAATAAGGTCATTCCCGAGCGATTTCCAAGATAAAAGGCAACCATCGGGACAATGCACACAAACATCCATAAACCCCGCTGAATAAGCGCGGTAATTACGGTTATTTTTTTTTGATCAGGAAACTGCCCGATATAGTAAGAAAACACGGGAGCAAGAAGTGCCATAAAGACCGGAATAGAATTGGCAAACCCTATTTCGACATTTGTAGCCTTTAGTAGTATAAAAAAAGCGGAAAGAAAAACACCATCCCTGACAACCAGCAGCCATTGGCTTACCCAGGCTTCTTTAATAAAATCACCGTAAAAGCTTTGTATTTTGGCTTTACTTTCATCTGGCATGTTCTATATTATCATATATAGCGTTTTGTTTTCAAATTTAAATGGTTTGACTTTTACGGTATATTCTAATAGAATATTTTTAGGAATAAAGCCCATCAGAGAATTAACAGGCCGCAAAAAGGCCGTTGAATACGCTTGTAAAATATTATTTCAAAATAAACAAAGATGTTCCCGGAACGGGACAAGGAGTTTATATGGACCCGGTTTTAAAGGTCTTTCTGGTTACCGGCACAGTATGCGTTATTCTGGTGACAATAGTTATGATTCTTGTTTTAATACAGGTGCGGAAAGTAATAAAATCAATAAATAATATTTTGCTTAATTTCAATGACCTGGTCGGGAGAGTCAAGGAAAATGTCACTGAGATTCTCGGGAAAGCAAAAGAAAATATCTCTAAGATTGGAAGCGTTATAACGACCGCAGAAGAAACGATAAAAAGCGTTAAAGTCTCCGTTGAAAATATTAAAAGCCCCTTTACAACTTTTCTCACCTTTCTGGGCAGTCTGCTGGCCCTGCTCTTAGAAAGATTTGGAAAATCTAAACAACCGGTCAAAAAAACTAAAAATGAGCAAAAGCCCAAATAGGCTCTTACCTGTCTTATGTTTAACCCGGAGTTTCTATGCCTGACAAGTTATATATTTGTAAAAAAATAACCGGGCCGATAAATATAAACGGAAAAGTAAACAAGCCCGTTTGGAGAAAAACTAACTTAGTCTCAACAATCTAACGCAACACTTTTACTAAAAACTTCTTCTGGTGTATTAAATCCTAATGTTCTTCTTGGTCGTCCATTCATCAGTTTTTCCACTTTATTTATTTCTTTTTGTGTCACTTTGTTTAAATCTGTTCCGTGAGGAAAAAACTGCCTTAACAACCCGTTGGTATTTTCGTTTGTACCGCGCTCCCACGGGCTTCCTTTGTGAGCAAAATATACAGTAATTTCAGCTTCTTTGCTTAGAGCTTTATGCTCTGCCATCTCGCGACCCTGATCGTATGTCAGGCTTTTTCTCAAGTCTGCCGGTAACTTCTTGAATCGTCTTGAGAATTTCTTTAGTACTTCTTCGGAGCGCTTGTTCTTCAGTTTTACGAGCATTAGATACCTGGTCTTTCTTTCAACAAGTGTTCCTATTGCCGATTGACGGTTCTTACCTATCATTAAGTCGCCTTCCCAGTGTCCAGGTATTTCCCGTCCCTCAATCTCTGCAGGTCTTTGGTCGATACTAATCATGTCTTTCATTTCTTTATTAGCTTCTACATTGCTTTTTCTGCGACGATATCTTCGGTGATGTTCTCGTCGTAAAGATGCCACTAGTTCTTCTTTAAGCATGCCCTTAGGAAGTACATACACATATCTATATATACTCTCTGGCGATATCCTCATTTTCATATTTCTAGGATACACTTTTTTAAGATATTCTGCAATCTGTTCAGGAGACCATCTCTGTCTAAGCCATGCTATCACTTGTAGTCTGAGCAATTTTTCTTTTGCGAGCCTGCTTTTACCACGCTTTCGTTTACTTGCGTTTCTTTTTGCTCTTCTATCTGCCTTCGCGGCTCTATACGTGTACCTGAACTTATTACAACCACCTTTTCGAATTTCTCGGCTTATCGTACTTGGATGCCGGCGAAGAAACTTACCTATTTCTCTTGTCCCTTTGCCAACAGCCAGACACCTACTTATTTCTTCTCGTTCTTTTAGAGTTAGTCTAGAATATTTTATCCCTGTCATTGATTTTCAACGCCTCCTCTGGTATTATATCACCAGAGTGTTGCGTTAAATGTGAGGGACTAGGT
>Ga0114951_10005620_pt1 | contig 11471 bp, 7 predicted proteins | sample AM7aDNAmetaG_FD_88677 | JGI IMG/M metagenome (GOLD analysis project Ga0114951, IMG submission 88677) | Freshwater microbial communities from Finland to study Microbial Dark Matter (Phase II) - AM7a DNA metaG | ecosystem: Environmental > Aquatic > Freshwater > Lake | place: Finland: Lake Alinen... | reverse complement strand
GATTCAGTCATTCATTTGGCAGGGCCATCTTCTACGCCCATGTTCTCATCTGATTTGATAGGAAGCTTCCACAGCAAACTCATAGGCTTTCTTCGGATGCTGGAGTTTGCTCGTCGTAAAGAGTGCAGAAGAATTATTTATGCTTCTTCTGCTTTAGTATATGGCAATGCGCCTATTCCACTTCGAGAAGAAGGCCCATTAGATATCTCGAATTTTTACGCAACTGCAAAATACTGTTTAGAGAGCATAGCACACACGTACAGTTTGAAGTACGGCATGGATATAATCGGCGTCCGCTTAATGAGCATCTATGGCCTGCGCGAAGACCACAAGAAAGAGCTTGCTAATCTTGTGTCCCAGTTCATATGGGATATTGAAAGGGGGCGAAAGCCGACTGTTTATGGAAATGGCACTCAAACGCGAGATTTCACCAATGTGCAGGACGTGGCGCGCGCCTTTCAGTTAATTCTTGAGCATTCCCAGCCTCTTGGCAGTATGATCTTGAATGTTGGCACGGGTAAAGCGGTTTCTCTTAATGATCTCATTGGCGTCCTATCGGAATTGATGGGAGTTTCAGTTCAACCAAGTTATATCCCCAACCCATCGGGAGAAAACTATAATAGGCGTCAGGTTGCCAGCTTAGAACGGATTACACAAATCCTCGGATACCGGCCCTCTGTTTCATTGCAAGACGGCATTAATGAAATATTGACGTTCCGCAGGCAAGGTTCGAATAGCGACAAAGATAATAGCGATGACCGCCGAGTTATAGTGTGAAAGGGGACCAAGATGTATACGAAATTCCATTATTCAAACGGTTCCGTGATCGTCATCCTCGTTCTGGCCTTGCTGAGTAACACTTCCGCTGTTACTCATCCCGTGCAGGCAAGCCATAGTGGCGTGGGCATTCCTGCCAACGCCAACATCACCGATGCGGCTTATTCCGCGCTTGCCCGGCGCGCGCCTGCCAATCGTCAAAGCTTCTTTGTCTATCAAGATGCTGACTCCGGTGTTAACCATGGCTTCCCATCGGGTCTGTTCGGCGCCACAGACAAAATCCACACCGACACTGGTTGTGTGGATGACCCTGTTTCTGAAAATGGGTGTTCCACAGATGTCAACCGGCTGGACCGCAGTCGCGGCACGGTGCTGAGGCTTACTGTTGATCCGTTGGCGAGCGGGCAATATGCAGGGGTCAATATTGAAGATCCTGAACACTGGGGTGTGAACCTCAGTGGTTCTGGATATGACCTCACTGGCGCCACGCAGATTGTATTCAGCGCCCGTTCACCGACTCCGGGAGGCGTGCAGGCGGAGTTTGGTGTGGGGGGCGGTAAAGCCCCCATCGTGACAATACCCTACACATCGACCTATATCACAGTGTCGATCCCGCTGAGCACGCTGAGTCCGCTCCCGAATTTGTCGTCCACCCACATCTTATTCGCGATTGTGATGAACAATAGTTATGCGCCGAATGGCGGGACAATGCTGTTGGACAACATTCGCTTTGAGCCGGTTCCTGTCTTTCAACAAAGCGTGTTGGGGTTTCCTCTCAGTACTCAAACGTTCGGCGTTATTCCGCGCTCGACGCCCGCCAGCGGGCGTGAGCCGTTCCCAGTCGATCAAGTCAACCGCAATATCACAACGATCTATGAGTCGGCGCTGACACTGATGGCATTGTCTCAACGCGGACTGCCAGATGATCTTAACAATGCGCGACTCATTGCAGACACTTTTCGCTATGCACTCGCACACGACAACGCGGGCGATCCGCTGCCTCTCGGGCAGAGCGGAAATACTGGCTTGCATAATGCGTATATGAGCGGCGACGTTGCGCTGTTCAACGACCAGATATCCGGCCCGGCGCTGGAGGGTCAATCGCGGTTGTCCGGATACAGTTGCGGAATAGCAGCCACGGGTTACTGCCTGGTGCTCGACGGAGCTTCTGGAGGGAATAACGCGTTTGCAATCCTGGCTCTGGCAAACGCTTATCAACAGTTTGGCGATTCACGCTACTACACCTCCGCGCTGGAGATCGCAAACTGGATCAGCAGCAATCTGACGGACACCACCGGAACGGGCTACGGCGGTTATTATCTTGGCTACCCTGACCACGGGATCACTCCAAAGGTTTTGAACACTGGCAAATCTGTTGAGAATAACGCCGATATCTATGCTGCATTCACGGCGCTATCTGCCATTGCGAAGCAACGCGGTGATACCCTCGGAGCCACTCAGTGGACCGCGCGCGCCAATGCTGCTGGCGATTTCGTTATGCAGATGTTTGACCCAATAGCAGGTCGTTTCAATGTGGGGACAGTGCCAACTGGCACTTTGCCCGGCCCAGGAATTTGTGCAAACGGGCTTCAACTGGGCAATGACGTAATCAACACATGTGATTTCCTGGACTCAGACACGTTTACAACACTGGGAATGGCGTCCTCACCACGTTATCGAAACATGATCGACTGGCGCCAGCCGATTTCGTTTGCTTTGAACACTTTCGGGGTAACAGTGACTGTTGGCGGCCAATCGTATAGCGGCTTCAACATCGTATCAACCCCGATCACAGGCCCAAATGGCATCGCGTGGGAATTCACGGGACAGATGGTCGTGGCGATGAAGTATGTTGATTTGCTCTACGCCACATCTGAGTTTCAGGACAATATCACGTTTTACCTTAATCAGATTCGGCAGGCACAACTGTCGGCGCCATTTGGTGATTCCAATGGGCTGGCGGCCAGCACAATGCAGGATGGCGATATCCTTCCGCCAATCGAGCAATGTCTGAGCACGCCATTCCAATGTATTCCTGAGCGCGTCGGACTGGCAGCGACGACGTGGGCCATTTTCGCCGAACGGGATTTCAATATCCTGAACAGCGCAGGGGCATACCATGCATTCCTGCCTCATATCCTGCGCTGATCGCTCGGCTACTGGAGTCCGGATGCAGTGACTACGGCACAACTGCTGTTCAATGCATCCTGGCTCATTCAGGCTAACAGGCTAAAGGTCTATGCTCCGATGTATTTGCCGCGCGCCAGCGTGCGCAGCGCATACAGGCTGGTGCTGGCTGTAAGGAACAAAGTGTGCCCATCAGCCTCGCCCCAGTTTAGATTGGCAGTGACTTCGGGCATATGGATGCAGCCGAGCGCCGCTCCTGACGGCGAAATCACCCATACCCCGTAAGGTCCGGTGCAATAGATGTTCCCGTGTTCGTCCAGCTTTAACCCGTCCGGCACGCCTTCGTCCAGACCACGCGGGAAGTCGAACAACACGCGGCCGTTCTGCAATGTCCAGTCAGCGCTGACATCGAATGCGCGCATGTGCATGCCGATGGTGTCATCCACATACAGTGTGCGTTCGTCGAGGCTGAGCGCCAACCCGTTCGGCGCTGAGAAGTCATCGACGAGCAGCGTCGGTTCGACTGCGCCCGGCGCAAGCCGGTACACACCGCGGAATGACAGTTCCTGCTCGCCTGGGCCGCCCAATCCCTCCATCAACCCGTAGTGCGGGTCGGTGAAGATGATCCCACCGTCGCTGGCAACGATGATGTCGTTGGGCGAGTTCAGCCGTTTGCCCTGGTAATGGCTGGCGATTACCTCGATTCCGCCCGTTGTCCCCGCTGTGCCAGCGCCTTCGCGCGTGACGCGCCGGGTGTGGTGCTCGCAAGACAACAGCCGCCCCTCATGGTCGATGGTGTTGCCATTACAGTTGTCACTTGGGCTGCGTTTGACGATCAAGCCGTCTGTGTTGGAATACGCGTAGAGCGTGTTGGCGGGGATGTCGGAGAAATACAGGCAATGTCTGGATCGGTCCCAGATCGGCCCCTCAGTGAACATGAACCCGCCGGCCAGCTTTGCGAGCTCGGACGCTGGATCAACCAATGCCTTGAACGCGCTGTCGAATACTTCGATCAACATGGCAACTCCCTCTTTCACATCCCTGGCGGTAACGCAAGGGATACGCTAATCAAACTATACCTTTTATACTGGCGAGTAGTTACGCGACATCGTCGTGACCGGCGACGTCATATCCACGCCACGCGACATTGTTCGCCAGACCCACCGCTTGCGGCCATGCGACGGCGTGTTCGGCGCTCGCAGCCCAGCGCAGGCGGTTGTCTTCTGTGTCGAACGTGAGCATGATCTGGTAATTGAACTCAGTTGGCGCGGCGCCGATTGCCTCTGTGACTTGCGCCGGATACAGGCGTAGACATCGCGACCGTTGATACCCCGCCTGCTTACGCAACGCCGGCACGTATACGTCGGTATACATGCGCTCGAAATTATCCGCACTGGCTGCGGGGACAATAAAGTAAATCTGTAGTAAAACCATCACGGCCTCCTGACCCGTATTGTCATTCACTTTTTATTTCTGCTTCCGTTCTACAATCCCTTGTAACCCAGCTCTCGCAATCAGGAGAAAAATGAAAATAGGATTTGGCGCGCAACTTTGGCTGAAGGATAACCACTATGAGAACTTCCATCGCATGTTGGACGAGATGGCGATTGTCGGTTTGGACGGCTTCGAAGTCTGCTACTCGTTTCTGATCGATTGGTATGAGCGCAAACCAGCAGAACTGGCCCGACTGCTCGCGATGCACGGGCTTGAACTCTCCAGTTATTACTGGGGAATCAACTTCAACAACAAAGAAGCCTGCGCGCGCGGGGTCGAAGAAGTGAAACGGCGCTGCCGGTTTGTGGCAGCCATCGGCGGACAGTATGTGTTGCTCGACGGCGGTGAAAAGGACTGGCGCGCTGCGCAGGAATATGCCAGCGTCGATGATTACATCAAGTTCATCGCCGAAACGGCCAACCACCTTGGCGAGTATGCGCGTTCTCAGGGTGTCACGCTGGCGTGGCATCAGCACTGGGGCAGTATCTTCGAGACCCAACCTGCGCTCGAAAGGCTACTGGCGCTGACCGATCCAGCGGTGGTCGGCTTTTGTTGCGACGTCGGGCAGATTGCCCTGAGCGGTTTCGATGTCGTCGACATTGTGCGGCGCTATGTCGACCGGATCAAGTTCATGCATTACAAAGACATCACCTTTGCGGGGCGGCCGCAAGAGGAACTATGGCCGGGGTATCGCGTCCCGGCAGACGAAGGCGCCTATGCCGTGGACTCGCGCGGCCGTTTTGTCGAACTCGGTCGCGGCGTTGTGCCATTCAAGGAAGTGACGAAGATACTGCTCGATGCGGGTTATGACGGCTGGCTCGTCGATGACTTCGACTACTCCGGTTACTCGCCGGTTGAGTCTACGCGAGCGTGCAAGGAGTTTATCAATCGGGGATTGGGAATCTACAGCGAGCGTGATCGTCGCGAGGGTCATGCCAAGTAAATCAACAGCTGTTTATCCAGGCACACGGCACACGGTTACAGACGAACAGAAACGTCGCGCCTTACCGTGGAGCCTGGGCGCCGGGGTGTTTAACAGCATCTTTGCGCTCTGGACTTTTAACGGCTCCGTTTTTCTCTTGTTTCTAAGCGAGTTAGGATTGCCCAAGGGGCAGATCGGCGCGTTGCTGTCGCTCTTCCCTTTCTGTGGATTACTCGCGCTCGTGTTTGCGCCTGTCGCCAATTGGGTGGGGCGCAAGCGGGTTTTCCTGGCGTGCTATGGCAGCCGGAAAGTGGTCATCGCAAGTCTGCTGTTGCTCCCGTGGATTGTGGCGACGGCCGGCCAGACCGCCGCGATGGTCTTTCTGTTTGCAGTTGTGATTGTCTTCGCGGTGTTGCGAGCGCTGGCGGAAACCGCCTACTACCCGTGGTTCCAGCAGTTTGTCCCCAATGCCGTTCGTGGCAAGTACGCGGCCATCGCCATCGTGTTCGGCGCGGGGGCATCCAGCGTCGCGTTGCTGGTGGCTCGGCAGGTGCTCGACACAGGCGTCGGCTTGTCGCGATATCTCCTGTTGATGGGCATCGGTTCGGTGCTTGGGCTGATTGGTGTGCTGATGATGGTGCGGGTTCCTGGTGGCGAGCCAGTGCGCGAAACCACCCTGCGCGGAACACACCTGAAAGACATGGCCGGGGCGCTGCGCGACCGCAACTTCGTTGTCTATCTGTCTGGCATGGGCGCGGTCACGATTGGGACGATGCTGTTGATAAGCTTTTTGCCGCTCTATGTCAAGGAAAAGATCGGCTTGCCGCCCGGGTCCGTTGTTGCGCTGGATACCGCCGTGATGCTCGGCGGCGTGCTTGCCAGTTTCACATGGGGTTGGCTGGCTGACCGCGTGGGCAGCCGGCCTGTGTTGACGCTGGCCGTCGGAGTCATCGTCTTCGTTCCAATGGGTTGGATGCTGTTATCGCCGCAGGCGCCGCAGGTAGCGGTCTTGTGCGCGCTGTTTTACTTCGCCTATGGCGTGGCGTCAAACGGGATCAATATCGGATCGGGGCGGTTGTTGTTTAATGGGGTGATCCCGCATGAGAAGAGCTCCGCCTATACCGCCATCTACTATGCCTGGATGGGTGTCACAGGCGGGTTTGCCCCACTCGTCGCCGGTGGGCTCCTGTCGGTCACCGAGGGCTGGCAGATTGCCATCGGGGGCGCCGTGGTGGATGGCAACAACCTGTTGTTCATCTTGTCGTTGGCGCTCCTCGCGTTCGGCTGGATCGCCTATCGCCGGGTCAGACCCGATGATATCTATAGCACCCGCGCAACTCTGCGACTCGGTGTGGCGCGCGCAGAGCGCGTAGCGCGCACAGTATCCCGGTTGATAGCCAGGTAGCGAGAAATAACATGAAAAACACACTTACCCTCCTTACTCCCGCATCGTGGTGGGCGGCCCGCTGGCGTGACGCCTTGCCGGCCGGCAATGGGCGCATCGGCGCATCGGTCTATGGCGCCATTCGCGATGAGACGATTCTGTTGACGCACGAGGATCTGTGGTGTAAACAGATTCGCCAGGAATTGCCCGATGTGAGTGGTCATCTGCCTGAGGTGCGTCGCTTGTTATTGGAGCGGCGCGTTGAAGACGCCGAGTATATCCTCAGTAACGCGATCAAGGCGACCGGGTATCGCGGCGGGTGCGCTTATCCGACGCCGCTGGGCGACTTGAAGATCAGCATGCCGTGCAGCCACCCGTTCAAGGAATACCGGCGCACACTGGACATGGAGCGTGGTGAAATCCGGGTGACGTGGCGCGATGGAGACACGCGCTATAACCGTGGTCTCTTTGTGTCGCGCGCCGATGATCTGGTGGTGTATGAAATTGATCGTCACGGCCCAGACCAGATCAATGCGACGATCAGCCTTGACCTGCACGATCGCTTTGACGCCCTCAAGCCCTTCGGCATGCCGGCTGCCGACCTGCCGCAGCAAGTCGAGGTCGTCGCCGCAGGCGACACGGTCTGCTATGCGGCGCGTAATGACGATGGGACTGACTTTGGCGCCGTTGCCCGCGTGATCTGCGCCGGCGGCGCATTGGCGGCAGAGGGGCGCACCATCGTCGTCAGGGGTGCGGATCACGTTACCGTCTATGTGGCCGTGTTCATCAAGGACGAACGGCGCGCAGCGTGGGATCGGCTGTGCGCTATGCTGGCACAGGAGACGCGCACCTACGCGGAGTTGCTGCAACGTCACGTTGCCTTGCATGGCGCACTGTTCAACTCGGTCTCGCTTGACCTTGGCGCGGATCACGCATCACACACCCTGTCGAACGAACACCTGTTGTTGCAGGCGTATCAGGGCGAAGCGCCCATAGCCTTGATCGAGAAGGTGTGGGCTTATGGCCGTTACCTGCTGATCTCCAGTTCGCGCGAAGGCGGGCATCCGTGCCCGCTTCAAGGTTTGTGGTGTGGCGAGTACGATGGCTTCTGGACGTTCAACATGGCGAACGAGAACATCCAGATGATCTACTGGCAGGCGCTTTCGGGCAACATGCCGGAGCTGCTGCTGGCGATGTTTGACTACTACGATCGCTCGCTCGAAGACTTCCGCACAAACGCGCGCAACCTGTACGGTTGTCGCGGCATCACCATCGGCGCGGTCAGCGCGCCTGGCACGGGGCTGTTACAGGACTTGCAGCCGCACATCCTGCACTGGACGGGCGCGGCGGGCTGGCTCGCGCAGCATTACTACGACTACTATCTGTTCACGCGCGATGAGGTTTTTCTGCGCGAACGGGCGCTCCCATTCTTATACGAAACCGCGCTGTTTTACGAGGACTTCTTCATCATCGGCCCCGACGGGTATTACATGAGCCTGCCCTCGCAGTCGCCCGAGAACACGCCTGGCAACTGGCTGAAACCCGGCCAGCTCGACGGCATCAAAACCGTCATCAACGCCACGATGGACTTCGCGATTGCGAAAGAGGTTTTGACCCATCTTGTTGAGGGCGCCGCGATTACGGGTCAGTACGCCGGCGACACCGAGAAATGGAAGGCCATGCTGGCGCGCATCCCGTCCTATCAGATCAATGCAGACGGCGCGGTGAAGGAGTGGATGCACCCGTTCTTCAACGATAACTATTACCATCGCCACCAGTCGCACCTGTATCCCGTGTTTCCAGGTCTTGAAGTGACTGAGGACAGCGACCCTGCGCTCCTGAAGGCGTTTGATACAGCAGTGAAGAAGCGGTTGGTGATCGGGCTGAAAGAGCAGACGTCGTGGTCGCTGGCGCACATGGCCAACATCTATGCGCGGCTGGGCGAAGGGGACTTCGCGCTGGAGTGCCTGGACATCCTCAGCCGTGGCTCATTGATGAATAACTTCTTCACCGTCCACAACGACTGGCGCCAGATGGGGTTGAATCTCGACCTGAACTGGGCGCCGTTTCAGATCGATGCCAACATGGGCTGGTCGGCTGCGGTTCAGGAGATGTTGCTTTTTTCCAAGCCGGGTCTGATCAAGTTGCTGCCTGGATTGCCATCGAAGTGGGCCGCCGGGCGTGTGACAGGGCTGCTGTGTCGCGGCGGTGTGCGTGTCGATCAGGTCTGGGATATGAATGCGGGCCGGATGACGGTTGACCTGGTCGCCGTGGTGGATCAAACAGTCAAGTTAAAGCTGCCGCGAACCATTCAATCGGCGCGTGTGAACGGTGTGGAAGAAACAAGATTTTCGGATCGTGTGATCACTGCGCTGAAGTTGGAGAAGGGCCGCGTGTGCCGCATCGAAGTTGCATTTGCCTGAAATGATGAATGACCAGTGGTTGTCACATCCGAAAGGACTCCAGGCAGTGACAAACCCTCTGGTCATGCATCGTTCCCTGAGTAAACGCTTTACTTCAGATACTTGCCAAGGAAATCCAGAACGATTTTCATGTTGGCGGCGGCTGAGAATGCGGCGTCGCCATGACCCGCTCCCTGCAGGAGCGTGTAGGTCACCTTGTCCGCGCCGATAGCGGGGATGAGCGCATCCGCGAGGATCTTACCCTGTTGCGGTGGAACGTTGCAGTCCGCAGTGCCGTGCTGGATCAGGAACGGCGGCGCTTTCGGGCTGATATACGTGATCGGGTTAACGAGCTTGACCAGGTCGGGTTTGGTCTGGATCGGCGCGCCGACCAGTTGTGACTCCGGCGAGTTTGCGGCATTGTGATCCTGCGGGCAGGCTGTGCCGGCGAATTGCGCGTCCATCTGCAGAAAATCGGTCGGGCCGAACCAGTCGACGACCGCCTGCACGCAACTGGACTGATCCCCATTGCCCAGGTCTGCGCCTTCGATCCCCGCGGCGCCACAGGAGGTCCCGAGTAATGCCGCCAGGCTGCCGCCCGCAGAACCGCCGAAGCTTGCGAACTTCTCCGGGTTGAGTTTGTGCTTGGCTGCGTTTGCGCGCAGGAAGCGCACAGCCGCTTTTACGTCCTGAATCTGAGCAGGCGCCTTGGCTTCAGCGCTCAGGCGATAACCGATACTCGCAACCGCATAGCCCGCCGCGAGGAACTGGGCGATGGCCGGTTGGCTGGGCGGGTCATTCTTGTCGCCCATCATGAAGCCGCCGCCATGTAGATTGATGATCAGCGGGAACGGGCCATCACCCTGAGGAAGATAAATGTCGAGCTTTTGCACAGCGGATACTGAAGCATACGCCAGGTCTTTGTAGGTTGGCGTCGCGGATGCGCCTGAGGTCATCTGACCTGAACCGCCAGGGCTGCGTTGGGTTGTCGTTGGCGCGGTTGTCGCAGCCGGGGCACTGGGTGCAGTGGTTGCAATCGCAGCGGATGCTGCAGGCGCGGCCACAGTCAGTTTCGCGTTCAGGAATGCGACTACCTGCTGGATATTGGCGGGGGCTTCAAACACCGGCGCGCCTGTGAAGTCGTCGCCGTGCCCCACACCCTTCAGTAATTCATAATGCGCGTCCAGCCTGGCTGCTGTGAGAGCATCTGCCAGCATCTTCGATTGTGCGACAGGGACGTTGCAGTCCTGATCGCCGTTCTGGATGAAGAATGGCGGCGTGTCTGCGCTGATGTATGTGATTGGATTGGCTTTCTTTACCACGTCCGGGAGGGTGTTCAGTGCAGCGCCGAGGTATTGCGACTCGAACGAATCCGCCGGCGTGTGCAACTGCGTGCCTGCCGGGCAAGTCTGTGTCGCGATCTGCGCGTCCATTACGCCGAAGTCGACCGGCCCATACCAGTCCACGACCGCCTGCACCTTGCTTGATACGCCGTTGTTCCCCTGGTCGCCCTCCATAGCGGCGATTCCGCCACTGGTTCCCAGCAAGGCAGCGATGTTGCCGCCGGCAGATTGACCGAATGCGGCAAACTTATCCGGGTTTAGGTTGTACTTTGCGGCGTTGGCGCGCAGGAAGCGCACGGCTGCCTTGGCGTCATACACTGCCGCGGGGAACTTGGCCTCGCCTGACAGCCGATATCCAATGCTGGCGATGGCATAACCGGCTGCCAGTAACGCCTTACTTGTGCTGCCCGGCGCCATATCCTTGTCGCCGGAGAAGAAACCACCCGCGTGGATGTTGATGACCAGTGGGAACGGGCCGCTTCCGGCTGGGATGTAGAGATCGAGAACCTGCGCACTCGATGTGGCGGCGTAGGCCACATTCTGCAGTGTGGGCGTGATCACTTTCGGCGGGCCACCGGGGCCGCCCGGAGGCCCGCCAGGGGGTAAAGTCTGAGCGGCGCCCTGTGGCGTCGTCTGCACCGTTGCGGTCGCGGCAGTAGGCGCTTTGCTGGCGGCAGTGGGCGCCGTCGTCGGCGCGGCTGGCGCTCCACACGCGGTGGAACTGATCGTTATGAAGGCGATCAAGGCTCCGGTCAATAGACGCAGGCTTGCGCGGGTAGCGACTGGCCTGGAGGTGATAGAACCAGTTGGGGTTTCTAAATGATGCATTTCAAATTCCTTTACTGCTTAGCTTTGTGCAGCCGCCAGTGTAAGGATCAATTCTTGAGACATTCTCAAGATGGCCTGCATTCTTTCTGCGGGTTTGTCTTGAGATTCTTCGCGCGATTGTCTTGACAATTCCTTGAGATTGCTGTGCTAGGATTCCCAGCACTTATCTTCTCCGTGTCCGCGATTGAGAAACG
>Ga0114951_10005619_pt1 | contig 11471 bp, 6 predicted proteins | sample AM7aDNAmetaG_FD_88677 | JGI IMG/M metagenome (GOLD analysis project Ga0114951, IMG submission 88677) | Freshwater microbial communities from Finland to study Microbial Dark Matter (Phase II) - AM7a DNA metaG | ecosystem: Environmental > Aquatic > Freshwater > Lake | place: Finland: Lake Alinen... | reverse complement strand
ATTTCGAGCGACACCAACAAATTGGTCGCGCCGGATGTGCTGACGATCAGCAATGGTCAAAGCTCCGTCACGTTCCCCATCGCGACGATTTCTGATAACGTCAACAGCGGCAACGCCACCATCACCGTGACGGCATCCGCCGCCGGTTTTGCCAGCGCGTCCGACAACATCGTGGTCACGGAAATTGACCTGCCGGATTTGGTGGTGGCGAGCATCACCGTGCCGGCGGCGGCACCCACGGAGAGTTCCACCAACGTCAGCTACCGCATCATCAATCAGGGGCTGGCGGCGGTGAACACGAATTTCCTGACGCGCGTGTTCCTGTCGAGCGACGCGCTCGGCAGCAGCCTCACGCTGATCAATCAGTATCGGTTTGCGAATTTGCCCGTGGGCGCCTACTTCGACCTGTCGGTGCCGGTTACCTTGCCACAGACAGTGGGAGATTATTGGATCGTGGTGAAAACGGACGTGGAAGACAATGTGGTCGAAGGCTTGAAGGACAACAACTCGGGCACCAGCAAGACCGCCATCCAAGTCAACCCGGCTTACGGAGCGTGGGTGCGGGTGTCGCCGCCGAAAATTTGGTTGGCGGGCACGCCGGTGCCGATGACGGGTCGCGCCACGAATAGTCTCGGCGCGGGGGTCGCCTTCAAACCGGTCAACCTGCACGTCGTGCTGCGCGGAACCGACCGCGTCATCTCCACGCTCACCGATGCGAATGGTTACTTCAACGCCACGTTCCAGCCGCTCGTCAACGAGGCGGGTTCGTATCAGGTCTTCGCCACGCATCCGGGTGTTTCGACCGGAACCACGCAGGACACCTTCACGCTGCTCGGTATGAAGGTGAATCCGACCATCGCTTCCGCGACGTTCTCCGAGCAATCCAGCGCTAGCGGCGCAGTGGCGATTGAAAATCTCAGCGACGTGGCGTTGACCGGTTTGAGCGCATCGGTGATGAGCCAGCCAGCCGCCCTGGGCGTGACGATTGGACTTGGCGGCACCACGATTCCCGGTTCGGGAAGCGTCGGATTGAACTATACCATGAGCGCCGGCACGACGGCCGGTAGTGGCGTGGTGCGCGTGCATCTCCGCACCGCTGAAGGTGTCGAAGCCGACGCTTTCTTCACCGTCTCGGTCGTGGCGCTGCGGGCGAAGCTGGTGACCGATCCGGCGCAGTTGATCGCCGGCATGGTCGGCGGGAAGCAGGTCACGGTGCAATTCAACGTGACGAACACCGGGGCCATTGCGACCGGACCGGTGACGGTGTCCTTGCCCGCCGCTGCGTGGCTGCAACTGGCGAGCACGAATCCGATGCCGTCGCTGGCCCCAGGTGAAACCAAACAGGTGACACTGGTGCTCACTCCGCCGGCGAGCCTCCCGCTCGGGCCCTACAACGGAAGCCTGGCGTTGAATTGCAATGGCGACGGGATCAGCGTGCCGTTCACGTTCCGTTGCCTGTCCGAATCGAAAGGCGACCTGGTGGTCAGCACGGTGGACGAATACACCTTCTTCGCCGCCAATTCACCCAAGCTGACAAACGCGGCGGTGACGGTGCGGGACGCCTTCAGCCACGCGGTCGTGACGAATGGCGTGACGGATTCGTCTGGTTTGTTCCACGCCGGACCGTTGATGGAAGGTTACTACGAGATTTCCGCCAGCGCGGCGAAGCACAATAGCTATAGCGGCTCGCGCTTTGTCACAGCCGGCACCACCAACGAGGTCGAGGCCTTCCTGAACCTTCAGACCGTGCAGTATATCTGGACGGTAGAGCCCACGGAGATCGAGGACCGCACCAAGATCACCATCGAGACGGTGTTTGAAACCTATGTGCCCGCGCCCGTGGTCACCATTGAGCCGGCGTTGATTGATCTCGCCGACATCAAAGCCGACGTATCGCAGGTCAATTTGAAGATCGTCAATCACGGCCTGATTGCGGCCAAGGATTTCAAGCTGAACATGCCGGCGCACGCGTTGTGGGAATTCACGCCGCTCATCAGCGACATCGGCACGATCCCGGCACAAAGCTCGTTGACGGTTCCGCTCACGATCCGACGGATTACGCCGGGCGCTCGGATGGCCAAGTCTGTGATGGCCAAGACAGCCTCCGCCTCCAGCGATTGCAACACGGCCGGCGATGGTTGCTTCCATTTCGATTGTGGCGTCTATTCCTTCAGCGTCTGTCTGCCGGTGAACTTCATCCATGCGGCGGACGATTGCACCCCTCCTTCCGTGCCGGGATTGCCGTTCGTATTTAATCCGGGCGGTGGCGGTTCGCTCGGCGGCGGTGGTGGTGGCGGCGGCGGTGGCCCGATGGGGACAGGCCGGATTGATCCGCCGCAGGTGTTCTCCGTGAAGTCCTGCGAAGAGTGCGTGCAGAAACTGGCCAAGGCGGTGCTGGATTGCATCGTCGGCCTGCTGCCGACCGAAGCGGTGAGCGACGGATTCAAGTGCGGTTACGACGTGTTCACCTACACGCCGGTTTGGGGCACGGGCAGTCTGGACAACTCGATCAATGATTCCGGGTTGCTGTTGGATTGCATGTCGGCCATCGGTCACGGCACGCCGGGGCTGGGTCAGATTATCTCCGCCTTGTCCTGCCTGGACGGATTGATGGGCGCCTGTCTGAATGCTCCCGGCAGCGGCAGTGGCAGCGGTGGCGGCTCGACAACGCCAAAAGCATTGCGCGCCTCCGACGTTTCGATGCTGGCGCTCGACAAGACTATTCCCAGCGGTTTCGCCGCCAGCGTTTCGACGTCGCTGGCGAACAAATTCCCCGCCTTGCTGACGCTTGCCCAGCGTGGTGACCGGCTCGCAACGTATCCATCCATGCTGCAAGCCGTGCTGGGCGATGACGCGTGGTTTACCGCGGCCAATAATTCCAACTGGAGTCTCTGGCTCGCGACCTTCTCGTCCTATACGCGCACCAACTCCGAGAACGGCGCGCGGATCAGCGACACCGAGCGCGCGCTGTTGCTGGCCTTGCCAGTGCCCGACGGACTCACTGCGGGCAGCCTGACGAAGGTGCTGGACCGTTGGAATCGTTCGATTGATTACTATGCGGCGGGCATCGTGGTGCAGGCGGATGTGCCGGCGGGGCAAAGCACGGACTTCATCGCCTATGACACGTTTACCAACGCGGTCGGCGCCTTCATGCAGGCCGAGGATGCCAGCCGGGCGGAAGGTTTCCCGGATTCCTACGCGGCGTTCGTTGACGGTTACGACAAGTTGAAGAACCAGATCCAGGGCTTCAGCGAAAGCGGCAGCGGCACGTGCGCCAAGGTGCGGCTGGTGCTGGATCAGGAAGCCATCATTTCGCGCGATGCCTTCCGAGCCACGCTGGAGATCATCAACGGTTCCGACGGGCAATTGCGGGATGTGTCGGTGGACGTCAAGATTGTGGATCCCAGCGGCGTGAACTCCACCAACCTTTTCGGCATCCGTCCGCCGACGCTGGTCAATCTCTCCGCCGTGGATGGCACCGGCACCATTGAAGCCCAGACCACCGGCGAAACATCGTGGACCATCATTCCAACGTCGGATGCCGCGCCCGCCGTGCCGGCGGTTTATTACGTCAGCGGCACATTGAAATACACGCAGGACGGATTGCTCGTGACGGTGCCGCTTGCTGCCGTGCCGATCACGGTGTATCCGAACCCGAAACTTTACATCAAGTATTTCCATCAGCGCGATGTTTATGCCGACGATCCGTTCACCCCGCAGATTGAACCGAGCATTCCGTTCAGCCTGGCGGTGATGGTCGAAAATCGCGGCAAAGGCACGGCGAGGAACATGCGCATCACTTCGAGCCAGCCCAGAATCGTCGAGAACGAAAAAGGCCTGCTGATTGATTTCCAGATCATCGGCACCGAAGTCTCCGGCCAGAACATCACGCCGTCCCTGACCGTGAATTTTGGCAACATCGGTCCGGGCAATATCGCCATCGGCCGCTGGCTCATGACCTCCACGCTGCAAGGCCTGTTCGAGGATTACAAGGCGACGTTTGAAAACGTGGACGATCTCGGCAACAAGAAGCTGTCGCTGATTGATGAAGTGACCATCCACGAAATGATCCATTTGGTCCAGGCCCAAGGCGTGTTCGAGGACGGCAAGCCCGACTTCCTCGTCAACGACATTCGGGACGTGAACGATCGGCCGGACACGCTCTACCTGAGCGACGGCACCACGAATCCGGTCAGCGTGGTTGAAGCCTCCACCATTGATGCGCTGCCTTCCGCATCGCATCCGCTGGTGCAGCTCACCGCACCGATGGCCTCCGGCTGGACGTATCTGCGCGTGCCGGAGCCCGGCAACGGACAATTCACGCTGACCAAAGTCTTGCGTTCCGACGGGGTGGAGATTTATTTCGGCACCAATGTCTGGACGACCGACCGCACCTTCATCGGCATGGGCCGCCGGCCGGTCAATGAGAACATCCTGCACCTGCTGGATTACAACAGCACCGGCAGCTACACCTTGTATTACGGTGCCGCTCCGGCGGCGGATGCCAGCGCGCCTTCGAGTTCCGTCGCGGCCTTGCCAGTGACGAGTTCACCGGCTTTTGCCGTGCAATGGTCGGGCACGGATGACAACAGCGGCATCGCCAGCTACGACATTTATGCCTCGGTGAACGGCGGCAACTTCGCGCCGTGGCTTACGCAGACCAAGCTCGTCAGCGCGATGTTCAATGGCATTTATGGTTCGACCTATGCCTTCTTCAGCCTCGCCACCGACCATTCCGGCAACCGCGAAAGCTTGCATCTCTTGGCGGACGCGACAACCACCGTCACGCCGAACATCACTGCTGGCACGGATCAGTTGGGCACCATTCAGGATACGTCCGTGGGCGCGCCGCTGGTGAAGCTGCTGGCCAATGACAAAGATGGCGCAGGTGCTCCGTTGAGCATCACGGCGGTCAGCCCCGCAAGTGTGCGCGGCGGCTCCGTGACCTTGAGCAGCGGGCTGGCGATTTACTCGCCGCCACCGGGGTATGCCGGTCTTGATTCGTTCACTTACACTGTGAGCGACGCGCTCGGCGGCTCGGCGCAGGGCACGGTCAACGTCTCGGTCACGTCCTCGAATTCGCTGGCGCAAAACGTGATTGCCATCACCAAGACGGACAGCAACTGGCTGCTCCAATTCGCCGGCATTCCCGGACGCGGTTATATCATCCAGTTCACGGATCAATTGACCGGTCCGTGGTCGGATCTATCCGATCCAGCCAACCCGGTGATTGCCGACAACACTGGGCTGATCCAGTTCACTGACAACACCACGCCGGTGCCAGTCATGCGGTTCTACCGCACACGCGCCTCAGTTGCTAATCCTTGAAAAGAAATCAAGCCTATGAAAATAATACTCCTGCTAACTGTCGCCATGGCCGCATTGTTTGCCGTTGCACGACAACCCGCCCTGGCCTTGCCCATTACGGTCTCGTCCAGTTATGTCACCGCGCTGGTCATTCCCGACAACAATGCCACCGGCGTGGCGGAAACGGAAAACTTCGGGCTGGCCGGATATGCAATCACCAGCCTGCAGCTTTCGCTGCAGATTTCCGGTGGTTACAATGGAGATTATTACGCCTACCTGCGGCATGGCGCGCTGGGTTTTGCCGTGTTGCTCAACCGCCCCGGTTTGTCGGGTGCGAATCCATACGGCTACCCGGACAGCGGCTTCAATGTCACCTTGAGCGATGGCGCGGCGAACGGGAATATCCACTCTTATCAGAACGTTTCCAACCCGCAGGGTGGAGTTCTAACCGGTTGGTGGCAGCCGGATGGCGGGTTGCTGAGCGCCTTCAACGGGCTCGACCCGAGCGGAGCCTGGACTTTGTCCATTGCCGATTTATCGCCAGTGGGAATCGGCACCCTCACGGGTTGGGCATTGACCGTGACTGCGGATACGCCGAGCGGGCCGACTGCGGTGCCGGATGGCGGGCTCACCCTGAGCCTGGTGTTTTTGGGAACGGGCGCGGTGATGCTGGCCGCGTGGCTGGGCAAATTCCAGAGTCCTCCGGTGAGAATCAAAACTGAGAACCGGAAGTAATCACGTGGAACGATTGATTCCCTTGCCAGCCTTGGCGTCGGATATTGGTCCAGTGTCAAAAAATCTCGGCCGCACGAAATTTTTTGGCATCATTCACCTCAGTCAGTATGACCCCAGCCACAAATTTCCTCTCCAACTTCACTTCGCAGCCGCAGGCGGCACATGCGACGGGATGGTGGAATTGAGATAAGCTGCGAGCGAAGCGATCTGCGCCTCGTCCAGCGGGCCGCCTTGTGACTTGGCAAAGGCCGGCATGAGCGTGCCAACCTTCCCCGACGCGATCCAGTTGCGCCAGAATTCTAAATTGGTTGTCGGCTCTTTGAGATTATGCAGATCCGACACCATGCTGGCGCGCGGAACCGCCTCATGACAGATGGCGCAGACGGCATCGAAGAGCGGTTGACCGTATTTGCCTTCGACATCTTTGGCGTGGCAGCTGGCACAATTTCCACGGAACACGGCCTGCCGGTCAGCCAACGCAACCGTAAGGTTGCGGGCGCGATCGGTCTGAGTCATCTGCGGGCTGACCGGCGGCAGGATGTTAATGCGTTGCAGGAGGTCTTTCCGGCCTTTGTCCGTGATGAAGGTGACGGACTTGAACACCGTGCCGACCATGCCTTGCAGATTGACGCTGAGTTTGAGCCGGCCCTGCTGGCCGGAGGATAAAGTCCACGGCACCGGCGGCAGTTCGGCGGTGGTGCAACCGCAGGATGGATACACGCCCAGAATCGTCACATTATCCGCCGAGATATTGGTGAAGGTAAAAGTAAACCGCGCGAAACCCTGGTTGCTCGTGGCGTTCGTCGTCTTGATCAATCCGTCCCAAGCGAAGACGCCCTCCGGCAGCAGTTCATCCGCGTGCGTAAAATTCCCCATCAGAACCGGGGCGTTCGTCCTGCCATTTGACAGTTGCGCGACAGCGTTCAACAGGAAGGTGATGGAAATTAAGAAACTGGCGGCAATGGCGACGGCCTTTTCCCTTTTCATGCGCAGTTAAAAACTAGCAGCTCGCCAGGATTTGACGAGCGGGATTTCGCCACGATTCGCTTTTGATTGGCCCCGGCGCTTTCTGCTGGCTTCTGAATTCTGAATTCTGAATTCTTCCGTGCGTGCCTAAGTGGATCAAGCTCATCATCGCCATCCTGCTGCTGCCCCTTTGCGGCGGTGCGGGTATGGCCTTGCTGAAAGTCCTGCGCGCGTGCGGCGGCACGGACGCGACGTGGATTCCCATTCTCGGCGGCGCGGCGTGCTGGCTCGTGATCTTTTATCTGCTGCCGAAGCCGATGTGGATTTACGTCTTCGGCCACGAGTTGACGCACGCGCTCTGGACCTGGCTGTTCGGCGGTGAAGTCAAAAAAATGAAAGTCAGCGCCAAGGGCGGTCACGTCGTGATTTCCAAAACGAATTTTATCATCGCGCTCGCGCCGTATTTTTTCCCGCTGTATGTCGTGCTGGTGGTCGGCGGGTTTGCTCTCGGGAATCTGCTCTGGAACTGGCACGGCTATCTGGTGTGGTTCCATCTGTGCGTCGGCGCGGCGTATGCGTTTCACCTTACGCTGACGTTTCACGTTTTGCAGACGCAGCAGTCCGACATCACGAGCCAGGGTTATTTGTTTTCCGCCGTGATCATCTTTCTCGGCAATGTCAGCGTGCTCCTGTTCGGGATTCCGCTGCTGACGGCGCGGGTGGGCCTGCTGAATTCGCTCGGCTGGTGGCTGGAAAGCACGGGCAGGATTTTTCACTGGTTGCAACGCTTGATGTGAAGTCGCCAAAATATGTTAGTAATTCAGTCTTGAATTGTCCGGTCGTTTCGCTTCATGCTTCACATCAGCTATGGATTTGGCCGACATCTTGGGACGCGAGCAGATCGTCCCCGAACTGAAAGCAGCGAACCGCTGGGAAGCGATTGACGAACTCATCGGCAATCTCGTGGCCACCGGCAAAATTCAGCCCGGCGACCGCGACGCCGTGACCGCCGCCGTCAAGAAGCGCGAAACCTCCATGTCCACGGGCATCGGCTTTGGCATTGGCATTCCGCATGCCTCGACAGATTTGATTTTCGAGGTGGTCGGCGCGCTCGGCCGCTCCCGCAGCGGCGTCAATTTTGACGCGCTCGACAACCAGCCGGTGAAGCTCGTCATGCTCTTTCTCGTCCCGCAAGGTCAGTTTCAGAAACATCTTCACACGCTCGCCAACATAGCCAAACTTTTGCACAAGGCCGATTTCCGCGAGGCCCTTGAAAAATCCCCCGACGCCGAAGCCATGCTCGCCGTCATCCGGGAATACGGGAAAAAGTAATCGGGCGGGACATGGTTCCATCGCGCCGGTGCTTCCGGCAAAATTTTATCCGTGTCCATCCCTGCCCATCCATGGTTAAATTTCCCCGTGTTACCATACAACCAAATTGAGTCGAAGTTGCAGGTCGCCGTCCGTGCGGTGCTGCCGGATGCCGATGTTTCGACCGTGCTGGTCCGGCCGTGCGATCCAAAATTTGGCGACTACCAGTCCAACGCGCTCATGTCGCTCGCCAAGGTGCGCAAGTTGAATCCGCGCCAGCTTGCCACCGACACACTCGCCCGGCTCGACGTGTCCGACGTCTGCGAGAAAGTGGAAATCGCCGGTGCGGGCTTCCTGAATTTCCGGCTCAAAAATTCCGCGCTCACGCAGACGCTCGAGGCCGCCGCCCGCGGCGAGCATTTATTTTTCTCCCCAGCCGCGTCGCCGAAAACCGTCGTCATCGATTTCAGTTCGCCGAACGTCGCCAAGCCGATGCACGTCGGCCATATCCGCTCCACCGGCATCGGCGACGCGCTCCAGCGCACGCTGCGACTGCTCGGCCACCGCGTCATCAGCGACAACCATATCGGCGATTGGGGCACGCAGTTCGGCAAGCTTTTGCTCGGCTGGAAACAGATGTTGAATCGCGAGACCCTTGACCGCGATCCCATCGCCGAGATGGAGCGCCTCTACAAAGTCATCAATGCCGAGTGTGACGCCAACCCCGCGCGACTCGAAGAAGCCAAGTTGGAACTGGTGAAGCTTCAGGCCGGCGACGCGGAAAATATTTCCATCTGGAAAGAAATGATCCGCCTTTCGCAAATCCAGTTCGACACGATCTATTCGCGGCTGGGCGTGAAATTTGACCAGGCGCTCGGTGAAAGCTTCTACAATCCGTGGCTTGGTGAAGTGGTCGCTGATTTGCTCGCGAAAAAAATCGCGAGAGAGAGCGAAGGCGCGGTCGGCGTGTTCAGCGACGGCGCGCTGCCGCCGAAGGAAGACCCGTTTCTCGTCAACCGCGACGGCGAATGGATTCCCGACCCGGCGCTCGTGCGCAAGAGCGACGGCGGATTCAATTACACCACCACCGACCTGGCCACGGTGGATTACCGGCTCAAGACCTGGTCGCCCAATGAAATCGTCTATGTCGTGGACGACCGCCAATCCGGGCATTTCAAAAAACTCTTTCTCATCTTTGGCCGCTGGAAACCGGAAGCGGCGAAAACCACCAGGCTGGTTCACGTCGGTTTCGGAAAAATCATGGGCGACGATGGCAAGCCGTTCAAGACGCGTTCCGGCGATACGGTGAAACTCGGCGACTTGCTCGACGAGGCGGTGGAACGCGCCTACCAGACGGTTTGTGAAAAGAGTGCGGAATTGCCCGAAGCGCAACGCCGCGAAATCGCGCGCGTCGTCGGCCTGGGCGCGGTGAAATATGCCGACCTGCTGCCGAACCGGCAGAGTGATTACATTTTCAGCTGGGACAAGATGCTCGCGCTGCAGGGCAACACCGCGCCGTATCTCCTTTATGCTTACGCGCGGATCAAAAGCATTTTCCGCAAATCGGAAACGGAATCCGCAATCCGCAATCCGCAATCCGCAATCATTTTGATAGCGCCGCAGGAAATCGCGCTGGCGAATCACCTGCTCAACTTCGGCCTGACGCTCGAAGCGGTCGCCGAGGAATACCGCCCGAATTTTCTGTGCAATTACCTGTTTGAACTGGCTGGCAAGTTCACGGGCTTCTACGAAAATTGTCCCGTGCTGAAGGCTGACGATGCCGCCACACGCGCCTCACGGCTGGCCTTGTGCGATTTGACGGCACACGTTTTAAAACAAGGATTGGAAACGCTCGGCATCGAAACGGTGGAGCAGATGTAGCCAACCCCTTCGCGGGCGGGGTGAGTGTTTATGCTTATTCAGAGACAACATTCAGGACTGAACTCTTATCAAGATTATTGTTGTTTTTAAAAATCGTTTTACTAAATTAATAACAATTAAGGAGCAGTAGTAACTCAGACCTAAAACCGACAGAAAATTATTGTATGAACAAATTAATTGTTTCAACACTCGCGGTGGTTATCTCGCTGGTGGCCGTTCAATCCACGCGCGCCGCAATTTCTTTCACTGGCAGCTATTCTCAAGATTTTAATTCGCTTATCACATCAGGAACTGGTCAACCATGGGCTAATGATTCCACGCTTTCGGGGTGGTCTTTATTTCAAGGTGGTGGCACATCAATCACCACTTATAGCGCTGGGAGTGGCGCAAATAGCACTGGAAACTTTTTTAGTTTTGGAACAGGGACTGCGACCGACAGATCTCTTGGCGGCACTGCGTCCGGTGGGGCATACTTCGGGAGTCCCGCCGCTGGAGCCGTGGCTGGTTATATTACTGTAGCTCTTCAAAATACAAGCGGAAATACTTTTGGTGGTTTTACTATTAGTTACACCGGTGAACAGTGGCGCGATGGCGGGGCAGCAACTCCCGTATCACAAACAATGGTTTTGGAATATGGTTTTGGAAGCACCTTTGCCGCAGTTACTACGTGGACTGCCGCGGGGAGTGCTTTCAATTTTACTTCTCCTGTTTTCGTAAACACTGGATCTGGCGTAACGGTGGATGGGAATGTTGCTGGACAGGTAACGGGTTTGGGTGGGACAATTTCCAGCCTTACTTGGAATAATCTTGATACGCTATGGATTCGCGCGATTGAAAAAAATGACGCTGGGAATGATCATAGCTTGGCTATCGATAATTTTTCGATCACTGCCACCGCCGTTCCCGAACCCGCGACCGTTGCCCTTGCCTCGCTTGGTGGCCTCGCCTGTTTGGTTGCGATGCGCCGCAAGCGGTGATTTCGGTTCAACCGTTTTTGGTTGGAAAGGCAGAAGAGTCGGAGCAATCCGGCTCTTTTTTTTCGCAGGTCGGTGCAATCATGGGGACAATCCGGCTACAACTTTGGCTTCTCGCCGTAATTGATCGCCATCGCGCCGCCGAGCAGGTTGATGACGCGCACGTTCGCGAGTTTCAGTCCGCGCATTTTTTCCGCCACCGCCAGTTGCGCCGGATAATGTTTCAGCGATTCCAGAATGTAGGCATAGGCCGACGCGTTGCCGCAGAAGATCAGGCCGATGAGCGGCACGGAACAT
>Ga0114951_10005617_pt1 | contig 11472 bp, 14 predicted proteins | sample AM7aDNAmetaG_FD_88677 | JGI IMG/M metagenome (GOLD analysis project Ga0114951, IMG submission 88677) | Freshwater microbial communities from Finland to study Microbial Dark Matter (Phase II) - AM7a DNA metaG | ecosystem: Environmental > Aquatic > Freshwater > Lake | place: Finland: Lake Alinen... | reverse complement strand
GTGCGGCGCCGAGATCAGCCAGAATCACATCGGCGCTCGACTCCAGTGAGATTCCCAACAGCCTGTCGTAGGTCCAGCTCTCCAGTGCAGGCAGTTTGTGCGCCTTGGCGAAGAGCGCCTTGAAGCACCCCTCCGCCTTGTTGTCCGGGTCCATATCGAAAAGTTCGGCGGTATAGGCAGTGCTCGCATACCACTCTGCCAACGTTGCCATGACGGTCGTCTTTCCCACTCCGCCTTTGCCGGCGATGGGAAAGACTACCCGCTTCGGTTTCATTCCCAGGGCCGCGCTCAATCCTCGCTCCGCCCCACAAAAGCGCTCGGCTTGAAGACCTTCTTCGGTTGCAACCGCGCTTCCCGCTGGCGATTCAGTTCCGCTTCGCGATCCAGTCTCGCCATTTCCTGCTCTCTCTGTGTTTGCCATTCAGGTTTCTCCTTGTGACCACTTGTTGTAGCGCCAATTGGGGCGACGCGTTTTGGTTTCTCTTTCTCCACGAATGGAGGGGTGAGGTTCTTGGTGAATCTTCGTGATTTCTGATCCGGTGATGTGAGCTTTCGGATCATTGCAGCGAATTGCCGGTAGCTTCCGACGTACCCGCACTCCTTGAGTGCTTCCCATATTTCTTTCCAAGTCAGGCCGATATGGTGCGCATCCCTGAGTTCCGGCAATAGCGCCTTCAGAGCGCGAGACTTCAGGAATGACGCTCCGATGCGCCTGGAGAACAGATCGGTTAGCGTCTTCAATTCCACTGGTCGCTTGTCATGTGCAATGTACATCGCGCTTAGTATGTCAGAGCATGGGCAGATCCGCAAGCGTCATCTTGTATCACAATTCAGCATTCCGCAGCACATTACAGCACTGCGCAGCCTTCCCAAGCACCAATCGGACGAAAAACGTGGAGTGCTGCGAAATGCCGCGAAGTGTCTACTCGTGCTGGGCATTGTTGCAGCCGCAGGCTGCGCTTCCCGAAGGTCGAAGACCGTCTGGGTGGGCTGTTCGGCAGCCGTCTTAATTGGGCCGTGTATTAGTGGAACATAAAGCGCAGACGCGCTTTGAAGGTTTTCTCCGTGCATCTTCTTTGCCTTCAGCGGCATTCTGTGACGCAACGCTGTACTTTAGAAGATCGTCGTGCGTCAACTTGCTATTGCGCTGTACATTGCGGTATAGTTCGGCCATGTCGAGACCGAAACCACCAGGAATCGTCCGGTACACAATACGCCTCAAGCGAGCCCAGGCCGAGCGCATCGCAGCCATCAAGGCGCAGCTTCATGCGAAAAGCGATAACGAGGTTTTTGATTATCTGGTCACTGTTGCGGCAGACCAGCGCGACGATCTTGTACAGCTTGTCTACGGTTTGTTCGGCAATCTTGCCGACAATCTCACGCACAAGTTCCAGAGCCTTGAAACCGTCTCTCAGCTCCATTTGGCGCTGACCGACAGCTATATCAAGTACGCCTTAACGGCACTGCCCGAAGTGCCACAGGCGTTTCTGGCAGGCGCGCGCGCACGAGCTGCCCTGATCTACGAACAAGTCAACCTCACCGCGGCGCGGGAGTTTCAACGGCGCAGGGATTCCGGCGCCTACTCCCCGAACGCATTGGGATTGGAAGACGGCCCTCCAGAACCTCCAAGTGGTGTAAACGAAGGATAATTCTCGATGCCTCGGAATCCTAAAGCGCAGCGTTCGGACGGTGGCGACGGCGAACGAAGCGGCCAACTTCGCCCAGGCCGCGTCCGGCAGTCCCGCACTTCGACCCCGCGCATTACCGGGGTAGCCCGAAATCTCTTGCGCCTTGCACGCATCGTCAGCCGTAGTTCCCCCGGAGGCACTCAAGGGAACAGCGCATCCCTCCACTCGTTTTCCGTGGCCAAGGCGTCAGCTTTCCAGCGCCGAGCGATCGTGAATGTGCGTTACTCCAGCTCCCGGACTCCGGGTGGATGGAAAGCGCACGGGTGCTATATTGAGCGCGAAAGTGCAAAGGGCGATCAAGAGAATCAGGGCGCAGAAAAACTTGGGTTGGCAAAAGAGCGTTCCCTGGGCGCAGTTGCCGGGGACTGGCAAAAGGCCGGCGACAAGCGCTTTTTCAAGATCGTCATCTCTCCAGAGGACCGGGAAGCGGATTTTGGCCAGACTGCCCAGGATTTGATTGCCCATATCGAGAACCACGTCAATGGCAAGGTTGAGTGGGGCGGAGTCATCCATCGCAACACGGACCATACGCACGCCCACATCATTGTGCGCGGCAAGCTCCGTTCCGGGGAGGAACTCATTCTTCCTCGCGAGTTGATCCGTCGCGGACTACGTGAAACAGCGCAACGATCCTTGACCCGGCAGCTCGGCCCCCGCACCTTTGAGGAGATCGAGCACCAAAAACAGTCTGAGTTGACCGCCAATCGCGTCACTTCGCTCGACCGTAAGCTGGCAGTACGATTGCTTCCACAGACCGGCGAGAACACCTACCGGAACTTCGGCGATGTGGCCAACGCCTTCGAGAGAACCCGCCTCCGTTATCTCGCCCAGCTTGGGCTTGCAAAGCCGTTTGCTAACGGACTTTGGCAAGTGCGGTCCGACTTCATCAGTCAGCTCCAACAAATGAAGGACATCCAGGACCGGGCGCGAACGCTTTTCCGTTGCGGAGTCGCTATCAGCGACCCACACGTGCCAATGGAGTATTCCTTCGCATCGAAGAAGCTCATCGGGCGCGTCCTGCTCAATAGCGAGGAGGAGCGAACTGGCGCGCTTCAGACCATCTTCGAGACGACAGATGGCAGGATCGAGATTATCCGCCACGATGCGGCACTCCGCGCGGCTTGGACGCGGGGAGACCTCCAGCCAGGGAATATTGTCGTGATCGACAGTCTACGAAGCAACCCCGACCAGCTTTACGCCTCCACGGCAGGCAAGGACAAGGACATTCTTGCAGATGGAAAGGCGCTGGATTCGATTGTGCGCCGGATGCGCGCCATGAATCTCTCGGTGGGCGAATCCGACAAGGGATGGATGGGGGAGTTCAACAAGACGCTCCGTTCGAGGATGATGGACCGCACCCGAGACAGGGGATTCTGATTTTGCAAACGCTTCTAGTGGAATGTACACTCCATAACCAGGAGGCATTCCATGAGAAATGGAACGACAACGCCGCCAGGGTACGTTCTCCCTAACCGCCCGCAATGGCAGGGAGGCTGGAATCTTCGATCCGTCGTCGGAGCGTTGGTTGCATTTGTTCTGGCCGCTAGCGCCGCAACCGAGTGGCTTGCGATACAACTCAACAACCCAGTCGAGATGGGCAACCCCATCTTGTGGGTGCGCGGCACAGCCGTCTTCCAGCCTTTTGCGGCTCTCGTGCTTTGGAAACACTACGCCGGCAGCCGCCTCATCGGCTCCGGCGTTCGCAAAGACATCTGGATCGCATTTGGGGCGACCATCGTAGGCGGTCTCTTTCTGGCCTATTTGACCTACTGGTTTCTCTCCCTCATTCGGGACCGCAAAAGCACGGACAGCCTGATGAACCTGCATGGCTCCGCAACCTGGGCCAAGCGCGAAGACATTCAAAAGCTGGGGTTGCTCGACGCAACGGACGGGGTTTACATCGGCGGTTGGCGAGATCCCGGCACAGAACAAGTCCACTATTTGTTGCATTCCGGCGCGGAGCCAGTCCTCTTGTTCGCTCCCAGTCGAAGTGGCAAGGGCGTCTCTGCCATCATCCCGACGCTTTGCCAATGGCGGCAGAGCGTCTTTGTTTACGACTTGAAGGGAGAGAACTGGGACCACTCCGCGGGGTTTCGCCACGCAATTGGGCAACGTGTTCTGAAATTTGCCCCAACCCTGCCACATGAGAGTTGCTGCTACAACCCCCTGGCCGAAATTCGCTGGGAGACCGATTACGAGATCGCCGATGCTCAGACGATTGCGAACGCCGTCATCCGGCACGGCGACGACGAGAGCCTCTACAAGCACTTTGAGGACGCGGCTGTTGATCTTGTCTCGGCGGGCATCATCCATCTCGGTTACGTCCTTCGCAACCTCGACAGACCGCGCCAACCTACACTACCGGACGTGCTTGCTCATTACTCGCAGCCGGGCATGGACTTCAGCGACGTGCTGACCGAGATGCAGAAAACCGTTCACATGCCCGGAGGGAAATCCGCGCCGCGCCTTCAATGGTTCGACGTGAACGGCAAGCCAACCTTCACCCATCCCTACGTCAGCAAGGCCGTTCAGCGCCAGCTCAACCGGGCGGACCGCGAGGCGTCGAGCATCCAGTCGAGCATCGTCACTCCGATGACCCTCTACGACGACCCGATTGTGCAGAAGACCGTCTCCCGCTCCGACTTCGTCATTCGCGATCTCGTCTACGGTGAAGTTCCAATGAGCCTTTACTTCAAAATCCCGCAGCCGGACCGCGAGCGGCTACGGCCGCTTGTCCGGCTCATGCTTCAACTCATCTTCAATCGCCTCATGGAACAGCTCGACCCGGACCGTCACCATCTCCTGCTCATGCTTGACGAGTTTCCCGAGCTGAGGAAGATTCCCAACCTCTCCGCCGCAATGAGCCTCATGGCCGGATACAAAATCAAGCCATACCTCATTGCGCAGACCCTCACGCAGATCATCGAAGAGTATGGGCCGAACGAGTCCATCACCGACAACTGCTACATCAAAGCGGCTTTTCAGACCGACAACCTCCAGACCTGCAAGAACCTCTCCGAGCTGAGCGGCAACATGACCGTTGAAAAGGAGACGGTGAACTACAGCGGCCAGCGCACCGACTTCTACCTCAAGCACATCTTTCGCGGCGTGGAGCAGGTGCAACGGCCTCTCATCACCGTCGATGAGATACGCCGCATCAAGCCGCCAACAAAGGCCACGAACGATCCGAACAGCAGAATCACCGCACCCGGTGACATGCTCATCTTCATCAACGGCGTCGCGCCCATCTATGGCGTCCAAAGCCTCTACTTTTTGAACGACACCTTGTTGGCCCGCACGAAGTTGAAGCCGCCCAACTTCCCAACCGCAGCTACACCAAGTCCCATTAAGCCCGCCGCAGCTTCGCCGCCCACTCTCGACATTGCGGCCATTGCCCATGCCGCCGTCGCAAACCAGGCAATCGAGGAGAAGATCCGTGGAAATTCTTAACCAGATCATTCTTGCCGGGAACCTTACCGACCAGCCTTCGGTCTCCGATGTCGGAGGCCGTCAGTTTGTGCGCGCACGGCTTGCGCAGAGCTGGTTCTACGATACGCAGGGAAGAACCGTAGAGCACCGCCAATTCCTTCCCATCACGTTCTTTGGCGAGAGCGCCATCGTTGCGAAGACCTTCCAGAAGGGCGACAACATCCACGTCACCGGTCAGCTCATACGGCGCGAGCCACGGCCCCGCACAGACGGACAGGGCGCCGCCCGCGAAGCCGGAACCATCTTCGAGATTCATGTGATTCGCGCATTTCGTATCGCCGCCATCTCGAAATCGGAAACGGCGGCCATCCACCAGAACGAGATTCGCCGCACCAATGACGCCAAGCAGATTCCAGCATTCCTTCAGGAGAGCGTCCATGATTGGCCTGTTTAAGACTGGCCTGGCTGGCCCGCCTCTCCGCTCCGCAATTCGCGCCTTCTCTCGCCTGAGTTGTGTTCTTGTCCCAATCGCCATTGCCGCCGTTGGCACGATGGTAGCGTGGGTCAGCTTCGGCCTCATCTTCAACTACACGCATTCTGCACCATTTGGCATCTACCGCGAGATTGCCGATCCATCGAGTACTCCTCACGACCCAGCGCCTTATGTGTTTTTCTGCCCCGATGTTCGATGGCCACGGATGTTGGGCCAACCGAACTATCGAGTTCCCATGCGTACCTGCCCAGATGGGTTTTCGCCTCTCATCAAGCCTGTGATTGCATGGCCCGGTGACACGGTAGAGATCTCCGCCTCCGGCGTCATTGTCAACGGACAACCGCTGCCAAATACCGCGACCATAAACCGCGACTCGACTGGACGACAGCTTCATCCATTCCCGACCGGAACATACCGCGTGCAAAAAGGCGAGCTTTGGGTCGTCAGCTCCTTCAGTCCCCGGAGCTTCGATTCCAGGTACTTCGGCCCAATCCCGTTGCGCTCCGTCCACAGTTGGATTCGCCCCTTGCTCGTGGAGCGTTCGTACCATGCAACCACCAACCCGAATTGAGAACGAAATCCAGAGGGCAGAAAGCAATGAACATTACAGAAACAGCAACCGCCTCACCAAGCAGAGCTAGATGGAGAATTCCGAGCATCCATCTTCCAGATCAGGCCAGGACAGCGGTCCTCTTCGCTACCTCTACCGCATTCGGCGGCGCAGGATGGAGCGGCGACCCCGCTCTGAATTATCTCGCCTTGCTCTTTCCCTTCGTATACCTTCACTCACGGCGGCGCCTGGACACGCTTTGTGTCGTCTTCTACTACGCAGCCGCGACTTGGAGTGTCATTCCCGGCGCTCAGGGCTTCTTTCGGACGGGCCACAACTTCGTTGTACCCCTCGCCATCTGGACTGCTCTAGTCGCGCTCGGCTCGGCTCCCTGTCTGGGCTTCTACAGCCGCCGTTACCTGCCGGTCTCCGCAATCGCCGCTCTCACGGCGTTGGCGCTGCCTCCGTTGAGCCTTGTAACCGTCGCCCATCCGCTGATCGCAACTGGCCACTGGTTTCCCGGAACCCGCTGGTTTGGTCTGGGGCTGGTCGTCGTATTGATAGCGGCGTATAGACGATTCGGCACAGCCATGACCCTTACCGTTCTCCTTGCGGCATCCGTCGCAACCCACGCTCGATTCCATCGCCCTGTTTCCGATCCCCATATTCTCGCCGTCAACACCAACTTCGGCGGAGAGCCAGCTCACGACGCTATTGACTCCCGGCTGGAATTCGAGGAGCGGGCGATCCAGCAAATCGCGCTTGCCCATCCCGACACGTTGCTCGTCTTCCCGGAGTCCATCATTCCAAGTTGGAATGGAATGCACGAGGCGCGCTGGGCTTCCACTTTCGCGCAACTCAAGCTACAGCGCACCGGCCTGCTGATCGGCACCACGATCCCTATTACGAACACGGAAGCCAATCGCAATGTTCTCCTCTCCCGTGGCTATACGGAGCGACTTTCTTACGCTCAACGTGTGCCAGTGCCGCTTGGTATGTGGCACGTCGGAGATCAGCGCAGTGGATACCCGCTGATGCTTCGCTTCCCGCCAACCATCCGTATTTGGAATCGACGCGCCGGAATATTGGTCTGCTACGAGCAGTTCTCTTTCTGGCCAGCCATCCAGACACTTGCGCACAACCCCGACATGCTGCTTGCGCCCTCCAATGTCTACTGGGCGGCCAACACGCCGATCCCAGCGATTCAGCATGTGGCCGCACAAGATTGGGCCGACCTCTGGGCCATCCCACTCTACGAGGCAAGCAACCGATGAGAATCCTGCCCGCAGTTTTCTTGGTCTGTATCGCTGCGAATCTCCCCGGCCAACGGCTGGACATTGCTGCTCTCCAATTGCGCTGCCTCCCGGCAGTGCCGCTCACCACGCTCAGCGCCATCATCAGCGTTGAATCCGGCGGCAATCCAAATGCCATGCAGATCGACTTTCCGAGGGCGCTCCTCAAGCAATGGCATCTACCGGAGGGGACATTGCGACTCAAGCGCCAGCCCGCCACCCAACGCGAAGCGTTGGAATGGCTCGACTACTTCGAGCGCCGCGGAATCTTCGTTGACTTGGGCCTCATGCAGGTCAGTACAGCGGAGGCCCAGCGTCGTGGGCTTTCTGTCGAGTCGCTATTGGACCCATGCTTCAATCTTCGCGCCGGTTGGCAGATTCTCGATAGTGCATACCAGCTTGAGGTCAAAACCTACGGACCCGGCCAGGAAGCGCTGCGGCACGCCATCTCTCGCTACAACACCGGCGACACCCGACGCGGCATTGATAACGGCTATCTGGGGCGGGTCATTGCGGCGCTCCACCAATCGCCTGCAACAGCTTCACCCGTGAGAGGAGTGAACCGAAGATGATTGACGCAACCGACTTCACAATCCCCGGCACCGGCGTACTCAGAAACAAGCTCGGCATCACGGACCCTCCCGCTCTCTCCAGAGCGGCGACGAATTCTACGGCCATTCGCCTTGCTGAGCTTCAGGCAACGCCTCTTCGAGGCGGCTTTGACTCCACCCACCTTCAGGCGATCCACCACCATATCTATCAAGACCTCTACGATTGGGCCGGAGAACTGCGCTCCATCGACGCCGGCAATGTGCCCGCGTCTCAGGTGGAGAAATCCCTCAACAGCGTCTTGGATCGCTTGAGCCGCGAGAACCACCTGAAAGGCTTGAGCGCCGAAGAGTGGGCAGGTAGCGCCTCGGCATACCTCTACGACCTCGGGACGATACAGCCGTTTTTGGCTGGAAACGAAGTCGCTCTGCAGGAATTTGCCGTCGAGCTTGCACGCAAGAACAACCTGGGTCTGCATTGGGACGCGACACCCGGCATCGATTCCGGTTCAATCGCGCTCCTCAGCCAGGTTGAGCAATCCGCAAGCCTGCGGCGCCTCATCATGCTGGCGATGGATACCGACCCCATTGTGCAGCCTTCCAACAGCGGTCATCGCATCGAGCGCGATATGGATTCTGTCCTGACAATCGGGAATCTCCTTCCGTGAACTGTCCCTAGGGCGCAATCCTCATTACCAAAGTTGGGTGTTCTGCAGGGTACATTTCATTTTGCAGGCGGTCTAACTTGATGATCGTCCTCATGCGTGAAATGTTCCTGCCGCGTACCGCTCGATTTGCGCTTGTCGTCAAGCTGGCATCAGTTCGGTGTCTCGACGGCTCACCCTGGTTGACAGAGTGCATCATCGCGGCCCGACAGCAACATAAAATCTCCATCCGTGTTCGTAAATACTTATACGAAAAGAGCGGCTGCAACGGGAATCTTGGACGGGTGAAAGAAAACATGAATTCCCTTGAGCGGATTCTGAGTATGATCCGTCTTACTGAGACTGCGGTCCCAATCGAAAAATGGAAAAGGAGGCTACCACGATCACTGTGATAACGATGTCACACCTCACTCCTTGTTGGGCTATCGACCATGCGTGTCGCGTAGCCGATCAGAGTTTCCAGGAAGGATTGAAAGTGGAAGGTACAAACGCTTTCCATTTTCCCCTCCACCGACCGCGATGAGGCCCATCTCATACGCGTCGCCCCAAACATACAACTGGCCGAAACGAATGTTCGAGTTGGCTGAGTTGCGATAGGAGTACGAGCGCATGGGCCACCTTATCGACCGTACTGCACAGAATCTCTTTATCACCGCCTCCTCTGTAAAAGAGAACGGCAAGAAGCGCAAGATTGTCATTGAAAGCCGACCCGAGTTCGCCATCATCAAGCTCACTGGGTCAAGCGAGAGATTCCCGCTCTCATGGGAAACGATCTATCAGATTGCAAAGCAGCACCACGCAAATAACCTGCGATTGGAAGCCGAGGCAGAGAAGCCTCGTAAACCCCGAAAGACCAACCCCTCGGGCTAGATCGTCGCGGACAAATCCCGTTGTATGTGGTGCCTCTCCGGCGGTATCCGGTAGGGAGAAGAGTAGTTCTGTGTCACTACTTCCCGCAGTCCGAAGGATTGACTGGAGAAGTCCTCTGGCAGTGTCCCTCTAGTGTTCTTCAGGCCGGGAGGAGCAAGATTCTCTTGCTTTAGGAACCATAACCATGCGACTGTAGTGAAATGTACATAGCAATTAAGGCGCTTGCGAGCTTCGGGCGTTCTTGGCAGAAACGACTTTGAATCCACTTCATGTTGAGGGTGTCTCTTATGCAACTTCCGATGAGCTTCACGCACGAACAGTTCGTCGACGGCCAGCGAGCTGCTGATTTCCTCGGCGTTCCGCGCAAAACACTATTAAGCCTTGCTCGTCGAGGCTCGATCCCGGCTCATCCCCTTGGAGAGGGAATTCGCCACACATGGCGCTTTCGGATTTCAGAATTGGCTTCCTGGGTTCAATCAAAAACGGTAGAATCAGGTAGCCATCGGGGTCGGAAAGAGGAGAAAATTCCTTGAATCGACCACGGTATCAACACGGCTTTTTTAGCCGGCTCAAACGCACGAAAGGACCGGAAGTATGGGTTTACAGATGGCGAGATATTGATGCCACCGGTAAGCCCAAGATGCGGTCTCTCGTGGTTGGCTCAGTCAAGCAGTACTCCACGGAAACAGCAGCATGGAAAGCTGTCTCGACATTGAGCCTCGACATCAACCAACACACCTTCCGCCCCGAGGGGCGGCCGGAAACATTCAAACAATTGGTGGAACATTACCAGATGATCGAGTTGGATCTGGAGAAATCCTCTGAGCGAAAGGTACGCCAGACAAAACAAACCTATGGGATCTATCTGAAGACAAGAATTGTTCCCCGTTGGGGCAATTCCCGGTTTCGGGAGATCAAGGCCGTGTCAGTAGAACGGTGGCTTGGTTCGATTGACGATCTGTCGAACGGAACCAAGGCGAAAATCAAGGGCGTTATGAGCGAAGTTTTTCAACACGCGATCCGGTACGGTTGGCTCAACGATGGGGAGAACCCCATGTTTGCCGTTCGTCAGAGCACCAAACGGACACGGGTGACCGAACCTCTGGAAGCGGTAGAGTTCCGGGCGCTCATTCTTGAGCTGCCACATAAGATGCGCCTTATTGGCATCGTGGCAGCGACGACAGGGCTTCGGATCAGCGAGGTTCTCGGCCTGAAATGGAAGGACATCGACTGGAAGGCATTGCAGATGGAAGTCACCCGATCAGTCGTAGATGGCATCGTTGGAAAATGCAAGACCGAGACATCCCGCAGGCCGGTGCCGATTGATGAATTCACCACTGCGGAACTACTGGCCTGGAAGCGGGAAACCGCCTATGCAGAGCCGGAGGATTGGGTTTTCGCCAGCGAGCGAGTCCAAGGCAGAATGCCGCCTTGGGCTGACACGCTCTTGGATCGTTTTCTGCAACCTGCCGCGAAGCGGGCCGGAATCACGAAGTGGGTGGGTTTCCATACATTCAGGCACACCTATTCCACGCTGCTAAAAGCCAACGGGGAAGATGTGAAAGTGGTTCAGGAATTGATGCGCCACGCCAACATCTCGACAACAATGAACATCTACACAAAGGCTCTGACGCCAGCCAAGCGGGAGGCGCAAAGCCGGGTGGTCGATGTTCTGATGGATCGTTCACGAAATGTTCTGGAAAGTGCCACGGAAGATGCTGCTTGAGAACCAACGTATCTTTAGCGTATCGCGTTTTTCTTGGCCGTACGCTAAGTTGTTGATTTTATGGTGGACCTGATCGGGATCGAACCGATGACCTCTTCCATGCCATGGAAGCGCGCTCCCAGCTGCGCCACAGGCCCACATACCGAGGGACGTAACTTCCCTATTGTCTCCGCTCTGGCGCGATTCGTCAAACTCGACCCGCTTCCTCGGT
>Ga0114951_10005616_pt1 | contig 11473 bp, 14 predicted proteins | sample AM7aDNAmetaG_FD_88677 | JGI IMG/M metagenome (GOLD analysis project Ga0114951, IMG submission 88677) | Freshwater microbial communities from Finland to study Microbial Dark Matter (Phase II) - AM7a DNA metaG | ecosystem: Environmental > Aquatic > Freshwater > Lake | place: Finland: Lake Alinen... | reverse complement strand
GGATTCAATCGCGAGCATGCAGATTTCCTGTTTGAGCACTTTGTTCAAGCCAACACTGAAAATCTTCCATTCTATATGGAGACCATATCCTACAAAAAGAACACTGATATCTTTGAAGAAAGCCAACAGTATCGCCTGTGCCAAGATCTTTTGTCAGCCGGGCATACCGTGTATGTGGAGCCCAACGATCTTACTCCGGCAGCTATCAGTGACGATTTAATCAAACGCTATCCTAACCAAGTCAAATTTGTTCCTTTACAACAAATACAGGAGTCTGTTTTCCAAATTGGATTTAAATGACCACTCCGTATATTTCTGTGGTCATAGTAGGTCGCAACGACAACTACGGTGTTAATTTTCTAGACCGTATCAATACCTTTGTGCGTAGTCTAGATCATCAGGTGCGCAATCACTCAGATCTCATGGAATTAATAGTAGTAGAGTGGAATCCATTGCCGGACCGCGCTCCGCTCAAGGATGTCTTGGTCTCTACCAAACACTTACCGGTGCGTATCATAACTGTGCCAGCCGAGGTGCATGCCACCATCGGTCATCCTAGTCCGGTGCTAGAGTTCTACGGTAAGAATGTGGGCATACGCAGAGCCCGCGGTAAATTTGCCTTGGTTACTAATCCTGATATTGTGTTCAGCAATGAAATGATAGAAACTTTAGCTCAGCAGAATCTACGCACCGATTGTGTGTATCGTACTGATCGTCATGATTTTGTCAGCGACGGAATTGACCAAGTTTCGGCAGAAGATTGCGCAGACTTTGCTTTGAAACAAGTTTTTCAAAGCCATATCGTATACACCGATGCTTCGGGTGCAATTGGTAGTGTATTGGCTACTCTTGAGCAACCAGTTGACTCATTGGTGCAATTACCAGCTTCTAATATTACCAATAGACATGTACCACATACCAATGCTTGCGGTGACTTCATCTTGACCAGTCGAGAAGCATTTTTTGGTGTGCGCGGCCTGTTAGAAAGCACCACCATACTAGCACACATGGACTCGTATAGCCTGTGTAGACTCATGCAAAATGGTATTACGCAGGCTGTATTAACTACCCCAACAACTATATTTCATCAACATCACGAACGTAACGGCCGGTTGGAGGCTTGGAATTTTGAGCGAGTTATGTCTGAGAGCAAATCTTTAGGACTGGTCAACTGGGGACTACTAAATATTCAACTAGAAGAATGGAACGATCAAAAATGGAACAACTAGGTTTACGAACAAATGCCGCTAGTTTACAGTATATGCTGGGTAAAACTAAATTTGGAACAGACACCACTGACAAACATCAGTTGACTTTTTTTGCCTTGGCCATGAGCATTGGCGCCAAGCGCATACTAGAACTGGGCGTGCGAGATGGTAATTCTACAGTGCCTTGGATTTTGGTCGCCCAGGAACTGGGCGGTATGGTGCATTCTGTAGATCTAGAACCTACCAGCTGGCAATGTCCAGATGAAGCCAAAGTCTATTGGAAGTTTACACAGTCAGATGCTATTAAATTTTTAGAAGATTGTGTGGCCTCAGGCACACAATATGATTTGATCTATGTAGATGACTGGCACAGCTATGCTCATGTCAAGCGTGAGTTTGAATTGATCGAGCACATGATCTCACCTAGCGGTATTGTGCTAGCACATGATCTCATGTATAATAATAGCCAACCAGACTATCACATGGAACTCAATGCCGCAGATCCACAATGGGCCGAAGGTGGTCCATACCGCGCAGTAAGCGAACTAGACCCAGCTGTATGGGAATGGGCTACAATCCCATCCAATCATGGCATGACCTTGTTGCGTAAAAAAAGCACTAACATAAAGACCGTATTTTGAAATATCTCGTATTGGGATCCGCTGGACAAATTGGCCTGGCCTTGTGTGAGTTTTTGAACCAACAAGGACACGAAGTCATGACCTATGACATAGCTGCTAGGCCCGAACAGGACCTGCGCATACCCAACCATCCTGTGCTAGATGAACTGATTCAAGACAGCGATTTTGTATTCTTCTTGGCTTGGGATGTAGGTGGCAGTGTATACTTGGCCAAGTATCAAGATACCTTTGATTTTATACAGAACAATTTAAAAATAATTGTCAATACTTTCGAGATCTTGGAACGTCAGCAGAAACCGTTTATATTTGCTTCCAGCCAAATGGCCAACATGAGCTACAGCAGTTATGGCTTGACCAAAAGTGTAGCCGAAAAAGTTACGTCTGTGATCGGTGGTATCACTGTTAAATTCTGGAATGTGTATGGAGTTGAGCATGATCCTGAAAAGACTCATGCCATCACTGACTTTATTAACAAAGCCCACAATACCGGAGTGATCAACATGTTGACCGATGGTACCGAATCACGCCAGATGTTGCATGCCAACGATTGCTCAGAATGTCTATACCTGTTAAGCCAACGCTATACAGAACTTCCTAGAAATCAAGAATACCACATAACTAGTTTTGAATGGACCACCATGTTGGATATAGCCCACATGATTGCTGGACATTTTCCAGGAGCGGTAGTCCAACCAGCCGCATCTAAAGATCTAGTGCAAAAAGATAAACGCAACGAAGCTGACCCTGGCATACTCAAATTTTGGCAACCAAAGATAAAGTTAGCCGACGGTATCAAACAAGTCATTGACGAAATGAGCAAATCGTGGCAGTAGGCAAAGACTTCTGGGAACAACATCACACGGACAATTCAGGATGGTTAACCGGCACTGGGTTCAGAGATCTATTGAATGCATTTGGACTCACTGACGCCGATATTACCGGCAAACGAGTCTTGGAAATTGGTATAGGTAAGGCTACTTGTAGTCCTGGGTTGGCCAGCTTGGCCAATGAACTTTACTGTTGCGATATTTCCGAAAAAGCCTTGAGCAAGGTAAAAGATATTGCTTGTCAAACTTACCTCACTACAGATATTATTCAGGCACCCGCAGTAGATCTGGCCATTAGTCATCTGGTATTGTTACACTGTACCGACGACGAAATGTTGCGTATCATCAATGCAGTAAATCTAACCGAATTTGGACGGTTTATATTCCAAATATCCGGACTCAAAGACAATGTGCTGACTGAACAAGTGCAACAGGAATTGGTCAACGATGGTAGCCATTTTTTCCGTAGCGTAGAGCGTACCAAAGATATCATAGCCCGTAGCAACAAACAATTGGTATCGGTGACTGATCCAGTGCCCGGGGTTCATTTTGCTAACTGGTTAGATCACGAGTGGTATTATGTGACAGTGCAGAACAAAATTTGAACTAGCGTTTCTTAGTTCAATAAATATTTTACAAAATTTTTAAGGATTTAATCAAATGAAAAAAGTATTGGTATGCGGTGCAGGTGGATTTATTGGCGGTCATTTAGTGACCAGCCTTAAACAAAAAGGGTATTATGTAATCGGTGCTGATATCAAACAACACGAATACAAGACCACAGATGCTGACGAATTTTATCAATACGATCTACGCGAACAAGATCTTGTTCGCAAACTGATTACTCCCGATATCGATACTATCTATCAATTGGCTGCAGACATGGGTGGTGCTGGATATGTGTTTACCGGCGACAACGATGCCAATATCATGCACAATTCAGCCTTGATCAACCTCAACATATTAGAAGCCATGGTTAAAAATGGTATCAAAAATGTGTTCTATTCTAGCAGTGCCTGCATGTATCCCAGCCACAATCAAGAAGATCCTAATAATCCTTTGCTGAGTGAAGATTCGGCTTATCCGGCCAATCCTGATTCAGAATATGGTTGGGAAAAGTTATTCAGTGAGCGGGTATTCTTGGCCTTTGCTAAGAATTACGGAATTCGTGCTCGTGTTGCTCGATTCCACAACATCTTTGGTCCATTGGGTTCATGGAAAGATGGCAAAGAAAAAGCTCCTGCAGCCCTGTGCCGTAAAGTGGCCATGAGCAACGGCGAAGTAGAAGTATGGGGACCTGGTGTGCAAACACGCAGTTTCCTGTTTATTGAAGAGTGCATTGAAGGTATACACCGCATTATGGAAAGCGATTGTGAGTTTCCGCTCAACCTGGGTAGTGAGCGCATGATCAGTATCAACGATTTAGCTCTGTTGGTTGCTCGAATTGCCGGTAAAGATATTACTATCAAAAATATTCCAGGACCAATGGGCGTTATGGGCCGCAACAGCCATAACAAACTGATCAAAGAAACCATTGGGTGGGCGCCTGGTGACAATTTGGAATACGGTTTAGAGCAAACTTACGCCTGGATCAGCGAACAATTAAAAAAGTAATTATTGACACACTGCTATAAATCTAGTATAATATATAGATGAAGAAACTATATTATACCTGGCAGGATGTTGAGAATCAAACTCAAGAAATTCTGCGTCAACTACAGCGCGACGCTTGGATGCCCGACTATGTGGTTGGACTTACTAGAGGCGGGCTTGTTCCGGCCAATCTTATTAGCCAATACTTAGAAGTTCCAATGGAATGTCTCAAGGTCAGTCTGCGTGACGACAACTCACAACCAGAACACAACTGTTGGATGGCTGAAGATGCATTCAATGGCAAACGTATCTTGATTGTGGATGATATCAATGATTCTGGTGCCACCTTGAACTGGATCAAACAGGATTGGCCTGATGGTTGTTTACCAGGACATCCAGATTGGGAAAAGGTCTGGGGCAATACTGTGCGTGTGGCCACCTTGGTCGACAACGAGTCTAGTACCAGTGAAATAAATGTCAGCTATAGTGCTGTAGGTCTAAATAAAGCCGAAGAAGATGTGTGGATTGTTTTTCCTTGGGAAGATTGGTGGAAATGAAAATACATTATCGTAAACCCAGCTTGATTGAAGAGATGCAAGCGGCCATTGTTGCCAGCAAGGAACCGATCGATTATTTTGAGCTGACTGCGGAAGAATTCAATCAGTATTTTAGTAGTTTTGATAAATCCTTTCAAAGAGATAACACTGTTCAATATCTTTTTAAAGGCATTTTAATTAAGGTCACACAATGAGCAAAATCAAAGTCAGCGAATTATTTTATAGTTTACAAGGCGAAGGTCGCTTTGTGGGTGTGCCCAGCGTGTTTTTAAGAACCTATGGGTGCAACTTTACCTGTTCAGGTTTTGGTTGCAAGCCCGGCGAGAAATCTACAGGTGCAGACGATGTGGCCGAAGTGGTCCATATGTATAACCGTTTTGAGGACTTGCCCTTGGTCGAAACCGGATGTGATTCGTATGCATCATGGCATCCTGCATTTAAACAGTTAAGTCCTAACTATACTACCAACGAATTGGTCGAACGCATGTTGGCCTTAACTCCCAATGGTCGCTGGGTGCAAAATAATGGCAATGATGTTCATCTGGTCATAACCGGTGGCGAACCCTTGTTGGGCTGGCAACGTGCTTATGAGGAATTATTAAGCCACAACGACATGGCAGATTTAAAAAATATCACATTTGAAACCAATGGCACACAAAATCTGCATACTGATTTTAAAGTATTTTTAATCAAGTGGGCACAAGAAAAACCTGGACGAGATGTTACATTTAGTGTCAGTGCCAAGTTAAGTGCCAGTGGCGAAACATGGGATGATGCCATTTGTCCTGACATTGTGACCAGCTATCAAAACTATGGTCATGCGTACCTCAAGTTTGTGGTTGAAACCCAAGATCATGTGGACGAAGCTGTGCGTGCGGTAGATGCTTTCCGTGCTGGTGGATTTACCGGTGTGGTTTACCTGATGCCACAAGGCGGAATTGTTGCCCCATACGAGGCCAACCGATTAAATATTGCCAACATCTGCTGTGAACGTGGATTCAACTACAGTCCTAGATTGCACGTGGATCTTTGGGGCAATGGTTGGGGCAAGTAATTTCAAATACAAGAAAGATAGAAACATGACAACTTTTACAACCGAAGATAGATTATCAGCATCTACATCGTTACAAGACCGTATCACTGCTTGGATTAGTGATTATGCTACACAGGCTAGAATGACCAGCCTGGTAGTGGGCATTTCGGGCGGTATTGATTCAGCTGTAGTCAGTGCTTTATGTGCTAGAACCGGGTTGAATGTAGTTGCTGTGACCATGCCCATACGTCAACTTCCTAATTTACATGACCTCAGCATGCGCCAAGGTGCTTGGCTGTCACAACACTTTGATAATGTGCGTCATGAAATTATTGACCTGACCTCAACCTTTGATGAGTTTGAAAACCGTTTGTCTACCTATCCTAACTTGTTAGGTTTGGCCAACAGTCGCAGCAGATTGCGCATGGTCACCTTGTATCAGATTGCTCAAAGTGTTAATGGTCTTGTAGTAGGCACTGGTAACAAGGTAGAAGATTTTGGTGTAGGCTTTTATACCAAGTACGGCGATGGTGGTGTAGATATCAGTCCTATCGCCGACTGCTACAAGACCGAAGTATGGCAAATGGGTCGCGAGCTAGGAATCATGCAAGATATCATTGACGCTCCTCCTACAGATGGTCTATGGGATGATGGCCGTACTGATCAAGACCAGTTGGGCGGACTCAGCTATAAGGATCTTGAATTGGCCATGAGTCAGGACGAACAACATATACAAGTTACCGATAATCAACAGTTAAGTAACCTAGAAGCCTATCGTAAAATTCGTGCTCGTAGCCTACACAAGATGAATCCTATTCCGGTGTTTAAAAAATGAAAAAATGTAAGGTAGGGTTCATTGGAATTGGAAAATTAGGACTAGACTGTGCCGAAGTCATGGCAGAAAAACACGAAGTGCGTGGCTATGACATCGCTACAAGAACCAGTGCCACTGTGCAGGTTTGCACTGTTGACGAAGTAATTCGTGAAAGCGAATGGATTTTTGTTGCGGTTCCTACACCACATGCCGAAGGTTATGATGGTTCAGTTCCAAGCAGTCACATGGAACCACAAGACTTTGGCCATGACCCTGTGCTGGATGCCATAGACAATATAAATCAATATGCCAATGGTGTCAGCAAGAAAGTAGTGTTGATTTCCACAGTGTTACCCGGGACCACCCGAAAAAAGTTTATTACTCGTTTAGATTCTGCGCATCAGTTCTTATACAATCCTTATTTGATTGCCATGGGTAGTGTAAAGTGGGACATGGTCAACCCAGAAATGATCATGATTGGTACCGAAGACGGTGAATGGAATGGTGTAGCTGGAGAGCTACGCGACCTATATAACACAGTAATGCAAAATAATCCACGTTACGAAGTTGGTACCTGGGAAGAATGTGAAGCCATTAAGATTTTCTACAACACATTTATTTCAACCAAAATTGGCCTGGCCAACATGATCCAAGACTTTGCCATGAAAATTGGAAATATCAATGTAGATGTGGTTACTGATGCCTTGGCAAAAAGCACCATGCGTATCATGGGGCCCAAATATATGACAGCAGGCATGGGCGATGCCGGTGCTTGTCATCCTAGAGACAACATTGCCTTGCGTTGGTTGGCCAAAGAATATGAAATTGGGTACGACTTGTTTGACACAGTTATGCATGCCAGAGAGATTCAAGCCAAAAACTTGGCCTTGTTCTTGGTCGATCAAGCACAACGCAACAACTTGCCTATTGTGATACACGGCAAGGCCTACAAGCCCGATGTGGAATACTGCATTGGATCATATTCGACCTTGGTTGGATTCTATATCAAGGAAGCTGGTTTTCCGGTTGTGTATGTTGATCCACTAGCAGATAATCGTCAAGACTGCCTGGATACTGTGGATGGGCCAGCGGTATTTTTATGGGCGCATAACAGAAAAATTACTTACGAATACACTGGCGATCAAAAAGATACACAACCATACTGTGCAATCCAACCTCACTCGGTGATCGTTGATCCATGGCGCAAACTGCCCCTTGACATGCCTTATGTCACGGTAGTATACTATGGCAATACAAGACAATATAAGGAACAAAATGGGACTACTTGATCGTTTTATCAAAAAGAAAAAATCTGAAGTCAAAGCCGAACCCAGACCCAAAAAAGTTGAAAAGACTGAAAAGGAACTGGCTACCGAACGTGGAGAACCATGGGTATCGATACTCAGTATGGAAGTTGACTACAATAACATACAAAACGGTGCATTTGAATTGGACTGGAACGACAAGTTTGTGGCCAATCTAGTGCGGGCTGGCTATCAAATGGATCCAAAAGATACCGATTCTGACATAGTAGATCGTTGGTTTACTGCGGTATGTCGTAATGTGGTCTTGGAAACTTATGAGCAGTATAAGGCCATGGATCCAGAACGAGATCGCTTGGTCAGGACCCGTAACATTGGCGACGGTTTTTCGGAGGTATCATGATCCTGGGCATTGGCGATAGCAATTTATATCCGGCCTGTACCGAATCAGACCAACCCATAGACAGCTACAATATGATGCCGGCATTCAGTTACGCCATGGAACAGCCATTCCGATGCTGGGCCAAGAACGGTGCTAGCAACTACTGGATCGAAACACACTTGGATTATTTCCTAGCCGATCCTGATTTTTCCAAAGATACATTCTTGTTCATTGGCTGGACCAGTTTCGAGCGCGAAGAGTGGCCTTGGCTCTACAATAATATTAGTATTTGTGGCGGCCCCGACTTTGGCATGCCCGAGCCCATGAAACCTCGATTTAATCAATGGAAAACACAACTAACCGGCGACTATTATCGCAAGATGGGTCAGTTTTGGCACGATAGAATTTATCAAATACATTTGAATTTACAAGCACAAGGTATTAAACACCTGTTCTGGACTACCTACAATAACTTTAAAGAAGTTAAAAATCATCAAGATTGGCACGGAAGTTTCTTTCAGCCCTACGACGAGCACGGATGCATGGGCAGTTTCTTTGAAACCCATGGCATCAAGGCCATCGAAGGCGACATGTATCATTACGGACCAGATGCTCACATGTTATGGGCCAAAACACTCAGTGACTACGCCAAAGCCAATCAATCATGATGTTGTATGTAAATGGTGACAGCCACACTGCCGGAGCAGAAGCGGTCAATACCCATGCTTTTGCCGAAGATGATCCAGCTTTGTTTTATCTAGGACGAGCACCGCACCCAGAAAATCTTGAAGTTACCTGGGGCAAGCAACTGAGTTTGGCCTTGAGAGCGGTATTTCATTGCGATGCCGAAAGTGCCAGCAGCAATACAAGAATCATACGTACCACCAGAAAATGGTTAAACGGTAGTGGCAAAGATCATCCTGATCAGTTGATCATTATACAATGGAGCACCTGGGAACGTGAAGAGTGGTTGTATGATGGCATTTACTATCAAGTCAATGGCAGTGGCATTGACCATGTTCCACCTGAAGCTGCCGAACGCTATCGTAACTATGTGATTGGTCTAGACTGGCAAGCCAAGGTCAAACAAGCACATGACGAAATTTGGGCGTTCCATCAGGAACTAAATGATCTGGGTGTGCGGCATATTTTCTTTAATGGCAACAATGATTTTAGTAAAATTGCCAATCCCCAAGATTGGGGTGCTAGTTATATAGGTCCATATGATCCTACCCAAACTTATCATGCTCAACTACAAGCAGCTGGTATAGACACAGTCATGCCCGACAGTTATCATTATGGCCGAGATGGGCACAACTGGTGGTTTCGCTATGTTTTAAACTACATAATCCAAAACAAATTTGTATGATATTCAAAACCCGACCCAATATCAAACAACAATTTGATCTTGTTGATGATCTTGGGTTTAAAAATCTCATAGTCAGTGGGTGCAGTTTTACCTACAACAATCATGAAGATGCAGCATCCACATGGCCTTATTATTTGAAAGATCTTGGCGGGTTTGATCAAGTGTTGGATTGTTCCATGCCTGGGGCCGGTAATCAACATGTGAGTCATGCTTTACAATGGGCATTAGAAATGGAACCGCCTGACCCCAAAGACAGTCTGGTCATAGTGATGTGGACCGGCAATGACCGCGACGACTATATTTGCCCAACTACCAATATCAAACCAAACTCTTACCCATTTAAGTTTTGTTATTCTGACGCGGTGGAAACTGGTATCACAGGTGGAAGTTACCCTGAAGCCACCGGCAATACTGTTCGAGATTTCAAGGCCTTTTCCACAACCAAAACTAAAGAATCACGAGCCATTGAAAATTATCTATACATGACTCAGACCTGGAATTATTTGGCCAACCGCGGATATAAATTTGTATTTTTAAATTTTTTAAACAGTCAGTTGCCTTCAAGATCGGAACATTTTGATATAGGACCCTTGCTTCCGCTCTTGTTGAAAAACAAATTAAAGTCAATGATTGCCGACATTACAGATCCTTATACCTGGGCTGTAAAAACGGATCAACTTTGGGAGGATGATTATCACCCTAGTCCTAACGGACATTTGGATTGGACCCGTAATATACTGTTGCCTTATTTGAAAACCAAATTTGATTGACCTTTAGTGCAATTTCTGCTATAATTGTAGTATGAAATATGTTCTTATCGATACGGCTAATATGTTCTTTCGTGCCAGACACGGTGCTTTCCGTGCTGCTGACACGTGGGAGAAAATTGGATTTGCCCTCCATGTAACCCTGATGAGTGCCAACAAGGTAGCCCGACGTTTTGAAGCTGACCATGTGGTATTTGCCCTAGAAGGGCGAAGCTGGCGCAAAGATGCCTATAAACCCTACAAAAATAACCGTGCTGTGGCCCGTGCAGCTCTTACAGAAGAACAAGCAGACGAAGACAAGATGTTCTGGGAAACCTATGATAACTTGACTAAATACTTGAGTGAGAGGACCAACTGTAGTGTCATACGTTGTCCAACCGCCGAAGGCGACGATATCATAGCTCGCTGGATTGCATTACACCCCCAAGATGAACATGTAATAATTTCAAGTGATACAGACTTTGTTCAATTACTTGCTCCCAATGTAACACAATACAACGGTATCACCGACGAATTACACACCCTACAAGGAATTTTTGATGCTAAGGGCAAAGCAGTTATCGATAAAAAAACTAAAGAAGCTAAAACAATCCCTGATCCGCAATGGTTACTTTTCGAAAAGTGTATGCGCGGCGATTCGTCGGACAATGTGTTCTCGGCCTACCCGGGTGTCCGTACTAAGGGCACTAAGAACAAAGTTGGCCTTACGGAGGCATTTGAGGATCGAGAGAAACAAGGTTACAACTGGAACAACATGATGCTACAACGCTGGACCGACCCCGACGGGGTAGAACACAGAGTCTTAGATGATTATGAACGCAACAGAACCTTGATTGATCTTACAGCACAACCTGCGGAGATCAAATCGGTAGTAGATACGGCCATACGCGAACAAATCAGCCACAAGGATGTAGGGCAAGTAGGAGTACGTTTTATGCAGTTCTGTGGCAAGTATGAATTAAACAAATGTAGTGAAAGCGCCGAATCATTTGGTCGTTGGATGAATGAAACTTATAAAGG
>Ga0114951_10005615_pt1 | contig 11473 bp, 7 predicted proteins | sample AM7aDNAmetaG_FD_88677 | JGI IMG/M metagenome (GOLD analysis project Ga0114951, IMG submission 88677) | Freshwater microbial communities from Finland to study Microbial Dark Matter (Phase II) - AM7a DNA metaG | ecosystem: Environmental > Aquatic > Freshwater > Lake | place: Finland: Lake Alinen... | reverse complement strand
TATCCGGCGGCGAGCAGCAGCGCGTGGCCATCGCCCGTGCCATCTCTAAAAACCCGGAGGTCATGCTTTGCGACGAGCCCACAGGCGCGCTTGATTCGCAAACGGGAGTCGTAGTGCTTGAGGCACTGGAACGGGTCAATCGAGAGCTGGGCACGGCAACGGCAATTATTACCCATAATGTGGACATTGCCGCTATGGCCGATCGTGTCATTCATCTCAGTAACGGTAGAATTGCCGAAGTAACAGCAAACAAAGTGAGAAAATCACCGCACGATATTCAATGGTGAGCAGATGAAAGCACTGCACAGGAAAGTCTGGCGGGACCTGTGGCGCATGAAAGGGCAGGTATTTGCCATAACACTGGTGGTGATAAGCGGTGTGGCGACTTTTATCATGTTCATCACCACGATGCATTCTCTTGATCGCACTAGAAATTCATTTTATAATGATTACAATTTTGCTGACGTCTTTGTTAATTTAAAGCGGGCGCCGGAAAGCCTGAAAGAAAAAATAAAAGAGGTACCCGGTGTCAATCAGGTAGAAACGCGAGTTTCCGCTTACGTCAAACTGGATATCAGCGGTTTTTCCGAACCGGTTACCGGCCATATAATTTCTGTCCCCGATGACGGGCAGCCGCTCTTGAATAGCCTTTACATCCGCAAAGGCAGACTTGCCGACCCAACCAAAGACAATGAAGTAGTTATCAATGAAACCTTCGCCCATGCTCATGGCTTCAATCTCGGCGATCAGTTTGCCGCGATTATCAACGGCAAATGGAAAAAACTGACGATCACGGGCATTGCGCTATCACCGGAATTCGTTTTGGTTATGCGCCCCTATGCCATGAGCCCGGATTTCAAGCGTTACGGGATTCTGTGGATGAGCCGCAAGGCCATCAGCAAAGCCTATAACATGGAGGGCGCATTTAATGACATAGCCCTGACTCTCTATCCGGGAGCTAAATTAAATAATGTCCTGCGGGAGCTCGATAACATTGTTGAACGTTACGGCGGCTATGGCGCCTATGCCCGCAAAGACCAGATATCCCACCGGCTGCTCAATGAAGAATTCAATATGCTCCGGAATATGTCCAAAATATTCCCCACAATATTTATTTTTGTTGCCGCCTTCTTGTTGAATGTTGTGATGAGCAGAACGATCAACACCCAGCGCGAGCAAGTTGCCGCCCTGAAGGCGTTCGGGTATGATAATGTTGCCATAGGCATTCATTACGCGCAGTTAGTTATTCTGATTATATTGGCAGGTTTGATTTTCGGTATCATTGCCGGTATCTGGCTGGGGAAAATATTAGGCGGCATTTACATGGAAGTCTATCGCTTTCCCGCTCTTACCTTCGTGTTGAAACCATGGGTTATTATTTCGGCGATTTTTATCAGCATTGTTTCCGCGCTGATGGGTACAGTGCATTCCCTTTGGCGAGCAGCGAAACAGCCGCCGGCTGAAGCTATGAGGGCCGAGCCCCCCGCAAAGTATCAGATAACACTACTGGAAAAGATGGGGATTGGCCGCTCGCTTTCACAACCCACGCGGATTATTGCCCGCAATATCGAACGCAAACCAATTCGAACATTTCTATCTATTCTCGGGATTGCCGTGGCCTGTGCCACAATGATCTCCAGTGGATTTTTCAAGGATTCTGTTGATTATATGGTTAATGTTCAGTTTGTTCTTTCACAGAAGGAAGATATGGCTGTAGGTTTTGTCGAACCGACATCATACAAAGCACTATATGAACTTCAGGGTATGGAAGGTGTAAATCATACGGAAACATTTCGCACTGTGCCGGTAAAATTTAAATTCGGCCGGAGCAGTTACAAAACGGTGATCAACGGAATAGAACCAGATAGCCGCCTGCATCCGTTGCTCGATACGAATTTAAAACCGGTCACCCTGCCACCGGAAGGTATAATTTTGAATGATTACTTAGGCAAAATGCTCGGTGTAAAAGCCGGAGATATGCTGACTGTTGAAACGTTGGAAGGATCGAAGTCTATCCGCCAGGTACAGGTGGTGTCGCTGGTTAAGTTGTATCTGGGAGTTATGGGCTACATGGACGTAAGGGCTCTCAACCGCCTGATGAAGGAGGGCGATGCCGTATCGGGAATTTATCTGACAGCCGATGCTCAATATCAGGAACGACTATACCGGAGTTTTGTGAATATGCCGCGTGTTTCCGGAACCATAGTGAGGAAAAACGAAATTCGTAATTTTTATGATGTGCAAGCCAAAGGAATGCTTTTTTTTACTTTTATTGCTACACTGATGGCTGGTTCAATTGCCATCGGCGTAGTCTATAATAACGCCCGGATAGCTCTCTCTGAACGCAGCCGCGAGTTATCCAGCCTGCGGGTGCTAGGTTATACACGCGGAGAAATTTCCTACATCCTTCTGGGAGAGTTGGCGGCAATCGCGCTTGCGGCCATTCCGCTGGGTTTTCTAATCGGCTATGCACTGTGCGCTTATATAGCATCAGTATTGCAGTCCGACCTTTTCCGTGTGCCGCTTGTTATTGAAATGAAAACTTTCTCCCTCGCGGCAGCGGTAGTTCTGGCTTCAGCCTCAATTTCGGGGCTGATTGTACGCCACAAACTTGATCATCTTGATCTGGTAGAAGTATTAAAAACAAGAGAATAATGATATAGAAATAAATCAGGGAGCTGAGATATGAATGTAGCATTACGCAGAAAATTGTCTGTCATTTTAATTATCGCTTTTGTTGTTCTGGCAACTGCTTACGGTTTTTATCCGAGTGCGGTGGATGTTGATCTGGCATTGGTTGCACGAGGCCCGCTGCAGGTGACAATTGAGGAAGAAGGGCGCACTCGCCTGAAAGACAGATTTGTCATTACCGCGCCGACAGCCGGCTATCTGGAGCGCGTGAAAGCTAAAGTTGGCGACGCGGTAAGAAAAGGGCAAGTCGTCCTGGTTCTTGAACCCCTACGCTCGCCGGTACTCGATTCCCGTAGCCGGGCAGAAGCAACAGCAACAAATACTGCGGCGGCATCGGCACTTAATGCCGCTATTGAAAGAGAGAGTGCTGCCGCGGCTGATGCCGATTATATGGAAAAAAGGCTGGAGAGGTTGAAGAATCTCTATGCCAAAGGTTCTATTGCCAAAGATCAATATGACCAGATAGAGGCGGAAACCAAAAAGGCCCGGGCTATCCAGCGCTCCGCCAAAGCTGCGGTGGAAGTTTCACGCTCCGATCTGGATCGTACGAAAACATTATTGCAAAATTATTCCTCGGATAAAAATACAGCCAGCCATAATAAAGTTTATGTCACTTCGCCTGCTGCTGGCAATATTTTCCGCATCTACCGGGAAAGTGAAGGAGCGGTCAATGTTGGCGAGCCGCTCATGGAAATGGGCAATTCTAAAAACATGGAAATCCGCGTGGAAGTTCTATCTTCAGATGCGGTAAAAATAAAGAAGGGAACCACAGTGTTTTTCAAACGCTGGGGCGGCGAAGGGACGCTGGCTGGAGTTGTAACGGTTGTCGAACCTTCCGGATTTACCAAAATATCCAGTCTAGGTGTGGAAGAACAAAGGGTTTTGATCATTGCCGATATTACATCACCTGCGGAGATGTGGCGTGCTTTGGGTGACGGCTACCGCCTGGAAGCTCATTTTGTTGTCTGGGAAGACAAAGATGTTGTACAAGTTCCCACCAGCTCTCTGTTTCGAGTAGGCAAGGAGAATTGGGCAGTATTTGTGGAAGAAAAAGGAAGGGCACACCAGCGGATAGTGAAAATTGGCCAGCGCAACGGCCTGGCCGCACACATAATTGAAGGTGTAAATGAAAACGAAAAAGTAATTGTCAATCCGGATGATTCCGTACACAACGGCACCAGAGTTCGCGCCAGGAAATAGAATAATTATGTTTCTGGTTGCTCAGGGGCAAGTCGCAACAGTTAGCTATGGCATATCCGGCTTTTGACTTCTTCTTTTCTTGAATTCACTGATAAATTCTTTGGAAGACAGGTATTTATCGGCAAAAGAAACTATTAATGATTCTTTGTATTTTGGCGGAACAATGGTGAGCGGCCACATGTGCTTTTTGATAATATCTTCCTCCATATCATTTATCGAAAAGTGTTTCTTGGCATTCTCAACCGCGATTGCGGGATGCTCAATGCCATGGAATTTTTTACGGGGCAGATCCGGCACATCGTGATTACGCCAATCGTAAAGGAAGAAATCATGCAGCAGCGCCCCGCGTGCGGCCGAGCGGTAGTCCAACTTTAAGATCTTACATATCCGATAAGAGAAATAAGCGACATCCTGAACATGTTCATAAATCGAAGAATTGTGATGAAAGAATTCTTTGAGTTTGAGGAATTCTTCGTGTTCATAGATATCTTTAATTGCTTCGTAATATTCATCTTCAAATGGCTTTCGTCCCTTAATCTCGGTTATGATCTTATCCTGAATTGATTTCAGGACAGTATTAATCCTGCCTTTAATATTATTGCTAATTTTGTTATTGATGTATCCGTTTAAATCAGGAAATGCGGAGCGAAGCCGCTTTAATGAATCCAGAATCTTTTCTATTTCAATATTGTTCAAGTTTAAATATTCAGTATAGAGATAGGCAATTTTCTGACGGAATTCCGTAAGAGATGCCACAGAATACGCGGCATCAACCGCATAATAGATTATTAATGCTATCGCTACGATATGTAGATATGCACCGGTAAGAACTTTGGCATTTTGCAAAATTACTGGATGGATAAATGTAATGAAAATGAAAGCAAGGACGGCCCAGATTACAGAAAAAAGGAGGCAAACCTTTCCATGAAGATTAAATTTGTATTCTGAATAATCCCATAGGGTCAGCTTGAATATTTTTTCTGCAAAATAACCAACCAGATATTCAATAACGGTCAGAGCCAGGCCGAATATAATCAGCCTTGGCAGGAGATACCAACTCTGGGAAAAATTGTTAATCAGGATGACAAAAAGGGCGCCAAAGCCATAGATAGGAACAAAAGGCCCGAACAAAAAGCCGGCGTTGACAAACTTTCGTTGAGTTATTGATCGGTAGATAACCTCAACAATCCAACCCATAAAGGAGTAGATAGCAAAAAGCGTCACATAATAGAAAATGATATTGCTGACTTCTGCCAGAGTATAGTTCATTTTTTACCCGCCTCCGGAAGGTGACTGCGGTCATTCAGAACAACAATTTCCGCCTCCCCATTTTGAAAGCGGACGATAGTTTTGGAAGCAGTATCCACGCAGGTATTACGGAATTCGGAGAGGCTGATCTTTCTTATACGGCAAAGAATGGCGGCAATGGTGAAGTTGTGGGCCACAACCAACGCGTTTTCCCCTTTGCTAATAATAGCTTCAACTGCGCTCCAGGCTCGCTTCTGCAGTTGATTCAATGATTCTCCATGAGGCATTTTTACAGAAGCCGGGTCAGCAATCCAATTGTTGAGAAATTCTTTTTCGCAGGCCATCAATTCCTTAAAAGAGAAACCTTCAAAATCCCCCTGATCCATTTCCATCAGGTCTGAATTAATTTGAATTTCTTTGCGATGGAACTCGTTAATAATCTCCGCTGTTTTCAGCGCTCTTTTCAGCGGGCTGGCATGGATTGCACAAATAGTTTGATCTTTCAGGGATAAGGCCAAAAGTTGAGCTTGCTCAATTCCCGCTTCGCTTAACTCAATATCGCTTGTTCCCTGAATCCGACCTTCTTTATTCCAAAGTGTTTCTCCGTGTCTGACCAGAATTAATTGCATAGTTTCTTTCCACGCCGCGGCTCATATTAACCCTTACGATTTTTTCTTCTTTGCCGGTTTTTTCCGGGTGCCATTCTCCAGCGCCAGCTTCACCACTTCCAGCATGTCGCTGACAAAATGAAACTTGATACTTTTTTGCACATTGGCCGGTATATCTTCCAGATCTTTTTTATTCCACGCGGGCAGAATGATTGTTTTAATCCCTGCTCTGTAAGCGGCAAGCACCTTTTCTTTGACTCCGCCCACGGGAAGTACGGCGCCGCGCAAAGTTATTTCTCCGGTCATGGCCAGATTTTTTTTGATCTTGCGGTTGGTCAGTAATGAGGTCATAGCGGTAAGAATTGTCACGCCTGCTGATGGACCATCCTTGGGAATTCCTCCCGCCGGTACATGGATGTGCAGATCGACATTCTCAAAGAAGTCAGGTTTAATACCCAGGTCTTTGGCGTTTGTGCGAATAAAACTCAAAGCGGCGGATGCTGATTCTTTCATGACATCACCTAACTGGCCGGTCAAAGTCATTGCCTTTTTGCCCTTCATTGCCGTTGCTTCGATAAAGAGCAAATCACCGCCGACCGGTGTCCAGGCAAGACCTATGGCAATGCCGGGCTGAGAGATTCGCGCGTCAAAATCCGTCATGACACGCACTGGCCCCAGATATTTGGGAATATCATTAACCGATATTTTTTTGGATTGAATAATTCCCTCTGCGATTTGCGCCGCTATACCTCGGCAGGCATTGGCAATTTGCCTCTCCAGATTTCTAACTCCCGCTTCCCGCGTATAACCACAGATAATGCTGTTGAGCGCTTTGGTCGTAATTTTGAACTGATCAGCGGTTAGCCCGTTTTCAGTTAATTGGCGCGGGATTAAATACTTCTCGGCAATTTTTACTTTTTCCTCCTGAGTGTAACCGGTTAATTCAATTACTTCCAGCCTGTCTTGCAGTGCCGGAGGTATCGGATCCAGAATATTAGCCGTGGCGATAAAAACAACTTTAGACAGATCAAAAGGCACATCCAGATAATGATCGGCGAAAGTACTGTTTTGCTGCGGGTCTAATACTTCCAGCAGAGCTGAAGATGGATCGCCCCGAAAATCACTGCCTACTTTATCAATTTCATCGAGCATGAAAACAGGATTATTCGATTCTGCGCGCCGCAACCCCTGAATAATGCGCCCGGGCAAAGCGCCGATATAGGTGCGACGGTGACCGCGAATTTCGGCTTCATCTCGCACTCCACCCAGAGACATACGCGCGAATTTCCTCTCCAGTGACCGGGCAATGGAATGCCCCAAAGATGTCTTGCCTGTTCCCGGCGGCCCGACAAAACACAGGATTGGCCCTTTGGAATCCGGTTTTAATTTGCGCACAGCCAGATATTCAAGAATGCGTTTTTTCGCTTTGGCTAAGCCATAGTGATCCTCATCCAGAATCTTGCGAGCCTTCTTGATATCGAGATTGTCTGACGTCGATTCATTCCAAGGCAGAGCCGTAATCCAATCAAGATAGGTGGAGGCGACAGTGTATTCCGCCGAAGATGGATGCATGCGGGACAAACGTGTCAGTTCCCGATCAGCTTCCTTTTTTGCTTCCTCGGGTAGATTTTTGGCGTCGATCTTTTTTCGGTATTCATCAGTCTCAACTACATTTTCATCAGTTTCTCCCAGTTCCTGCTTAATGGCTTTCATTTGCTGCCGCAGATAAAAATCCCGCTGCCCCTTATCAATATCGTCCTTGACTTTTGTCTGGATCTTATTGCCCAGTTCCAAAATATCCATTTGATGCGTTACCAGCCGCGTTAATTCCCTCAGGCGCTCTTTGGTATCAGCTATATCCAGAATTTTTTGCTTTTCCTGTATCGGGGCATTGATAATCGAAGCAATCAAATCAGCAAGGATTCCGGCCTCTGTTACTGTTTTAGCCATCGGACCAAATTCCGGAGGTAAAAACGGCGAGAGATTTAAAATCCGATCGAAGAGAGCAAGCAAATTGGACATCAGCGCTTCCGTTTCGATATCTTTAACTTCTTTGTCTTCAATTACTTCAATCCGCGCCTGCTGATAAGACGGGGAATCTATCAGCTCTTGTATGTGAAAGCGGCTGATACCCTGCAACAGTATTTGCGTTCTGTTTTCGCCTACCTTGGCCATTTTGAGAATAACCGCGCAAGTACCGACACTGTGTAAATCCGCCAGTGACGGAGGGCTGTTTTGTCCCTCCGGTTCGTTTTTAGACATGATCAAACCAACCAGTCGTTCTTTGGTCATAGCATCATCCACCAGCGTGGAATTGCTACCGGATACTTCCAGCGGAATGATCATCTTGGGAAATACCAGCGCGTTATGTAACGGAAGAATCGGAATTACTTCCGGTATAGGAAAAATTTTATTATCGTGCGTAAACTTTTGGTCAGTCATTGAACCCTCCACTATTGCTTGTGAAAAACATCCACTTATTACTATTTTATAGTTGTAACGGGAATTCGATGGGTTTTCCCGGCAGGCAGCTTGTTAATCCTGACCATAAGAATTCCATCGGAATATGATGCAACACCTGATTCCGCATCCACAAGCGTAGGCAGAATAATGATTCTTTCAAAATGGCCATGTGGAATTTCCGCCAGATAGTAACGCCCTTTTTCTAAAACCCAGATCGTTTTACGCGCACCGGCTATTTTAATTTTTCTGCGCCCCAGCTCAATTTGTAGTTCATCTTTGTTCAAACCGGCAAGATCGGCAAGTACCATAATTTCATCTTGAGATTCGTAAACATCCACGTTTGGCTTCCAAATACATTCATGTTGCTTGAACGCGGGTATAACCAGATGAAAAACTTCATCCACCGCTTTTTGGAATTCATCCTCAAAATTATTGCCAAACTTAATTTTTATTATGCTCATGTCATTCACCTATCCGGTATTTTTAAGTGGCTACCTCGAAAATATAATGCTTCCCTGCCCATTTGTAAAGGCTGATAGACTCGTAAAAAGTTATTTTATCTTTTTTGTCATTTTTGTGCAGGAGGTAATCCAGTAATTTCGGCATGTTATGAATTCCCGCCTGCGAGGGAAGGACAGTTGGAGACTTTTTCGAGCTCACAAGAAAAGAAATAGCTGGTTTAAAATCGGGCTTTTTGCTATGAAGAATTTGCATTATGTAGAAAATCTAACATTATGGCCATCACTTAAGTCCAGATTGATTTTGTTCCATCCAATAACTACTTCAACCAGATGACCGGAAAGAAAGAAAGATGAAAAAAGATCATTTAAGAAATATTGCTATTATTGCCCATGTTGATCATGGCAAAACGACACTACTCAACGCGATGTTGAAGCAGACGGGAGTTTTTCGGGTAAATCAGGCGGTAGAAGACCGCGTGATGGATTCGATGGATCTCGAAAAAGAACGCGGCATTACTATTACGGCAAAAAATACTGCCGTCGATTATAATGGTGTCAAAATTAATATTGTCGATACGCCAGGCCACGCCGATTTCGGCGGTGAGGTTGAGCGCAGCCTCAATATGGTTGACGGAGCCATGCTCTTGGTTGATGCCAGTGAAGGCCCGTTGCCGCAAACGCGGTTTGTCCTTAAAAAAGCGCTGGCACTGCGTTTGCCGATCATTCTAGTCATCAATAAAATAGACCGCGGCGATGCGCGGATTGAGGAAGTCATTAACGATACCTATGACCTTTTCATTGACCTGGGAGCTGAAGAAAAGCAAATTGAGTTCCCGATTCTTTATACCAATTCCAAAATAGGTGTAAGTCACAAGAAAATAGGCGACGACTGCACTGACCTTCAGCCTCTTTTGCAAACGATCATTGACCGTATCCCGGCACCGCAGGGAGACGACGATGCCAACACACAATTCTTAGTGACTAATCTTGATTATGATTCCTATGTGGGACAAATTGCCGTAGGTCGTCTGCAAAATGGCAGGTTGGAAATGAATACGCCATACAGTCTTTGCGCCAAGGATAAAATTATTCCCGGCGTTAAGCTCTCCGCACTTTATACTTTCTATGGACTGACCAAAAAACCGGTAACCAGCGCGGAATCAGGCGACATTCTGGCGCTTGCTGGTGTGGCAAATGTAACCATCGGTGATACGATTTCGTCCCTTGCCGATCCACAGCCTCTGCCGCGATTGCTTGTTGATGAGCCCACGGTATCCATGATGTTTTATGTCAACGATGGTCCCTTTGCCGGAAATGAAGGCAAGTATTTGACATCGCGCCACTTGCTGGAACGCTTGGAAAAAGAGGCTCTGCGCAACGTGGCCATGAAAATTAAAAAGCTGGAAAGAACCGATGCTTTTGAGGTTTGCGGCCGTGGTGAGTTGCAGATGGCCGTGCTGATCGAAACCATGCGTCGCGAAGGTTTTGAACTGACGGTATCGCGCCCGCAGGTTATTACCAAACAGCAAGACGGCAAAACCCTCGAGCCGTTGGAGAGATTATTTCTCGATATTCCCGAAGAGTTTGTGGGAAAAATCACGGAGAAATTATCCGTCCGTAAAGGAAGGCTGGAAAGCCTTGTAAATAAAGGTAGTGGCAGAGTCAGCATGGAGTTTTTAGTCCCCTCACGCGGCCTGATTGGTTTTCGCAGTCAGTTTTTAACAGAGACCAAGGGTGGCGGAGTAATGAATTCACTTCTGGAGGATTACGCTCCCTGGTTTGGCAACATTCCGCAGCGCATGACCGGCGTGCTCGTGGCGGATCGTCCCGGACGCATCACATCGTACGCCAGCTTTGCAATGGATGATCGCGGCGAAATGATGGTGGAAGTTGGCACCAATGTGTACGCGGGTATGATTGTGGGAGAGCGCAACCGCAGCAGCGATCTTACCGTGAACATCACCAAAGAAAAGAAGCTGACGAATATGCGGGCATCCACATCCGATGCCACAATTATATTGCGGCCGCCGCGCATTCTGTCTCTGGATCAGGCAATCGAATTCATTGCTCAAGATGAACTGGTGGAAGTAACGCCGCTTAGCGTGCGCCTTCGGAAGATGGAGCTTGACGCCACTCGCCGTCAGATGAAAAGCCGCAAAGACGAATAATGATTACCGAAATTCAAACAAACTTCTATCGCATAACTCTGCCCATGCCTTATCGGCTGCGGCATGTCCACGCCTATGCTTTAGTTCATGGCACTGAAATCGCGCTGTTTGATACTGGCATGAATATGCCCGGGTCTTATGAGTTGCTGGAGGCGGATTTAAAAGGCATCGGGCTTAGTACAAAATCAATTCGGGATATTTATATCACTCATTCCCATACCGATCATTGCAGTATGGCCGGATTGCTGCAAAAAAGAACTCCGGCAAAAATTCATTTATCCGCCGTCGCTGATAATGTTTATTCGCACTTTCATCAAGGCGACGTGTTGATTGACGCGGCGAAACTATTTTATGCCAAACACGGCATGTCGCCTCAGGAAGTTGACGCGATGGTGGAAGAAATCGCGGAGATCCGCAGCATTTTCTCCCCGTTTATTGCCGACGATTATCTTGAACAAAACGAAATTCACGAGTTTGGCTATTGGAAATTTGAAGTTATTTTTACGCCTGGACACGCAGCGGGACACGTCTGCTTTTTTTTCAGGGATGAAGGCTTACTGCTTGCCGGTGATCACGTCCTGCCCTATATTTCGCCCAGCTTGAGCCCGAACATCTTTGATGAAATATTTCAGCC